>Ga0172369_10006737_pt1 | contig 13583 bp, 15 predicted proteins | sample LakKiv25m_FD_114539 | JGI IMG/M metagenome (GOLD analysis project Ga0172369, IMG submission 114539) | Freshwater microbial communities from Kabuno Bay, South-Kivu, Congo - kab_022012_11.25m | ecosystem: Environmental > Aquatic > Freshwater > Lake | place: Democratic Republic of the Congo... | reverse complement strand
GCCATGGTCAGCGCACCCATGCGCGACCGCTTCGGCTCTGTCTTTCGGCTCGACTTCTACGACGCGGCCACGCTCGCGCAGATTGTGAAGCGCTCGGCGCACCTGCTGGGCGTTCCGCTTCCGGAAGACGCCGCGTTCGAGATTGCCCGCCGCTCACGCGGCACACCGCGCATCGCCAACCGCATCCTCCGCCGGGTTCGCGACTACGCCGAGGTGCGCGGTGAAGGCGCGATCACGCTCGACGCAACCCGGCAGGCGCTCGTCCTGCTCGACATCGACGATCTCGGGCTCGACGACACCGACCGCATGGTTTTGCGCTGCATCGTCGAGAAGTTCGGGGGCGGACCGGTGGGGCTGGAAACGATCGCCGCCTCCATCGGCGAGGAATCCGACACGATCATGGATGTCTACGAACCGTTTCTGCTCCAATGCGGGTTCCTGCAACGGACTCCGCGGGGCCGTGTTGCCACTCCCGGCGCCTACCGTCACCTCGGGCTCGAGGCGCCGCGCAGCCTGGACGCCCAGCGTGCGCTGTGGGAGCAGCCCGCCGATGAAGGAACCGCGGCCGAACCCGAATGACGCGCCAGCGGGTGTCGTCCGGCCGGCCGTGGGAAAGCATCGTCGGCTATTCGCGGGCCGTTCGCGCCGGGAACCAGGTCTGGGTCTCCGGCACTTCGGCGACCAACCCGGACGGCACGACCCACGCCCCGGGGGACGCTTACGCGCAGGCGAGACGCTGCTTCGAGATCGTCGAATCCGCCCTCGCCGAAGCGGGCGCAAGCCTCGCGCACGTGGTTCGCACACGGATGTTCGTGACAGACATCTCGCGCTGGGAGGAGTTCGGGCGGGCCCATCGCGAGTTCTTCGGCGCCGCCCGCCCGGCCACGACCATGGTCGAAGTCGCCGCCCTGATCGACCCCGAACAGCTGATAGAAGTCGAAGTCGAAGCCGTTGTTGGCGACTGACGAAGTCAGGGGATCAAACGGATTGGCACCGCTGCTGCCAGCGGTGCGAAGTCGGCGTCGAACGAGATAACGGCCTCGCATCGTTCCCGGAGTGAGACCAGCAGGTTGGCGTGGTCGACGACCGACGCTCCCTTGTCCCGCCATTCCAGGAACCGCCGCAACGCTTCGGCTTCGATGGTCGTTTCCACCGGGATGACCGTTGCCTGCCTGAGGACGCCCTGTATCAGCAACTGTTCGGCTCCTGGCCGGCGCCGGCGCGTAACCGCAAGAGCTTCATAGAGGGTCCAATTCGTTGTGATGAGGTTCGGTGAGCGAATGTCGGCGAGGACGCGGCGTAGGGTGGTCGCATGCTGGTCGCGCGGGACAACCAGAGGAATCCACGCGGATGCATCGACGAACACCCTCATTGGCGGTCAAACTCGGCGCGCTCTTCGGCGACCTGCGCGTAACCCGGCCGGTCTGCGTACGTGCTTTCCTCGCCATAGAGGTGCTTCTTCACGTTGGAGAGGTCGGTCGGTCCGGGGCCCAGTTCGCGGTCGAGGCGGTCGACTTCGGCCTGCCACGCCTCCCAGGCCTCCCAGTCGACAGGCTTCGCCGTGGTGCGGCCGAGCATTGTCGAGATGTCGTTCTGCAACCGCTGTTCGCGTTCGAAGAGTTCCTTCAGGGCGTGCTCGACGACCGCTTTCGCGGGGATGCCCTCTTCGGCCGCGCGGATCTTCACCTGGCGGTAGAGGTTGGGATCGTCAAAGACGACGGTCATGCGGCTGGGCATCATCCATGCTCCGGTGCAAACGCACAAACGCACATTCGCCCATACAGGCACGCCTGTCAAGCCCGCGGCGCCGGCGGGCAGGCTCACCGTCTCGTCGCGCTCCAGTTGCCCATGGCGCCCGCGTTTCCCTTCACTGGCGTGCAACCCCTACAATCGTGACTCCGCGCAGCGGGGTCGCGGCTCTCTCCATGTTCAACAAGACCGTCCTTCCGAATGGTCTGCGCGTCGTTTCGGCTGAATTGCCCCACACGCGCTCGGCGACCATCAGCGTTTACGTCGGCGCCGGGAGCCGCTATGAGCTCGACGAAGACGCAGGGCTATCCCACTTCCTCGAGCACATGCTCTTCAAGGGCGCATCACGCAGGCCCACCGCCCGCGAGATCGCGGAGGCAATCGAAACCGTCGGCGGAACCCACAACGCCGCCACTGACCGCGAAGTCACGGTCTACTACGCGAAGGTTCCCCATACGGCCGCGCTCGAAACCATTGACATCCTTTGCGACATGGTCCGCGCCCCCGTGATGGACCGGGCAGAGCTGGAGAAGGAGCGCAACGTCATCCTCGAGGAACTCGCTTCCGTCGAGGATAGCCCGGCCGAGCTCGCCGGTATTCTCAGCGACGAGACGCTCTGGCCCGCGCAACCGCTGGGTCGCAACGTGGGGGGCACGCCGGCGAGCGTGCGCGCCATCCGGCCCGACGCGGTCGACCGCTATCTCGCTGCTCAATACGTTCCGTCCAACATGGTGCTCGTCGTCGCCGGGAATATCCGCCACGCTGACGTCCTGGCGGCGGCGGAGTGCTGGCTCGGCGACATGCCCGATGCGACGCCCCATCCCTGGTATCCGCTGCAGGCCGGTGATGGCGCACGCCGTGTCGCGGTCCAGCACAAGGACACCGAACAGGCGCACATCTGTATCGCCTACCCCACTGTCCCGGTCGATCACCCGGACCGCTTTGCCGTCGACCTCATCAGCACTGTGCTTGGCGAAGGCATGTCGAGCCGCCTCTTTCTCGAACTTCGCGAGGAACGCGCGCTGGTCTACGACATCCACAGCTACCCAAGCGAGTTTCGCGATGCCGGGTCCTTCACGGTCTACGCGGCTTGCGATCCCCAGAACGCCCGCACTACGGTCGAAGTTTCACTCTCCGAGATCGCCCGGTTCCTGCAGGCCATCCCCGCCGAGGAACTCCACAAGGGCAAGCAAATGGCAAAGGGCCGCATCCAGCTGCGCATGGAAGACACCCGCTCTGTCGCGGGCTGGATGGGCAGCCAGGAGCTCCTGCTGGGGCACATCCTCACTGTCGATGAGGCCGTCGCAAAGATCGACGCAGTTACTGCCGACGACGTCCTCCGCGTCGGGCGAGCGCTCCTGCAGCCGGCGAGTGCTGTGATTGCGGCAGTCGGGCCGTTCGATGGCGAGCGCATGTTCTCCGGGCTGGCATAGTCGAGGGAAGGACCCGTGCAGAAGCCCAATCGGCCAACCAGCACCGATCGTCAGGGGATGATCCGGTGACGCGAGCATTCTTCGGGCCGCCCCAACCGGGCGCCGTGAGGGGCGGCGCCCGGATTACTGTCTACCTCGTGCCGGTCGTGGACGGACAGCTTGCAGCCTTCGACCTCAAGGCCAGCGATCGCCAGGCACGGTGGCTGCCGTGGACGGTCATGGACTTCGGTGCGAGCCCCTATGTCGCCGCCTCGGAGCTTGCCGAACACTGGTGCCAGGGCGCCTTCAGCGATCTCTTCCCGGTTGATGTCATCTCATTCGACACCCCGGATGGCGGCTGGGAGCTGGCGATCATCTTCCGCGCCAATCTCACGGTCGAGCCGCGCCCACCCGCAAACGGCAGCGTTTCTCTCATGCCGCCGGGTGGCCTCGATGCCATCGGGCCGTTTGCCCCCGCCGACCTGGAACGGTGGCTCACACCACGGCCGTCCGCTGAGCTTCCTCCGCGGCATGGGACCGGTGGGGCGCCGCTATTGTTCTGAAGGATTCGCCGTTAAGAAGCCGGCCGGATGGCGATGTTAACAAAATAAAGTGGCAATATACCCTTCTAATTTGACCGTGACCACGCTACGCTGGTTGGCAACCACTGCCGGCGCCCAACCTGCCGAGCAGCCAATGGAGGATTGCCATGACCAGCCTTGCGAGCCGCACGATCGAGGAGCGTGGCTACGCCCGCCCCGAGGTCCTCGTGAGCACCGACTGGGTCGCCCAGCATCTCGCTGACCCGACCATCCGCATCGTCGAATCGAATGAAGACTCTCTCCTCTACCCGTCCGGCCACATCCCGGGAGCGGTCCAGATCGACTGGACGCTCGACCTCAACGACCAGGTGCGGCGCGACTACGTCGATCGCGCCGGGTTCGAGCGCCTGATGTCCCGGGCCGGGATCAGCAACGACACCACCGTGGTGTTCTACGGCGACAAGAGTAACTGGTGGGCCACCTATGCCTTCTGGATCTTTCAGCTCTTCGGCCACTCCAAAGCGAAAGTCATGGACGGTGGCCGCCTGAAGTGGGAGAAGGAAGGCCGCGAGATGACGCGCTCGGTGCCGCACTACCCGGCCACGTCCTACACGGCTCCCGACCGCGATGACACCAAGATCCGTGCTTTCAAGGCCGATGTGCTCAAGCACCAGGAGGCGGCGCGGCCCCTGATCGACGTGCGCAGCCCGGCAGAATTCAGCGGCGAACGCACCCACATGCCCGAGTATCCGCAGGAAGGGGTGCTGCGTGGTGGCCACATTCCCGGCGCGAAGAACGTCCCCTGGGCCCGAGCTGCCAACCCCGAGGATGGCACATTCAAGAGCGCCAGCTACCTCCAGGCCATCTATGAAAAGGAAGAAGGATTCAAGCCTTCCGACGACATCGTGACCTACTGCCGCATTGGCGAACGGAGCAGCCACACCTGGTTCGTGCTCACCTACCTGCTTGGCTACGCGAAGGTGCGCAACTACGACGGCAGCTGGACCGAGTGGGGCAACTCCGTCAACGTGCCCATCGAACGGTGAGCGCGGAGAGCCCTCCCGGGATTCCGCCCGCCCTTGCCGCCCTCATCGAGGACTTCGCCCGCGCCGACCGGATGGCGCGGGTGGAGCTGCTCGTTGACTACGCGGACCGCTATGAGGAAGCGCCGCTATCGATCGCGACGCGCCCCTACCCGGTACGGAATCGTGTCACGCACTGCGAATCGCAGGTCTACGTCTTCCCCGAGGACCTACCCGGCGGCACCGTCAAGTACCACTTCGCCGTCGACAACCCGCAGGGATTGTCAGCGCGCGCCTGGGCTGTGATTCTCGACGAGACACTCTCGGGCCAGCCCCTGGAGCAGGTTGCCGGTGTTCCCGGCGATGCCGTGTTCCAGGTGTTTGGCCGTGAAGTCTCAATGGGACGCGGGGAAGGGCTGATCGGCATGCTTGCGCTCGTGCAACGGCTCGCACGGGAGCGGCTGCACGAGCGCAAGCCCCGCTGACCGGGCGCCTGGCGGCAACACTCCGGGAGGACGGCGCCTTCCACGCCGATGGCGCCCCGGCCCGCCCGGAGCCGCCGTAGGCTACCTGGTGGTGATCGCCGCGTTCGAAATGACCGGCGTGTCCCGTTCCTTCGTCCTCGCGTCGATGAGGACCGTGTTTCCGTTTCTCCACATCGAGGTCACGATCGTCTCGCCCGGGATCACTACTCCGGCGAACCGCGCCTGGTACCGCGCGACCTTTGCCGCGTCGCCGCCCAGCGCGTGGTCGACCGCTGCTTTGCAGACGATGCCGTAGGAGCAGAGGCCGTGCAGGATCGGAATCTCGAAGCCGCCGATCCTGGAGAAGTCCGGATCGACGTGCAGCGGGTTCTTGTCGCCCGACAGGCGGTACAGGAGTGCCTGTTGGGGGAGGGTCTTCGATTCGACCACGAGGTCCGGCGCGCGCTCCGGGCGCTCGTTGGCCGCGCGCGGACCGGAATCGCCGCCCCAGCCTCCCTCGCCACGGATGAAGAGCGAGAAGCGGTTGGTGAAGAGCGGTTCGCCGCTTTCCTCCTTCGTCACCATCTCGAGCACGACGAGCGCGGCGCGGCCCTTGTCATAGATGCCCGCGATCTTCCCGGACGACGTCACGGTCGCCGCCACGGGGATCGGCCTGTGGACCTCAAGGTCCTGTTCCCCGTGCAGCAGCAGGGCCGGGTTGAACTGCATGCCCGGAATCGTGCCAAGGGCTCCCATTGAGCCGAACGCGGGGATGACGCCCCAGCTCGGGAGCACCTTGAGGTTCTTTTCGTAGGTATAGGTCAGCTCGTTGGGGTCCGTCTGCGGTACCCCGGCTCCGACACCAAGGTGGTAGAGGATAATGCGGTCGCGGTCCCAGCTGTACGAGCCGCCGGGGATGGCCGAACCAACTGCTGCCGGGTCGATAGGCATCGTTTCGTTCCTGCTTTCCAGAGAATGCCCCGCTATGCTACGCGGATCGGCCGCTGCAATCAGCGCCGCTGCCCGGCCGCCTCTGGCGCCAGTTGCAGGCCCGGCTCCACTTCCTGCGCCTGCGAGCGGATCCCCAGGATGCGGCCGCCGGCAAGCACGAAGGCGACGAGGGCCATCAGGAGCACCAGCGCGCCCATGATGAAGATTGCCGGTCTCACGCTCAGGCTTGCCGCCAACACACCTGCGAGGATCGCGCCGAGCGGAATGAGCCCGCGATCGAGGCTGAGCAGCGACATCACCCGCCCGTGCATGTCGGGAGTGCTGTTTTCCAGGAGGATGGTGTTCGTCAGCGCCATGTAGGTGACGGTCATGCTCCCGCACACGGCGAGCAGAATCGCCGTGCCCACGACCGTGGCCTGCAGGGGGATGGTGACCAGCGCCCCCCCAAATACGAAGAGGTTGATGAAGAGCTGCGCCCCGGGGCGCGCGATCTGGGAGCGCGAGGCCACAAACAACGTGCCGGCCACGGCGCCAACGCCGGTGGCTCCCGCCAGGAACCCCACGCCCGAGTTGCCCATGTCCAGTACATCTCTGGCCAGGAGCGGGACAAAGACCTGCTGATACGGGAACCCGAGCACGAACAGCACGAGCGACAATGCCGCGATCACTCCGAGGTTCGGGTTGTGCGCTACGTACGCGAACCCTTCGCCAAGGTCGGCGAAGATCCCTGGCCGCGTCCCCGTTGGAACCTCGCGCGGGGGCAACCGGATCGCCGACGTGCTGACGATGACGAGCGCGTAGATCCCCACGTTGACGAGGTAGACACCGCCCGTCGAGAGGAACATCAGCAGTGCGCCGGCCATGCTCCCGCCGCCCACACGCATCACACTCAGCGCCAGCGAGTTCAGAGCCACCGCGTTGCCGATGTCTTCCCTGGGGACCGTCATGGGAATGAGCGCCTGGCGGACGGGCTGGTTGAAGGCCATCGCTGTCCCGGCGACCAGGGCGGTCGCGAACACGTGCCAGGCCTCGATCAGCCCCGTTGTCACCATCACGCCCAGGAACAGGTACGTCCCCAGCGTCACCGTCTGCGTGACGAACAAGACGCGCTGCTTGTTGGACCGGTCGGCCACGGCGCCGGCGAGAAGCCCGAACAGGAGGATGGGGATGAGCCTTGCGGCGATCACCAGCGAGAGCATGAACGCCGAATCGGTCAGTTCGAGGATGAGCACCGCCCGGGCGACCTGGTCCATCCACAGCGATGCCGAATGTCCCGTCTGGCCCAGCCACAACAGGCGGTAGTTCCGGTGCCTGAGCGCCCGGAAGGTCTGGGGCGTCGCGGTTGTCCTGGTGAGCGCCTTCACCCGACAAATCTACCTTTACGCAAACGTTAAGTCGATCATTCCGGGCGAGGCCGGCCTCGTCCCACCACCGGCGTCTCTGTACCCTACGCTGCATGGATACATGGTCATGTGTTGATGGGCGCTGGCAGCCTGGGGATCTTCCCGGCGCTGAACTGCGGTGGTTCGACGTCTGCGGCCGAGACGACAGCGAGTTTCAGCCGCTTGCCCGCCAGCTCGGTCTCCACGCGCTGGCCATCGAGGACTGCCTCTCGCTGCTTGTACATGCGCCGAAGATCGATGAGTTCGCCGACCACCTGTTCGTGGTCTTCCACGCCCTGGTTCCTGAGCCGGAGGGCCCCGCGACCGAGGAAGTGGACGTCTTTCTTGGCAGTCGCTTCCTCATCACGTACCAGGATCGGCGCGTCCCGGCCACGGCGGCGGTAGCCGAGGCGCTGGCCGAGGGGATCACCGTGCGTCCCGGAGTGGATGGCCTGCTCTACGAGATCGCCGACCGCGCGGTCGATGCCATCCTCCCGCAGGTGAGCGACCTCGGTGAGCAACTCGATGTGTTTCAGGGTGAGGTCCTGCGCGGCGACCTCGCCGGGAATCCCAACACGGCGATCCTCTCCATCCGCTCGCACGCAGGGCAGATCCGGCGGCTGCTCCTTCCCCAGCTGACCGTCATGCAACGCCTCAGCCGCGGCGAGTTCGGCCAGATCGCGGAAGGCAACCGCATCTACTTCCGCGACGTGTACGACCACCTTGTACGTATCGACCTGGCCCTCGAGGGCCTCCGCGAAGACGCGGAGGTGGCGCTGACCACGTATCTCAGCGCCGTGAACAACCGGCTGAGCGAGGTTATGAAGGTGCTTTCGGTGGTCGGTGCGCTGGCGCTCCCCGCTTCCGTCATTGCGGGGATTTTCGGCACCAATTTCGACAACGTTCCCGGCCTCCACAGCAACTGGGGATTCGTCGCGATGCTCGCTGCCATGGGATCGCTCGCGGTGTCCATGGCGATCTACTTCCGCCGCCGCCGCTGGTTCTGAGCTGCGGTGGCCGGCGACGCCCGAAGCGGCATCTACCGGTCGGCCCCGATTTCAGGCGCGTACAACCTGAAGGGGCGCTCGGGCAGCTCCGAGGGCGGCGATGGCGTTGCCGGGACTGATCCCGGGTGGTCCTCTCCGCTGTCCGCACCTGGTTCTACGACGTAGGCGATGGTGCACCCCATCACCCGGCACCCTTCGAGGATGTCGTCCAGTAGCCCGGCGTCGATGCGAGAGCCCCGATTGACAGCCGCCCCTCCCGTTGTGTGGACCCCGACGATCAGCCCGAAGATGCCCATGTCTGAGGTGTTGGCGGAGAAGATGGCCGAGCCGCTTTCCCCAGGGAATGTGTCGATTTCGTGGAAGAGGTCGTGCGGACCGACCCGGAGGAACTCGTCCTTGATGCCACCCCACATGGTGCTGGCATCGTCGCCTTCCTTGTCCGCCGGGTAGCCGACGATCGCCGGCTGGAAGTCAATGCGGGAGAGCGTGGCGGTGGTCAGTTGGGCAACCTGGAACCAGCCCACGGACTGGCCCAGACCGTCCGCGTTCAGCTTGACGACGCCCCAGTCCCAGAGGTCGCTTCCCCCGCTATCGATATAGGCGTCGGGCACCCACCAGTTCAGCGCCCACTCGAAACCGAACGGCTCGAGGTCGCCGCTCTTGCCAGGCACAACCGCGATATCGCGCACAAACGCCCCTGTGTCCCGGTTCCACAGGCAATGCGCCGCCGTCAGGAGCGCGTCAGGACCGATGAGGGTGCCGGTGCAGTGCCCCGACGGCTGACCGCCCTCGTCGAACAACTCCAACCATGCGATTGCCCGCCAGGGGAATGCGCTCGTGTCGTCGATTCGGACTCGCTCATCATCCCCGAGGATCGCGGCGCCGGTGGCCTCGGCTGGTCGCTCCCGCCCGGAAGTGGCGCCCGGGCGGCGGACCGGAAACGTTCCATCTGCTGCAGAGGTGTTGCCGTGCGGTGCGCGCTCCGCCCTGGCTCCCTGCCGGGTGGAGGAGGTTGTCAGGAGGCCGAAAGCGAGGGCGGCAACCACAGCCAGGGCCAGCCGCCGGAATTTGAGGCGCATCGCGATTCTCGTGCCGGGAGTGCACGGGCTCTGCCGGCCCGCCACTCCGATCATCGGCACGGCGCGCGCTTTCGTGGACACGGGGGAGCCCCCTCCGCGTCCAGGAAGGGGGCTCCCCGCCATTCAGGTCGCGGCTAGGCAGCCTTCACGAGTTCTGCATCGATCGTGATCTTGATCTGCTCGCCCACGAGGATTCCACCCGCGCTCAGCGGCACGTTCCAGTCGAGGCCCCAATCCTTGCGGTTGAGCTTGCCTTCGGCGCTCAGTCCGATGCGCTTGCCGCCCCACGGGTCGTCAATCGGGCCGTCGACTTCACCGTCCATCGTCACCTCGCGGGTGATACCACGAATCGTGAGGTCGCCAACCAGGCGGGCGCCATGGCTGTTTGGCTCGATGCGCTTCACCTGGAAGAGGATTTGGGGGTGATGCTCGGTGTCGAAGAAGTCCGTCGAGCGCAGATGGTTGTCCCGCTGCTCAACGCCGGTGTCAAGGCTGGTCGCGTCGATGCGCACCGTGCCCTTCGAGTTCGCGAGGTTGGTCTCGTCGACGTCTGCGTCGACCTGCCAGGAACGGAAATGCCCGCGCACCGTGGCGACGAGCATGTGCTTGCCGCTGAACGAGATGGAGCTGTGGGTTGGATCGAGTTGCCAGGCCATGTTGGGTCGCCTCATTACGATATATAATGACCTTACGCATAGTTTGGGAGATTGTCAACTTCGTCGCTCAACAATCGCGTCGGAGCCGGGCGCCGCTGCTCCATCGCAGGTTCGAACCGGTATAGTTCGCATCACATCGCCGGGAGGACCACCCATATGCCCGATGTCCGCGAACTCGCCGAGCAGCTCTGGAACGGTGTTGCCGACACTACCGACAACCATCCCGTCACCGCACGCCTACCCGAGGGGCAGGAGATCGCGCCGGGCGTGCTCTACTACAAGGGGTTCGCCAGCGCCAACACGATCGACACCGGCGATGGTTTGGTGATGCTCGATACGGGGGCCATCAACGACGCCCAGCCGCTCTTCGATGCCGTTCGCCGCTGGCGGCCCGATACCCGCCTGGCCTCCGCGGTCTTTTCTCACCATCACGTCGACCACGTTTTCGGCGTGGGGGCGTTCGACCGCGAAGCCGAGGAGAAGCACTGGGCTCGGCCTCTGGTCTACGCTCACGCGGGGGTCGCGTCGGCGTTCGATCGCTACCGCAAGACCATCGGCTGGAACACTGCCATTAACATCCGCCAGTTCGCGTTCCCGCTCGATCGCTTCCGCTGGCAGGAGAACTACCGCTACCCCGACGTCCACTATCACGACCGCATGACCCTCCGCCTAGGCGGGCTCACGCTCGAACTGCACCACGGGCTTGGCGAAACCGACGATGCCACCTGGACCTGGATCCCCGAGCGCAGCATCCTCGCGCCGGGAGACCTGTTCATCTGGGCAACGCCCAACGCGGGCAACCCGCAGAAGGTGCAGCGCTATGTGGGCGAATGGGCGGCGGCGCTCCGCCAGATGGCCGGACTCGGCGCGGAGCTCACGGTCCCCGGCCATGGCCTCCCGATCTTTGGCGCCGATCGCATTCGCCAGGCTCTCGGCGATACCGCCGAACTGCTCGAGAGGCTCGAGCGCCAGGTCCTTGCCCTCATGAACGCCGGCGCGCCACTCGATCGCATCCTGCACGAGGTCGAGATCCCGCAGCGGCTCCTCGATAAGCCCTACCTGCGGCCCGTCTACGACCACCCGCAGTTCATCCTGCGAAACATCTGGCGGCTCTATGGGGGCTGGTGGGACGGCGAGTTCGACACCATGCTCCCTGCACCCCGCGCGGAGCAGGCGCGCGAATGGGTCGACCTTGCGGGTGGGCTCGACCGCGTCCTCGAACGCGTCGCCTCATTGCGCGCCGAAGGAAACCTGCGGCTTGCGTGTCATCTGATCGAGTTTGCGGTCCTCGCCAAACCGGACTCGCGGGAAGCACACGCCCTGCGCAGCGAGGTCTACAACGCTCGCGCGAAGCTCGAACCGTCGTCCATCGCGCGCAACATCCTCAACCATGCGGCCCTTGCCAGCGCGCACGGGAGGCGGGACCTGGCCGGCGACTAGGCTGCAGCGGCTACCTCGCCGACGCCTTCACCCGCTTCTTCATGTCCTCGAGCAGCAGCTCGAAGTCAGTCTGCGGGATCTCGTGGAGGTTGCCCTGGTAGGCAAGCGTCCAGTTCGCCCGCGGCCACTTCTGCGTCCAGCCAAAGCGATCGTGGTACGGCTCCGCATCCGGCCAGTCGGCCGGATCGAGCACGACCACCGGCTCGATGCTGACCCGGAACGGGTACATCTCTTCCGGCTTCTTGCTGCTCTGCCAGATCCGCGTCTGGTCTTCGACCATCGGACTCGTGACGCGCGCCACGGCCGCGAACTGTTTCCTGCCGGTGACGTAGAACGCCAGCAGGTCGCCGGGGGCGACACGCGCGGCCATGTTCCGGCGGGTGCTTTTGAACCCGTGCCGGGTGAATCCCAGGTCCCGCGTCTTCGCGTAGATCTCTGGCCCCATGACGACGATCCAGTACCGTGCCATTGCTGTTTCTCCCCTGCTCTGCCCGGCGGCTGGCTGCTATGGCAACCAGTCGCCGGTGTAGCCGCGAACCAATACGTCGTCGCCGACGACTTCGACCTGTGGCGATCGGAGACGCGGGGCCAGCGAAACGAGGTCTGCGCCAGCGCCGCCGACTGCGGCAAGGCCGCTCCCGCCGATCAAGATGGGGGCGACGAACGCCCACACTTCGTCCACGTGTCCGCCGTCGAGGAGCGAACCGAGAACGGTCGCCCCACCTTCAGCCCAGACCGACAGGACGCCCCGCGCGCCCAGTGCGGCGAGCACCGCGCCGAGGTTGACGCCCGCCGGGCCCGGCTCGACCTCCAGGATCTCCGCGCCCAGGGCGGCGAGCGCCCGCTTCCAACCCGGGTCGGCGGTGCACGTGGTTGCGAGGATCGTCGCGCCCGGTTCGGAGAACAGCCTTGCAGTGGGGGGAACCCGGCCCCGTGCGTCGAGCACGACCCGGACAGGCTGCCGCGCGGCAAGTTCGCCGCCAGGGCGGGCCGTCAGCGCCGGATCGTCGGCCAGCACTGTACCGCTACCCACCAGGATCGCGTCCACCCGAGCGCGTTCCTGGTGGACTCGATCCCGCGCGGCGTCGCCGGAAAGCCACTTCGAGTCGCCCGTGCGGGTGGCGGTGCGACCGTCGAGGCTGGCGGCGAACTTCGCCACGACGTACGGCAGGCCGGTCTGGCGCTGCTTGATGTACGGCCGTAGCAACCCTTGCGCGGCCTCGGCGCCGTCACCGACAGTCACGTCGATCCCGGCGCTCCGCAGCGTGCTTATCCCCTGCCCGTGCACCCGGGGATCCGGGTCTTCCGTTGCCACCACCACGCGCTTGCAGCCAGCCGCCAGGATTGCCTCGGTGCATGGCTGTGTGCGCTTCCCCCGAAAGGCGATGCACGGTTCGAGCGTGACATAAAGTTCGGCGTCGCGTGCATCAATGCCGGCAAGGACAGCCGCCTCCGCGTGCATGCCGCCCGCCGGTGCGGTCGCCCCCACCGACACGATTCGCCCGTTGCGCACCAAGACCGCACCCACCCACGGGTTGGGGCTGGTCAGCCCGCGTGCGGCGGTTGCCGCGTCGAGAGCTCGCTGCATGAATGGCGACGCTACAGTCACCGGATCACCTTACCGCCTTCGGCCAGCGCGCCGCCACGGATCGTTTGTCCTACGACGGGTGCCCTGCCTGCCAGAGGTCGCGCATCAGCTGTGCATGTCCGACGTGCTCGCGCAGGTGGCCGACGCTCCGGAGCAGCGCCTCCGCCCCGCTCATGACCATCCCGGGCTCCTCGGGCCAGCGGATCGTGGCCTCGAGGTCGGCCGGACCGGCGGCCTGGAGCAGTGCCGCCACGTCGGATTCCGCCGCGTCGCACTCCTGGAGCGCGGCGG
>Ga0172369_10006734_pt1 | contig 13590 bp, 4 predicted proteins | sample LakKiv25m_FD_114539 | JGI IMG/M metagenome (GOLD analysis project Ga0172369, IMG submission 114539) | Freshwater microbial communities from Kabuno Bay, South-Kivu, Congo - kab_022012_11.25m | ecosystem: Environmental > Aquatic > Freshwater > Lake | place: Democratic Republic of the Congo... | reverse complement strand
GGCAGGGAGGCTACTGCTCACCGGCAAGTGTGTCAACTTGATAGGCATGGTTGAATGCTTGTGGCTCCCGTGGCATTTCTGCGGAACGTTGTCTTTTCGGTCAGTTTCCCCCGCGCTCGTCGATCGACACGAGCTCGACGCGGCGGTTGCGGGCGCGGCCCGCGGGTGCGGCGCCGGTGTCGATGGGCCGCGTCGCCCCGAAGCCCTTCGCACCGAGCCGGTGGCGTTGGACGCCGCGGCGTCTCAGATAGTCGAGCACCTCCTCGGCGCGCGCCTGCGAAAGCTCGAGGTTCCTCTCGGGCGAGCCCTCGGCGTCGGTGTGTCCCTCGACGCGGAGGTACGTCAGCTCGGGGTGCCGCGCCAGCAACTGAGCAAGCTGGTCCAGCACGGGCCGGGACTCGGGGCTGATCTGCGCATCGCCGGACGCGAAGAGGATGCCCGCCGATAACTTCAGCCGCGAGCGGATCTGTCTGGCCGTTTCGCGCACGATGTAGACCCGCTGCGGCTCGGTAGCCGGGCAGCCGTGGTTCGCGGCCGGGCCCGGCGCGTCCGGACAGTTGTCGACCACGTCTGCCACGCCGTCGGCGTCGCCGTCCGGCACCGGACAGCCGAGGTTCTCCGCCGGCCCCGCCGAGTCGACACATTCGTCGTCCACGTCGGGCACCTCGTCCCGGTCGCGGTCGGGAAGTGGGCAGCCGTCGTTCGAATACTGCCCTCTCTCGACAGGGCACCGATCCGCCCTGTTGGCCACGCCATCGCCGTCGTCGTCGAGGTCGGGGCACTGGTCGAAGGAGTGGCGCTGGCCGGGTGCGCAGGGGTCGGGCTCGGCAGCTTCCGCCGCGACCTTCTCGACCACTCGTTCCTGGACGACCACCCTTTCGACGACCTGTGCCTCGAGCGACGGCTGCCAGGCGAGGCCGACCAGCGCGCGGAGTCTCGGAAGACCGGCGAGTTCGCCGACTCCGGCGCCTGCCAGCGCGAAGAGCCGCATCGACGCGCCCAGCAGATGGCTCGCCCCGAGCAGCGCCTCGGCACCCGGCGAGCCGTCGAATGGCATGATCGCGCGCAGGGTCAGCTCGGGACGGAACGTCTGCGAAGTCAGTTGCACTGCCGCCTGGACTGTCAGCTCGCGCGCGGGACGGGACGAGTCCAGCGGAGCGAGGACGAATCCCGCGTCGACCGCGATCTGAATGGCGCCCTTCGCCGCGCCTGCCTCCACGCCCGGCGCGAGCTGCACTCTGCGCCCGCGGTCGCCGTCCCCGAGCCCCGTCGAGCCCAGCGGCAGCTTGAGCCCGAGCCTCCCCGCGAGGCCGAACCCCGACAGGCCGAAGACCGACTCGCGCCGCGTCAGCTCGCGGCGAAGACCGAGCGCCGGGTCCGCGAAGCCCGCGGCTTCCGCCGGAACGTAGCCGAGGCGCGACAGATCCTCGCCGCCCTGCCGCGCCACGCCCGGCAGCGAAGCGGTCACGTCGAATCCTCCGCGAAACCCGTAGGACGCCAGGACTCGGAGCGCGAGCCGATCCGCCACGATCGCGGCCGATTCGTCCCGGCCGGGAACCAGCAGCGGGCGGTGCTGCAGCTCGCCCGCGACCACGAGGCGCAGCGCTCCCGGGGCCGCGATCCGCCCGGCACCGGAAAGCAGCGTCCCCTCGCCCGACGGGTCGAGCGGGAGCCGTCCAAGTCCGAAGGAAGGGTCGGGCACTTGTGCCCGCGCCACGGCCGCCACGAGCACGAGCCCGAGGACCGCAGCCCTCACGGCGCCGTCTCGCGCACCCACAGCAGCCACACGCCGTCGGTCGTGTAGACCGATCCGCACTTCGATCTCCCGGCGTCCCGTCCCCAGCCGGTGCCGTCGGCCCATCCCGGCCCGGAGCCCGCGAAGTCGACGCAGAAGTCGCGGGGGCCGTCGCAGTTCGGCTCGCCCAAGGGATTGCCGTCCGCGGTGGCCCAGGGGCTCCCCGCCGAGAGAACCTCGCCCGTGAGGTTGTCCCGCCGCGCCGGCTGCGGCGAGAGCTGGTTCGGCCCCGGTGTCCAACCCGGCGAGTTGAAACAACTGTCGGCCTCCGTGCCGCGCGTGAGCACATCGTACCATTCCACTGAATAGAACGACAGGTCGGCGTCGTTCGCGGTCCCGTCCGCATGGGCACGGCAGGAGAAGCGCACGTCGGCGGGGCGGGCGACGACCTGCTCGCGCATGCCGCTCCAGACGCCGGGCGCCGCGTCGGTGGGCGAGGTCGAGCCAAGTCCGTTCCACCAAGACGCGGCGGCATCGGAGGGAGCTTCGTTGGCCGCGGCGGAAACGAGCGTCCAGCCCCCGCCGTCGGTCGTCTGGTCGCACCAGACCGTCACGGGAGCGTCGAGTCCGGGCGGTTGGAGCGGAAACGCGCCGTCGGACGCAGACCGCCGGTTGTCGTGCAGTGCGAGGCAGCTCGGCGCATGGCCGCAGGCGCCGGACGCGCAATAGCCTGTGGCGCAGTCGTCTCCCGCGCTGCACCGGAGCCCCTGTGCGCATGGCGTACACGCGCCGCCGCAGTCCAGATCGGTTTCGGTGCCGTCCGTCTCGCCGTCGGTACACGTGTCCACGACGCAGAGGCCCTCCGAGCAGCGGCCCGAAGCGCAGTCGCCGCCGACGCTGCAGTGCCCGTCGATCGCGCACCCGTCGCAAGTGCCGCCGCAGTCCTCGTCGGTTTCCGCGCCGTTCTTCACGCCGTCCGAGCACGAGGGCGCGGCGCAGACGAGCGGCTCGCCGCCGCACACGCCGCTCGTGCAGTCGGAAGCGGCGGTGCAGGACCTGCCGGTCGCGCAGGGCGCGCAGGGCCCGCCGCAGTCCGTGTCGGTTTCGCTACCATTCTTCACGCCGTCGTCGCAGGCGGACGGTTTGCACGCATGTTGATCGCACACGCCGCTGGCGCAGTCGGCCGCAAGCGCGCAGGCCTTGCCGCTCGCGCACGGGGCGCAGGGGCCTCCGCAGTTCAAGTCGCTTTCACCGCCGTTCTTCACGCCGTCCGTACACGACGGTGCGGCGCACACCGCCGGCGTCCCGTTGCACACGCCGCTCGTGCAGTCGGAGGCAGCAGCGCAGCCCTTTCCCGCGGCGCACGAAACACACGGACCGCCGCAGTCGGCGTCCGTTTCGCTGCCGTTCCTGACGCCGTCGTCGCAGGCAGGCACCTTGCAGACCAGTTGATCGCACACGCCGCTCGCGCAGTCGACCGCCGTCGCGCACACGAGGCCGTTCGCGCAGGGCGGACATGCACCGCCGCAGTCCGCGTCGGTCTCGTCGCTGTTCTTCGCGCCATCGGAACACGAGGGTGCCAGGCACGTCTTCGCGCCTGCGTCTCCGCCGCATGCGAGGCTCACGCAGTCGGCGCCGCTGCCGCAGCGCGCGCCCTGCGTGCAGCGGGCGGAACAGGAACCGCCGCAGTCCGTGTCGGCCTCGTCGCCGTTGCGGATGTCGTCGTCGCAGGCGGGCGCCGCGCACGAACCGGCGAGTCCCTCGACCGTGATCGCGCAGCTCAAGCTCGTGCAGTCGGCCTGGGCGAGGCATTCCAGCCCGGTGCCGCACCCTCCGCAGGGACCTCCGCAGTCGGCATCCGTTTCGAGGCCGTTTCGCCTGCCATCCGAACATGCGGGCACTTCGCAGACGCTCTGGAAACACTCGCCGGTGGCGCAGTCCGAAGCCGCTGCGCAGGCACCGCCAGCCGCGCACGGCGCACAGGACCCGCCGCAGTCCATGTCCGTTTCACCGCCGTTGCGCACGCCGTCGTCGCAGGCAGGTTGAGCGCAGACGCCCGATCGGCACGATCCGCTCGTGCAGTCGGAGCCTGCCGAGCACCGCCGCTCCGCCGCGCACGGGCTGCACGGTCCGCCGCAGTCAACGTCCGTTTCACCGCCGTTGCGCACGCCGTCGTCGCAGGCAGGCGCCTTGCAGGAATGCTGGTCGCACACGCCGCTCGAGCAGTCGACGGCCTCTGCGCAGATCTTCCCGTCGCCGCAAGGGGCGCAGATTCCCCCGCAGTCCACGTCGGTCTCGCCCGCGTCCGTCGTGCCATCCGTACACCCGCCGGGGACGCAGCGGCCCAGCGCGCAGATGCCGCTTCTGCAGTCGCGGGCCGCGTCGCATGCCGAGCTGTCCGCGCAAGCCGGGCAGACGCCGCCGCAGTCCAGATCGGTCTCCGTCCCGTTGTGTACTCCGTCCGTACAGGAGGGGGCGGCGCACAGTCCCGACGCGCACACGCCCTCGCGGCAGTCGCCGGGAGCAGAGCATCGGCGGCGGATGGCGCACGGGGCGCAGGTCCCGCCGCAGTCCGCGTCGCTCTCCGAGCCGTTCCTCACGCCGTCGTCGCAGCGGGGCGCGTCGCACACGCCCGACAGGCACACGCCGCTGCGGCAGTCGCCGCCCAGCCCGCAGGCGAGGCCGCTCGCACACGCAGCACACGAGCCCCCGCAGTCCACGTCGCTTTCCTCGGCGCCCTTCGCCCCGTCGCCGCAGCTCGCCGCGAGGCAGAAGCCGCCCGTACACAATGCGCTCGCGCAATCCGTGGCAGCGTCGCAGGCCGCGCCCGGATCGCAAGGAGAGCAGGAACCGCCGCAGTCGAGGTCGGTCTCGTCGCCGTTGCGGGCGCCGTCCGAGCAGGAGGCGAGCACGCACCTACCCTCCGTGCACAGGTTGTCGGCGCAGTCGCGGTTGTCGCGGCAGAGCCGATCGGCCGCGCAGGGTGCGCACGCGGGGCCGCCGCAGTCGAGGTCGGTCTCGTCGCCGTCCGTGCTCCCGTCGATGCACGTCGCAGGCACGCAGCGGTCCGTCTGGCATGTGCCGCTCGCGCAGTCGGCGGTCGCCGTGCAGCGCCGGCCGCCGGGGCAGGCGTCGCACGACCCGCCGCAGTCGGCGTCGCTCTCGTCCCCGTCCTTTATTCCATTGGTGCAATTAGACGGAATGCAGCCGCGCGCTCCGCAAGCCCGGCTCGTGCAATCGCCACGCCGGACGCACTGCGCGCCGACGGCGCATGATCTGCAGGCAGATCCGCCGCAGTCGACGTCCGTCTCGCTGCCGTTCCTGGCGCCGTCGTCGCAGCCGGGCGTCGCGCAAACGAGCAGGATGCAGTTGGCGCTCGCGCAGTCGGTGCTTGCGGTACACGCAAAACCGTCCCTGCAGGGCTTGCAGGGTCCGCCGCAGTCCACGTCGCTTTCACCGCCGTCCGTCGTGCCGTCGGCGCACGCGGCCGGCGCGCAGAGTCCGCGCACGCAGACACCGCCCGCGCAATCGCCGTCCGCGACGCAGCGCCCGGCTTCGGGGCACTTGGGGCAGTCGGCACCGCCGCAGTCCGTGTCCGTTTCACGGCCGTTCATCACATGGTCGTCGCAGACGGGAAACGCGCAGCGACCGCCGCTGCACACGCCGCTGTCGCAGTCGCCGGCCACCGCGCAGAGGCGGCCGTAGGTGCAGCGGCGGCAGGAGGTGCTTCCGCCGCAGTCCACGTCTGTCTCGTCGCCATTCCTCGTCGTGTCGTCGCAGGCAGGAGCCGCGCAGATGCCGCTCGCACACACGCCGCTCGTGCAGTCCGCCTGCACGCCGCAGCCGGTCCCGGGCGTACAGGGAGGGCAGGAGCCGCCGCAGTTGTGCCCGGTCTCGTCGCTGTCTTGCGTCTCGTTTCGGCAGTGCGCAGGCAGGCAATGTCCGGACTCGCAGATGCTGCTGCGGCAGTCCGCGTGGAGCGCGCAGACCTTCTTGTCGGCGCAATGGTCGCACTCGCCGCCGCAGTCGACGTCGGTTTCGTCGCCGTCGAGCTGGCGGTCGAGGCAATGGGCTGCAAGGCATTTTCCGGCCAGGCAACTTCCGGTGTCGCAATCGCCGTCCGCGCGGCAGCTCCTGCCCGCCACGCAGGGCGCGCAGCGACCGCCGCAGTCCACGTCGGTCTCCTGCGGGTCAGCAGCGTGATTTCCGCAGAGGTCGCAGCCCTTGTCGTCGACCGCGACGCTGCCGTCGCGTCCGGGCGTCGGAAGCGGGCAGGCATCGCCGTTGTCCGGAAAGCCGTCGCCATCGGTGTCGGGATTGGCGGGATTTGCGCCGATCGAGGTTTCGAGTGCGTCGGGGATGCCGTCGCGATCGGTGTCGATGCGCAGCTCGACAGGCTCGGAGACCAGCTCCAGCGCGCGCACCTTCAGCTTCCCGTCGGTCGCACCGGCCGGAACGTGGAAGACAAGCCGGTTCTTCGACGCCGAATCCGGGGATGCGCTGGCCGCGCCGACAACCGCGACGTCGAGCGGGGGAGACGCCGAGAAGAAGCGTCCGACGACGGTGACCGCATCGCCGGGTGCCGCCACGGGTCCCGTATACCAGGTGCCTGCCACCTGCGGCGCTTCCACGGAGGCAATCTGCGGCGAGCGGCCCGTCGGGACGACGAGCACGCGCACGGTTTGTTCCGCCACGGTATTTCCCTTCGACAACGTCCTGGCGGCGACCGACCAGCGGCGCGGATTGCCTGCCCCCGGCAGCGAGATCTTTGCCTCGAAGGGAAGCGTGGCGCTTGAGGCACCGTTCACGTAGGCGCCGGTTTCGTCCGTCACGGTGATCGTCGCATTGTCGAAAGGCGAGTCCTGCGCGTCGACGCGGATGACGACCGACCGCGCCCCCAGCGCCAGAAGAAGCCCCGGCCGATCGCCGGCCAAGTCGTCTTCCGTGAACCCGAAGCCTGCCTCGTTCTCGCCGACGCCCGGCACGCCTTCGTCCGGAGCGGCGACGCGCACCAGCACTGCGCCGGCCGCGGCGAGCTGGGCGCGCGACTCGTCGGGAAGCGCGGCCGCCCCGAGCATGAGGACCACCGGTTGGGCATCGGCGCGCGAACGGGGTCCCATCAGTTCGTCGCGGGCGACTTCCAATCCCCGCGTGAGCGAGCCCGATCCTTGCCCGGCTTTCCCGTCGAGGGTCGTAAGCACGGGGGCAAGCGGAGTGAAGTCCGAAGTCAATGGCACGGCAAGCACTGCATCCTGCTGGACCGTCACCAGCGCAAGCTGCGGAACATCGACCCGCCCGTCGAACACGCGCAGGAAAGCCCGTGCCGTTGCGACGCGCTGGCGCATCTGGTCGTCGGAAGCAGGCGCGGACGCGTCCAGCACGATCGCGATGTCGTGCGCGCCGGCCGAAAGCACGGCGCCATCGACCGGAGTCGCCAGGAGGGGACGCTGGCTGGAAGGACACCCGGGCAGCGCGAGGGCGAGCAGGGCAAGGCAGGCGTGGCTGCCCAGAAAAGCGGCCCCCTCCCCAACCCTCCCCCGCAAAGAGCGCGGGGGAGGGGGATCGCGCCGGAGGCGCTTCCAGCGCACACTCCCTCCCCCGGGCTCTATCGGGGGAGGGTTGGGGAGGGGGCCGGGGTGAGAGCCGCTTTTTCGGCGCGCGTCAGGCATGTTCATCACTGCTCCGAAATGGGCCGGGTCCGATAGCGGAGGTAGAGCACGATGTCGGAAACGACGGGCTTTCTCGCGTCGGGAAGTCCCTCGCCGGCGATCCAGGCATTGCCTGCGTCCCCGCCGTCGATCCAGAGCGGGACCACGATCTTCCAGTCGGGCGCCGCGACGCTGCGATCGCGCGCGAAGAACTGCCAACACGGATCCTGCGGCGCGCCGCCGCTCTCCGACGAATCAAGACACGCGGTGAGGTTCGTCGAGCGGGTGAAGAACGTCGGCGGCCGCGATTCCTGCCCGAACTGGCTCTGCGGCGCATAACCCACGACGAGGGATCGAATCGGGTAGTCGAGGATGGGCGCCGTGCCAAGCTCTATCGTCGTCGGCTCCGGGTGGCAGGTGCGCAGCCAGTCCACGCTGCCGCGCGCGAGCTCGTAGTGAATCGTGCGCGCGGCCGGGTCGAGGTTGCTCCCGGTGAAGTTCACCGCGACATTGCCCACGCTGGCATGGCCGCTGCCGTCGGCCCTGGGGTCCCAGTCCAGCGTATGGTTGCACTCGAGCGGGTTCACCATCCAGCGCCGGGCGCCCGACTCGCCCACCTCCTGGAGCCAGATCACGAACGGAAGTTCTATCTGGTCGACGGTATGCGTTCCCACGATGCGACGCTTCAGGAACGGCGGCTCGCTAATCACGTTGTGGAACTGCTGCCCTTTGGTCACCACCGAGCCGGTGGTCGGGTCGACCACGTCATGCAGGGTCGGGAACAGCGTGTCGCGCAACGAAATCCGCATCACGGACAGGTTGTTGAAGGCGTCGCAGTCGATGGCCTCGCGCCCGCAGTAGTCGCGCGCGGTGTTGTCGAGCTGTCTCACCACTTCCTGCAGATCCTCGACCGTGATGGCCCGATAGACGTCGCTGATCAGCGCGTTGCGCTGCGCGTTGGACAGGTTGTAGCGGTGCGAAAACGCCATCACGGTGCGGTACGCGACGTCGAGCGCCTGGCGGAAGGTGCCCGCGGACTTCGAGACCAGGTAGTTGCCGACGAGCACGCTTCCGGTCTCGCGCCCGACGAGGTGGTCCACGAGGAAGTGCAGGCTCTCGGCCCGGCCGTCCGCCGCCGCCTGCGCCGAAAGCTGGACCTGCGCCATCTGCGCGTATGTGCTCATCAGACTCTGTATCGTGGCGTCGTACTGGCCTCGGATTCCCTGGAGCTGCACCAGTGTGTCCTCCAACTCACGCTTGTCCGCAATCACGTCCGCCGCACGCTCGTGCGCGCGGTTCAGCGGCTCGATGGCCGTCTGGATGCCCTTGACGGCAATATCGAGGATCCCCTTCACAATGGCCCTCGTGGTCGTGTTCGCGGCCTTGGCTATGTCTTTGGTGATATGCCCCGGGCAGTTGGTGCCGAAGGCAAGACCCGCTATGATCGTGCAGTCCGGTATCTCGATCCACGCGTCGAAGATCTCCCAGATCTTGTCCAGCGTGGACCCGGCCAGTTCGAGCGCCGCCACCACGGCCTCCAGCGCGGTGATGGTCGTATTCCACTTGTTGTACTCGTCGTTCTTGGCCTTCAGGAAGGCTGTCATGTTGCGCACGCTCGCCAGGACGCCCGCTATCTGGATATCGAGGTTCCTGAGCTGCATGGCGAGGTCGGCCTTCTGGCCGAGGAGCGCCCCCATCTCGCCGCCCGCGCAGGCGCGTTGGACGCCGTCGATCTTGATCATCCGCGCGGGGTCGTTCCAGGGGCATGCCACGTCGCTCACCCCGTCCAGGGAGAAGACGCCGGATTCCGTGAAGTACTTCGTCACGTCGGCGCACACGTCGCCCAGCCCCACCGAGCTCGCGCTCTCGCACTTCACCTCTCCGGAGCACGTCGACCCGTTCCACTTGCCGCCTTTTGCCAGGCACTTGCGCTCGGTCATCGTGCCTCCGAGCTGGGCCTTCACGATATCGGACCTGAGCTGGGCACATATGTTGTCCGCGGCTCCCGTCGGCCCGCAGAGCGACTGGATCGTGTCGTCGTACGCTCCCGTCGCCTCCGCGAGGCTTCTCTCGAACGTGTCCACGTCCGCCAGGGACGCCTTGAGATTCTCCACCGCCTGGCCGATCTCGGCCTGCGCCTGTCCCAGCAGCCCGCCGCTGCCGTCGTCGCCCGCAAGGGTGCGCCGGTAGTTCTGCCAGTTCGACACGTCGAGGCTCGCGTTCTCGAAGAACACCGCATTGGCGCTGATACCCAGCGGATTCTTGTTCTCGTCGAGCTGCAGCAGGATGCTCTGCGTGCGCTGCAGGAGCTTGTCGCCGATGCCGTCGTAGGTGAAGTTCGGTCCTGCCCACTGCCGCTGAAGCGCCAGCAGATACACGTTCACGAGATATTCTATCTGTGCAAGATGACGCGCCAGCGGGCGGGTCGAAAGCCCCGAGGCTTCCAGCACCCGCCGGCGCAGGTCGACGAGCTGCTGAAGGGCATTGAGACGGTCCGTCAGAATTGCCTCCATCTGCTGCATCCAGAGGCTGCCGCCTCCGACGAAGCGCCCGACGGGCCAGCCGTACATGACCCGCGTCGGCGCTGTGCCGACCATGTTCACGAGCAACTCGTCGTAGCGCTGCACCGCGGACTCGAGCTTCTCCGCCTTGAACGACAGCGCCGCCCCTCTGCCGAAGGGGTTCACGCGATTCTTGTAGAGCGCGAAGAACGCATCCGACAGGTCGTGGTCCGCCTGGAACTTGCGCGCCTGGGCAAGCTCCTGGTCGAAGCGGTTGTGCTCGTGCAGCGCGAGCAGCGCGGAACTCTGTCCATCCCCGCAGTCGGAGGTCGCGAGCACCGCCGAGCAGAAGAGCTGGTGGTTGCCTCCGTCGTCGTTCGGAAACGCCGGTGTCCAGCCGTTCGCGATCGCGCGGCGGTAGAGCGCAAGCCCGCATCGCGCCGCCTTTTCGTCGATGCAGCCCGGCGTGGGCGTCGAGCCGGGCCCCAGTTCGGTATCCGTGCCGCAGATGGTGATGCGACCCGACAGGAAGTCGTAGATGGTGAGCGCATCGCGCGACCGGACCGTTCCGCCGGTGTCCGACGAACCATCCGACGCGCCGTCGGCGCCCGAGCCGAGCGCGAGCAGCGCATCGGAGATCTGATCCTCGAACGACACGATGTCCGGGAAAATGGGCGCGCCTCCCGAGGCCAGACCGTTCACGTAGCCCGTGAAACCGGCCTTCGAGGCGAAGCGCGACTTGGCGGTACTGCCGTCCGTGACGCCGTCGCAGGTCGCGGCGATCTCCTTGTCCAGTTCGGCGGCCACCGCTGTCCCGGCCGGGAATGCGACCGTCGCCGGCGCTCCGGTGGGCAGCAGAGCTCCCGAAGTGAAGTCCGACTCGTCGTGCGCCGTCTGGCTCAGCAGGAAGGCGCCGTCCAGCGTCAGGTCCGTTGCCTGTGGAATGAGGCCGCCCAAAGCCTCGCGGTAGATGCCGAAGAACCGCCGCCCCGCATTGTCGTACGTCCCGAAGAGCTGCACGAGCCGCCGGATGCGACGGCCGAAGACGTTGTGCGCGCTCAGATTCGTGGTGCTCCCCGTGGTGGGGCACACGCCGTTCTCGTCCACGCAGAAATCCGCGGGCAAATCGACAATCCAAAGGAGACGCATGAACCCGAGCTGCGGCGAGTAGATCCCGCGCAAGGGAATCTCGTTGGCGCCCGTCGGCGCGGTGGTGTCGGCGAAGGCCACCGTTTCGTTGCCGTGGACCTGGCCTTTGACCACGTATCCCGCGGAAAGGTCGGTGAAGTCGCTGGAGGTCGCATTGATTCCCTCGTCGGCGAGGAGTTGCACCCAGGTCTTCTGTTCGGGCTGGATGCGCAGACGCATCGCGAGGTTCAGCGGCATCGACGGCGCCAAGCTGTTGTCCGCGCCGCCCAGCGTCACCTGGAACGTGCCCGTGTACTCGCCGGAGGGTGTAGTCTTTTCGTAGAGCACCTGGAAGGCGTCGGAGCTGCCGTTCTCGAAAATCGCCCGGACGTTCGCCGAGTATTTGCCCGGGGTGAGATGGCTCGCCGCGACCACGTCCAGGCGCACGGGCATGCTGGGATTGCCGACCGCGAACACGGTTCCGAACGGTGCCACCGGCGTCACGAAGTGCTTGTCGTCGCCGACGATGCAGTCTCCGCGGTCCTCGACGGACCATTGAGCCGGGTCCTTGCGGCATTTCGGGTCGTCCTTCAGGCTGTAGACGACTTCGAGCCGGTAGCCGAAGCTGACCGAAGGGTTCGTTGCCACCTGCCGCTTCGTGATGAGGTCCATGATGAGCACCTGCACCGACGAGTCCGTCTGCACGTCGTTGAGCCGCACGGCGGGTTGCGCGAACAGCAGAGCGTAGTTCTTCGGGATGAACACGAAGCCCGGGGTGGCGTTGGGTGAAGGCAGAGTGCGGCAGCGGTTGTTGTCGGTGCAGTACCAGTCGGAGCCGGGGCAGTCGATGCTGCGGTAGCACAGCGGCGCGCACTGGCCGAGGAAGCAGTAGGCGCCCGACGGACAGTCGCGATCCACCTGGCACGTCGTCTGCGTGAGATCGACGGGCACGCAGCTCCCCTTGTCGTAGTCGCACGTCGTCACCGGCTGCGCGCACTGCCGGTCGATGTCCGCGAAACCCATTTCGCGACTCGCCACGAGGCCGCACACCCGCTCGCACGCATTGCGATCCATGTCGCAGTGGAGGCCGCCGCCGCAATCCGCATCGCTCGTGCAGAAGACGAGATCGTCCGCGGGGCAGGTGCCGGTCGTTGGGTCGCACGCCGGCTCGTCCAGCAGTGCCTGGATGCACAGGTCCATGTCGAACACGTCGAACAGCCCGTCGCCGTTCTGGTCCAGAAGCCGGTTCAGATTCGCTTCGAGCGAGCATTGGTCGTTGGTGCCGAGCGTCGGCTGCCGGCCGGTCAGGAAGTCGGTGATGCACAGGTCGGCGAGGTTCAGATCCATGCGGAAGCGCGAGGCGCGGCAGTAGTGATGACCGTCTCCCGCGGCGGTCGTGCAGGTCTCACCCAGGGAGCAGAGGGCTTCGACGGCGGTGCCGATGGGCGACTCGCAGGGGATCTCGCAGTGGCGGCTGCGAGGGTCTCCGACGACGAGCTGCACGCATTTCGTCGCGTAGGCGTTGGGCACGCACTGAGCGTCGGTGCCGCAGCCCGCGCCGGTGCCGCCGGCGCTCGTACACTGGTTCGGGACGCTCGTGACCGGGTTGTCGGCGCGGGCGACGGAGACAAGCAGAATCGCGGCAAGGATGCTCCCGGCCATGCGGGAGGCACAAGGAGCCGGGCATGTCAATGCCCGGACGAGCACGGAGAGCGAATCCGGCAGGGCCGGGAGCGCCGGCGGTGCCAGTCCGGGCATTAACATGCCCGGCTCCATCTTCGTCGGGCCAAAGCGGCGGACATGAGCGCTCATGGCGCCACCTCCGCATGGACTGGAGCCACGTTCAGCGGCGCGACCGCGAGATCGGCCTCCGCCGGCGCGAAGAACGGGCGCCGGTCGAGCAGGTCGAGCGTCTGCGGCCCGTCGCCGCTGCGCCGGAAGACGAGCCTTGCCAGAGGGCCGCTGTCGAACGGGTTCATATTCACTTGCGAGAATATGAGCAGCCTCAGCACATTGCCCGGGCGCTCCTGCGCGACGAGCTGCTTGCCGGCCGCAGTCACGGCGTCGAGAGCCTCCGCGCGCACGAAGGCAAGCCCGGACCCGAACTGGAACCGGAACTCGGCCATGCGCGGTCCCGGCCGGCCTGCCGGACGCGCGTACGTCAGCGTGAACACCGCCTCACCCGCCGCGGACGCTTCCGGCGACAGCCGCACGACCGGAGCAACGGTTTCGACGGCCGGCGGGCGTCCCGCCTCGCCCGGCGCCCCTCGCGCGCGCTCGGTTTGCGTGGGCGTGGACTCGGCGCACCCGCTCGACAGGCTCAGGACGTGCACGGCGAGCGCCAGCGCCAACGCGGCGGCGCGAAAGGCAAGAGGGCGACGTGTGCGCATCGGCGTGGTCCTCGGCTGCTACAGCCCGGTGAGGCACAGGGCAGTTACGGTATTGTTCCCACAAGGCATGACCTCTGGAACTTGGCCGCGACCGCAGCTGACCTGGCCCCGTGTGGTGGGGTCGCTCGTGCTCGTACCAAAGTGCGTAAGGTACTGAGTCAAGACGGGGGTGCGGCTTCTGTCCGAGG
>Ga0172369_10006728_pt1 | contig 13596 bp, 11 predicted proteins | sample LakKiv25m_FD_114539 | JGI IMG/M metagenome (GOLD analysis project Ga0172369, IMG submission 114539) | Freshwater microbial communities from Kabuno Bay, South-Kivu, Congo - kab_022012_11.25m | ecosystem: Environmental > Aquatic > Freshwater > Lake | place: Democratic Republic of the Congo... | reverse complement strand
GGGCGGCCAGCTGCAGGGATACCTGGGCCTTGTCGCCGATGCCGCGCGGCGGGACGTTGATGACGCGTCCCAGGCTGATTTCATCGTTGGGATTCTGCAGCAGGCGCAGGAAGGAGATGATGTCTTTGACCTCGCGCCGCCCGTAGAAGCGCTGCGCCCCGACCAGGCGATAGGGCAGCCCGGCGCGCAGGAAAGCTTCTTCCAGCAGGCGCGACATGGCGTTGGTGCGGTACATGACGGCGAACTCGCCGGCGCGCGCTTTGCCGTAGCGCACGCTCTGCTGGATGGTTTCGACCACGTAGGCGGCTTCGCCGTAGTCGTCGACCGCCTCGTACAGCTCCAGCTTTTCGCCCTGGCCGTGTTCGGGCAGGGCCTTGAGACGCTTGGGGGTGCGGTAGCGGTTGCGGTCGATCACGGCGCGCGCCGCGTCGAGCACGGTCTGGGTGGAGCGGTAGTTCTGCTCGAGCAGGATCTTCTGCGCGCCGGGGTAGTCTTCTTCGAAGCGCAGCACGTTGCGGTAATCGGCCCCGCGCCAGCGGTAGATCGACTGGTCTTCGTCGCCGACGACGAAGAGGTGGTTGTGGGCCGAGGCCAGGTGGCGCAGCAGCTCGTACTGAACCATGTTGGTGTCCTGGAATTCGTCGACCAGGATGTGCTGCAGGCGGCGCGAATAGGTATCGCGCACGGTTGGGTTTTCTTCGAGCAGTTTCCAGGTGTAAAGCAGCAGGTCGTCGAAGTCGACGGCGTTGTTGCTGATCAGCAGGGTCTGGTAGCGCTCGTAAATGCGCGCGATGACCTCGTCGCGGTAGGTCGAGGCGGGGTAATCCTTGGGCAGGATCAGGTTGTTCTTGGCGTTGGAGATGGCGGCGCGCACGCTGGTGGGCTTATACAGCTTTTCGTCCAGGTTGAGGTCTTTGACGGCGCGCTTGATCAGGGTGTTCTGGTCGTCGTCGTCAAAGATGACGAAGCTGGAGGTGAAGGGCAGGTAGGCCTGTTCGCGGCGCAGGATGCGCGCGCAGATCGCATGAAAGGTGCCCATCCATATGCCCTGGACCGAGCGGTCGAGCAGTTTGGCCAGGCGGCTTTCCATCTCGCGCGCGGCCTTGTTGGTGAAGGTCACGGCCAGGATCTGGTAGGGCTGCGCGCCCAGCTGGTTGATCAGGTAGGCGATGCGGTTGGTCAGGACGCGGGTTTTGCCCGAGCCGGGGCCAGCCAGGACGAGGACGGGGCCGGCCGGGGCGGTGACGGCCTGGCGCTGTTGGGGGTTGAGTTCTTTCAGGATATCCACGCGGCGATTGTACTATAAATATGGGGGGAGGGAGCAGGAAGGAGGAAATAGGGAGTGGGGAAGAGGGATCAGTAAGCAGTAAGAAAGAAGGAGGGGGCGGGGAGGCGTCGACGCGCTGTCGAGCGAAAATCTTTACACGAGATTAATCCGCTTGCGGGTATCGTATAAAGCAGAGAGGAGAATATTCCCATGTACTGGATTGCTGGCGGCGTCGCTTTGCTGCTGATGGCTTATCTGTTTTATGCGTTGCTGAAACCGGAGAAATTCTAATGACCTGGCAAGGTTGGCTGCAAATCGGGTTGTACTTGCTGGCTTTGATCCTGTTGGTAAAACCGCTCGGGCTGTATATGACCAGGGTTTACCAGGGTGAAGCGGTGTTTTTGTCACCCATTCTATCCCCCATTGAAAAGTGGCTTTACCGTTTGGCTGGCATAGAAGCAGACGAAGAGATGACTTGGAAAACGTACAGCGCGGCTTTGCTGCTGTTCAGCGGGATCGGTTTCCTGGTTTTGTTTGGCTCTTTGGGATTTTGCGTGGGACGGCCATGTATGGGGGGTAGACTGATCAGGCAAACCAGCGATAACCTTCAATATCCAGGTAGAGACGTTGGAACAAGGTTGTAGTTTTAAGAATGCCATAGCAACGTCGCTTGGTTGTTTTGATCTTATTGTTCAAGCCTTCCACAAAGCCGCTGCTAAAACGGCCACTAAAATAGTTGACGATCTTATCAAGCCAATTATCGAGGGTGATCAGGAACTTGTTAAAGCAAGTTAGGGTACTCTCAGAGACCCGGTTGCGCCATTGGATAATTTGTTCCCTGGCATCAACTAACGATCCACTGCTCCATCCACCGCATCATAGCCGATATCCTCCTTGCGGCTGACATCTTCTACCGTGCTATTGACCAATTGCACCATCAAGGCGCGATCGTATGCTTTCGTGTTCGGGCTCTTTGGATCGTACCACTCCAACTCTTGGGTACTCGTTTTCCCATTACAGTTTGGACATTCATAGCGCTTTGGGCGCAGACGAATATACAATCGATGTCCTAATATCGGCAAATGCCGTAATTCAATTTCTCGCCCACATCCGTTGGGCTTTGTAATTCGACCACCACAGGATTGACAGATCGCGCTATTTAGCGTGCTTTCAACTGTGACGATATATTCCCTTCGCTCATTCATCTCCACACTGATTACATTCACATTTGGAATGTCCAATGGAAATGTAATCAGATTTCGTGATTTCAGACCCTGATGATTTCGCATGCTTCCATCTCTTCATTTTTTTTCACCAGTTATACCACCCCCACTTATGCCGGGTACCACTCCAAATCCCAAAGAGCCGCGGTTTTTGTGTCGCATGGCGACACAAAAACCGCTTAAAATTCTTTTCCCCTCCCGAAGCGGGAGAGGCAGGGGGGGTGTTTTTGGCTCCTGTCCGCCCCTAAACCCTCACCAGGTCGCATCCTCATCAAAGAAGATCGACTCGCGGTAGAAGCTTTCGCGCCCGCACTCGCCTTTGGGCGAGAGGAACTGCATCATCAGCAGCTCATCGGAGGCGACGATGTTGTCGCGCGCGCCGATCCAGGTCACGGCCCCGTAGATGGGGAGCCAGCCGCACAGGCTGTAGAAGCCGGCCAGGCCGGGGTCACAGTGGAACATGGCGATGTCGGCGTCGCTGCGCAGGATGTACTCTGTGGCGGCGTGGACGACCTGGCTGGCGTAGCCTTGGCCGCGCAGCGCGGGAAAGGTGAACACGCCGGTGATGCCGTAGGTTTTGTAGACCTGCCTGGCGTGTTCCAGGTATTTCCAGACCACCTGGGCGTGGCTGACCAGCAGCCCATCCTCGACCAGCAGGAAGCTGCGCGGGTGGAAGGCGGGGCGGGTGATCCAGCTGCGCGAACGGTTTTCGCCCATGAATCCCTCCGGCCACTGGGCGCGCAGAAAGGTCAGGATCTGCCAGTGGTATTTTTCAGGCAGCTCGGCCTGGTCGCAGGTCAGAAGCTCGAGCATCCAAGCACCTCACGAGGCTTCTCTTAAGAAAAGAAGGAAAGATATTTGCGAATTGCGGGCGGAGCCTGCAATTCGCAAATATCACATTTGTTCTTGAGAAGACGCGCACACGGCTTCTACGCAGGAAAAGCTGCGCGGCGCGCGGACGAAAATCGGACCGCGGACCCCGGAACGCGAATCCCGTCTTGTTACTTCCCCACCGTGTGATTGATTTTATCCTGCAGAGCGGCGATGGCCTGCAGGGCGCGGGCCTGCAGCAGGCTGTCGGTGGTTTTGAGGTAGGGGTACAGCCCGTCCAGGTCGTTCTTGTCGCCCAGTTTGGCGATCAGCAGCAGCGCGTCGCCGCGCACCTGGCCGGAGTAGCGCGCATCGGCCGAGACGGTTTTGGCGAAGGCCAGCACGTCCTTATCCGTGCTGAAGTCCATTGCCAGGAAGGCCTGCATGACAAAGTCCAGGCGCGGGTCGCCGCCCAGGCTGGCCGATGTGCCGGTCTCCATTTCACTCAGGGAGCGCTTCAAGGCGAATTGGGCGGCCTGGATCTGGGCCAGGCGGTTGTCGCGCGCGCTGGAGGCGGGGGCCAGTTCGGTGTCGGCCTTGAGGCTTTCGAACCCGGCTGCGAAATACTGCTCATACAGCCCGCTGCTGGCGGCGCCGCTCTTGCCTGCCATGGCGGGGTCGACGCTGTTAAACATGGAGATCAGCGGCGAGCGCGCGCTGAGGCCGTAGCTGGCCACAGCTTTGACCAGCCCGGCGCGCACACCGGCGTCGGTCAGGGCGGCCGGATCACCGTTGGCCACGCGGATCAGTTCGTTGAGCGCGTCGAGGGTGCGGAAGTTTTCCAGAACCTGGATGGCGTGCAGCTTGGTGGACGGATCTTTGGAAGAAACAGCGATCTGGCCAACCTCGCCGGGCGGGGTCAGCACGACGGGCTTGTTGGCTGCGGCGATCATGGCCTGCATCGGGGTACCCGCGGCGTTGAGCTGAACCAGGTTGAGCGCGAGCACGGCGGCGATGGGCAGGGCCAGCCCACCCAGGGCCATTTTCACCAGGCGCAGGTTGGCGTTGTTGAAGAAGGAGGCGCTGCCGCCGGCGATGGCGCGGCGCAGGGCCGCCAGCAGCGAATCGCCGGCGACGCTCAAGACCAGGGCCAGCACGATCACGGCCGCGCCGTACAGGACCAGCGAGAGGGTGCGCTCGATGGCCCAGACATTGTAAGAGGAGAAGAGATACCAGATCACCCCGCCCGCGATCAGCGCGGGCAGGAGCAGTTCCAGCAGCAGCAGGCCCAGGCCCCACAGAAAGGCGCCGATGGCCGCGGCGATGGGTTTGCGTTCGGTTTTCTTTTCCAGCGCGGCTGGATCGGATGGCGTTGTCATGCGTGCTCCTGCGGTAGATAGCGTATGTGAATGGGCGTATTGTACCCGGTTTTTCAAGCCGGGCCCAATCGCCTGATCGGGGAAGAAGAATTTTTTGCGGTTTTTGCGACGCAAAGCGTCGCAAAAACCGCATGGATCGTGATTAACAGCGTGTTTTTGGGGTGCGCGGCCGCCGCACACCCCAAAAACACGCATAAAATAGAGGGAGAATAACTGCTTGCTTTACGCGGCGAGCCAGGTGCGGGCGGATTCGACCTGCTCGCTGTCGCCGATCAGGCCGAGACGGTCGCCGGGGGCAAAGGCGGTCTGGGACTTAGGGTTGGCGACCAGGCGGCCGGCGCGCACCAGGGCGATCACTGACGCGCCGGTGTTGGAACGGATGTCGGCTTCCTGCAGGGTCTTGCCGACCAGCGGGCTGCCTGGCTCGAGCTCGACCCAGCAGATATCGATCTCCGATGCGGCGACGAGCAGGTCGCGCAGGGTGCGGTGTTCCTGGGGCGAAGTGACCTGGATGTCGTAGCTGTCTTTGCGCACTGCTTCGGCGTATTCGTGCACCTCGCGCAGCGGGAAGCCCAGGCCCAGGAGCGTGTCGTAGATGATCTCCAGCCCGCCTTCGAGCTCGGGGTGGACGACGTGGTCGACACCCATGCGCCCCAGGCGCGAGACACCTTCGCGGCTCGCGGCGCGCGCGATCAGCGGGATTTTGGGGTTGATGGCTTTGATCGAGGCGACGACCATGAAGGCCGCGCCTTCATCGGGCAGGGTGACGACGGCCGCGCGCGCGCTTTCCAGCCCGGCGTGAGTGATTACCTCAGAGTTGGCAGCGTCACCGTAGAGGGTGGCGATCTGGAGCTGGTTTAATTTTTCGATGCGCTCGACGTCATCCTCGATGACCAGCAGCGGCACATTGAGCGAGCGCAGCACTTCGACCAGGTGCTCACCGACGCGCCCATAGCCGATCACCACCACGTGGTTAGCGATGCCGTTGACGGGGTTGAGGCGCGAAGCTTTGTTGGCATCCAACTTCTTCCAAAAGCCAGGGATGCCCTGCAGCAAGCGCTCGAGGCGCGGCAGGAATTTGAACATGAACGGGTTGAGCGTGATCGAAATTAAGGAAGCAGCCAGGACCAGCGCGTACTGGTTGGACTGCAGGAGACCAAGCGCCACGCCGCTTTCACCCAGGATAAAAGAAAACTCGCCGATCTGGCTGAGACCGACGGCGACGATCATAAAGGTGCGCGCGGGGCGCGGAAAGAACATGCCGATCAGCAGCACCAGGACCAGTTTGCCAACCACGACCAGCAGGGTCAGGGAGAGGATCTGGCCCCAGTTTTGCCAGATGAACAGCGGATTGACCAGCATGCCGATCGAGACAAAAAACAGCACGGAAAAAGCTTCGCGGAAGGAAAAGACGTCCGCGCCGACCTGGTGGCTGAGGTGCGATTGGCTGATGATCGCCCCGGCCACGAAAGCACCCAGGGCGAGCGAAACGCCAAACAGCTCGGCGGCGGCCATGGCGATGCCGAGGGTGATGGCCAGGACGGCCAGGATGAACAGTTCGCGCGAGCGGGTGTGGGCGGTGCGCTCAAGCAGCCAGGGGATGAAGCGCACCCCGCCCAGGAACATCACGGCGAAGAACGCCCCGGCCTTGAGCAAGGTTTGGGCCAGCGAAATCCAGCTGAAGCCGGCTGCGCTGCCCGATAAGGCCGGCATGATCACCAGGATTAAAACCGAGAGGATGTCTTCCATCACCAGCCAGCCCACGGCGGCCTGGCCATGGGGGGTGTTGAGCAGGGAGTGGTCCATCAGGCCGCGCAGCAAGACGACCGTGCTGGCCACCGAAACCGCCAGGCCGAGGACGATCCCGCTCGACAGCGACCAGCCCCATAAGGAAGTCAGGGCGATGCCCAGCAGGGTGGACAGGCCGGTTTGGACCAGCGCGCCCGGGATGGCGATGTCGCGCACGCGCCACAGGTCGGCCAGCGAAAAATGCAGGCCGACGCCAAACATCAGGAAAATGACCCCCAACTCGGCCAGTTGGCGGATGGTATCAATATCCCCCACAAAGCCGGGCGTGAAGGGGCCGATGGCGATTCCGGCCAGCAGATATCCGGCGATGGTGGGCAGGCCGATCCTGCGCGCCAGGATGCCGCCCACAAACGCGACACCCAGCGCGATTGAGATGTTGATCAGCAGCGGCAGAGAATGCATAGGGGCTCCTGTCGGGTAACAAAACCGCTGTCCGAGTGCGCACTCGAGCAGCGGTTTTGCGGCATAGTCAGGCTGGCTCCGGGTTCAGGCTTCCGGGTGTTTGGAGAGGCTCTTGATCGTTTCGCGCTGGCGATGAATGATGTTGTTGACCACGTCGCCGATCGAGATGACGCCTTGCAGATCCTCGCCAGCCACGACCGGCAGGTGGCGGATGTGGCGGTGAGACATCAGTTCCATGGCTTCTTCGACCGTCTGGTCCGGGTGGATCGTGAAGACTTTGGTGCTCATAATCTCGCTGACCAGGGTCTCGCGGGAAGTCTTGCCCATCAGGATGACTTTGCGGGCGTAGTCGCGCTCCGACAGGATGCCGACCAGTTTGTCATCTTCCATAACCAGCAGCGCGCCGACGCCTTTATCGGCCATCATGCGCAGCGCATCGAAGACCGATTTATCGGGCGTAATCGACCAGACATCCGGGCCTTTGACTTCGAGGAGATGCCGCACAGTAGTTAACATTGGATCCTCCTAAAACTTATTTCCGCTAGGGTATTACAGCTAAGTATACTCTTTTTTAAGCCCGAAGCGCAACCGGTTCTTCGCAATTTGAGATTGGCGCGGCGCGGCGAGCCGGTATTTAAAAGGAGGTTTGCGCCATTACACGGCGCAAACCTCCTTTTAACCCTTTTTAGTCCCGTGGTCGCGAGGTGGAGGGGTCGAAGCCTTCTGCGGCCAGCAGCTGGTCGAGGCGGTCGAGCAGGCCGTGCAGGCGGGCCAGCCAGCCATCGTCCGGCGCGCCCGCGCCGCGCAGCAGCGCGGGGATATCTTCTTCCATCCCGGCCGGGCGCCTGGGGCAGCGCGCGGCGGTTTGCTCGAGCAGGCGCTTTTCGCCGGGGTGCAGCTCGCGGTTGAGGGCATAGACCACGTCGAAGTAGCTGGCCAGCAAGGCCGCCAGGCGGTGGTTGACGCTGATCAGGTCGGCGCGGCGCACGGCCAGCTCGAGCTGGTGGGTGTAGGAGGGGATCACGCGGCGCAGCACGGCGTGGTTGATGGCGATGATCGCTTCGCGCAGCGGCTCGGGGTAGGGCTGGGCGGCGCGGGCTTGCAGAGATTGGAACCAGCCCGCGCGGTCGAACAGGATCTGCGATTTGCGGAGGGTGTGCCAGAAGGAGGTGGTGTAGCCCATGCCGGGCTGGTGCTGGTCGAGTACGCGCGCCAGCTGGGCTTCGATCCAGGGCGCGTCCCAGTAGATCACGTCGACCTCGATCCCGCTGGGCAGGTCGACCCACTCGTCACCCAAATCCCAGAAATGCAGGTTCAGGTCGGCGCGGCTGGCCCCGCGCGCCGCGACGATAGCGCGGCGCGCTTCGAGCGGGATCAGGGCGCGGGTGTAGATGTAGAGGTCGATGTCGGAGGAGGCGTCGGCGCGCCCGCTGGCCTGCGAGCCGGCGACGGCGACCGCCTGGACCTGCGCAAAGCGGCTGAACTGCCCGGCCAGCTCGCGCGCCAGGGCCATCGAGGGTGTAGGGGATAAGTCATTCATATCGGCGCATCCTTGTTCGAGCTTGTGGAATTAATTGCGGTTATGGCGCCGCAAAGCGGCGCCATAACCGCAATTAATTTTTTGTTCCCCGCCCACAGGGGCGGGGGAAAAGGAAACTGTAGTTTTTGCGGGCGGCTTTGCGCCCGCAAAAAACTACAAATTTTTTTCAAAATACACATCGCCATCCTGCTCGTGGGTGATGCGGTAGCCGTTCTGCAAGTAGAACTGGACCACCTCGCCCCAGGCGGCGGTGGTTTCGAGGACCAGGCGCGCGGCGCCCAATTCGCGGGCGCGCGCCTCCAGCCCGGCCAGGATCTGGCGGCCGAGGCCCTGCCGGCGCCAGCGGCGCGCCACCGACATGCGCACCACCTGCAGGCTGCCCAGCCCGGCCGGGAGCAGCGCGCCGGTCCCGGCCAGCTCGCCGCCCATCCAGGCGGTCAGGAACAGGCCGTCCGCGTAGGATGTGGCGATGTCGTTCAGGTCCGGGTTGAGCGAAAGGTCGAGCGCGCCCCAATGTTCCTGCAGGCCAGCCAGCACCAGCGCTTTGCAGGCTGGCTGGTCGGCAGGTTCAAAGGGGCGCAGGCTGAATGCGGCCGGAGTCACTTACTTGGAAACAGGCGTACCGTCGACGGGGACCACCGGGGTGACTTCCTGGCTGATCACCAGCTGCGGGACGGTCCCGGCCGGGATGTAGATCAGCTTGTCGGTGGCTTTGATCGCCGAGGCGTTGGCCAGGGCCAGCTGCAGCTGGTAGTAGTTGGGGTTGAGCGAATAGAGGGCGGCCAGGGCTTTTTCTTTTGCCAGCTCGGCGCTGGCTCTCTCGGCGGCGGCGGCGGCCTGGGCTTTGTTGATTTCCAGGTCCTTCTGGGCCGAGAGCAGGTCGTTGGCCTTCTGCGATTCGATCACCTTGCGCTCGGCTTCCAGCTGCTGCTTGGACAGCTCGGCCAGCAGGGTCTTCTGGCGCGCCTCTTCCTGGATGCGCGACTGTTCGACGCGGATGTTGGCTTCCTGCTCGGCCTGTTTGGCCAGACCTTCGGCCACCGCGCGCAGTTTATCCTGTTCGGCCTTTTCGGTTTCCAGGCGGCTCTTGGTGATCGAGTCGAGCAGGGCCTGGACTTCGGGCGAGAGGATCACGTTGGGCACGGTCACATTTTGAATGTCCAGACCGTATGAATCGGCCAAATTGCTCAGTTCCGAGTCGATGCACTTGCGCAGCTCGTCGCGCGCGGTGCCGATGCTTTCGCGGAAGGGCCGGTCGCCGACGCAAACTTTCATCGCCTGGGCGGCCAGGTCATTGGCTACGTTCTGCAGGGCTTCGTCGCTGGTGTAAATTGTTTTGTAGCGCGTCCACAGGTCGGCGATGCGGTCGGCCTTCTTAAAGTCGGGGCGGAAGACCGAGCCTGAGACGGTCACGCCCAGGCGCTGGTTGTCGGAGGTGATCAATTCCTGGTCGGTGACCGAGAACTGGTAGGACTGGGCCGAGAAGGTTTCCAGACGCACAAACAGGCCAAAGTCGGAGTAGACGCCGGGCGGGACGATTTCGACGATGCGGCCGCCTTCGATGCGCACGCCGATTTGGGATGGCTCGACGCGCGTAAAGAGGTACACGTGCGGCTGGATCAGGGCCGCGACGATCCCCACCACGACGAACGCGATGATCAGGTAGACGATCAGCGCCGGTAATTTGCTGCTGCGGTTCATACTGCTTCTCCTCAATAAATGAAATGGATGGGTATTATCTCAAAAAAGTAAGTAAATTGTGTGTAAATTGGGCGCGAAGCACCCAATTTACACACAACACCTGTTTTTGAGACGATACAAATGGGCCGAATCGAGCGGCCGCTGAATGTCTATGTATTGTAGCGTGTATTTGGGCAAAAAGTTGCAAAAAAACGCCTCCCCCGGGTGACCAGCCAGGGGGAGGCTCAGAGAGGAGCGAGTTGACAGGTTAAAGGACGGTGGGCAGGATGATTGGACGGCTGGCGTCGCGCCCCGGGATGGCCTGCAGGGGCAGGTGGTAGACCTGGCTGAGCAGCTCGGGGTCGAGCACGGCCTGGGGCGCGCCCAGCGCGCGCAGCCCGCCCTCGGCGATCAGGGCGACCTGGTCGGCGTAGCGCGCCACCAGGTTGAGGTCGTGCAGGGCCATGACCACGGTCAGGCCGTCGTGTTCGGCCAGCGAGCGCACCTCGCCCAGCAGGTGGATCTGGTGCTGCAGGTCGAGGTGGGTGGTGGGTTCGTCGAGCAGCAGGAGCGGGGCCTCCTGGGCCAGGGCGCGCGCCAGCAGCAGGCGCTGCTGCTCACCGCCGGACAGGTCGCCCAGGCGGCGGTCGGCCAGTTCGAGGGCGCTGGCACGCTGCATGGCGCGGTGGACATGCTGGATGTCGCGCAGCGAGAGCCCGCCCGTCCAGCCGACATAAGGCGTGCGGCCGAGCTGGACCATCTCCAGGCCGGTGAAGGCGGCGGGCAGGTTGCGCGCCTGCGGCACGACGGCCACCAGGCGGGCGCGCTCCGGCTCGCTCAGCTTGCGCAGATCCTGGCCGTTGACGCTGACGCGCCCGGCCGCGAGCGGGATCACGCCGCTCAGGGCGCGGATCAGGGTGGTTTTGCCGGCGCCGTTGGGGCCGATCACGCCGAGGACTTTGCCATTCTCGAGGTGAAACGAGACGTCCGTTAGCACTTTGCGGCTGCCATAAGCAGCGCTCAAGCCTTCAACAGTTAGCATGCGGGTTTGCCTTTCACCAAAAAGCCTGCTGGCGGGCGCGGCGCAGCACCCACAAGAAGAAGGGCGCCCCGGCCAGGGCGGTGATGATCCCAACCGGCAGCTCCTGCGGGGCCTGGACCACGCGCGCCAGCACGTCGGCATACAGCAGCATGGCTGCCCCGGCCAGGGCGGAGAGGGGCAGGATGCGGCGGTAGTCGCCGCCCCACAGGTAGCGCACCAGGTGCGGCGCGACCAGGCCGATGAAGCCGATCACCCCGGCGAAGGAGACCGCGGCGGCGGTGGTCAGCGAGGCGGTGATGACGATCACGCGGCGCAGGCGTTCGACCGGCAGACCCATCTGGGCGGCTTGTTCCTCGCCAAACTGGAAGACATTCAGGGCATGCCCGGCGTTGACCAGCACGGCCGCGCCGACGGCGATGTAGGGCAGCATGGCGATGACCGGCTGCCAGCCGCTCATCGTCGCCCCGCCGACCAGCAGGACGATGAAGCGGCGCAGGTCGCTGGTGGTGGAAAGCTGCAGGTAGGTGGTCAGGGCGGTGGCGAAGGCGCTGACCGCCATGCCGGCCAGGATCAGGTTGGTGGTGGGCAGGGTGTGCCCGACGCGCGCCAGCTGGTAGACCAGCGCCACGGTCAGCAGGGCGGCGGCAAAGGCTGCCACCGGCACGCCCAGCAGGCCGAAGAGGGTTTTGCCCGCCAGGCCGAAGTTCATCGCCAGCACCGCGCCCAGCCCGGCCCCCGAGGCCACCCCGATCAGGTAGGGGTCGGCCAGCGGGTTGCGGAACAGGCCCTGGTAGGCCGCGCCGCTGATCGACAGCCCGGCCCCGGCCAGGGCGATCACGATCGTGCGCGGGATGCGCAGATCAAAGACGATCACGGCAAAGGAGTGCAGCTGCTCGGGCCCGGCCAGCCCGCGCAGGCGCGCGGCGAACAGCTCGGCCAGGACCGGGAAGGGGATGAAGACCGAACCGACCGCCACGCTCAGGGCCAGGGCGAAGAGCAGCAGGGCGGTCACGATCAGGTAGGGGCGGGCGGAGGGTTTCATGGAGCGGGATGCGGGCCGGAATCGGGCAGCTTTGAACCGGTTTCCATGGTGATGGCGTAGTCTTGAAAACCAACCGCGTGCCAGAAGCGCTGGGCGGGCAGGTTGCCGGCCAGCACGTCGATGCGCAGGCGCGCGCCCAGCGGGGCCAGCTGCCAGACGCGCACCACCAGGGCGCGGCCCAGCCCGGCCCGGCGCTGAGCCGGGGCCACAACGAGATGGCGGATATACACGCAGTCCGCTTCGCCGCGGAAGAGGGCGTAGGCGACGATTTCGCCGCCCTCCTCGGCCAGCAGGGCGCGGTACGCGTCTTCCAGCCAGCCGCGCAGGCGCGCTTCCAGCTGGGCGAGGTTCATCGGGTTGCGGTGACCCTCGTCGCGGATCAACTGCTGGTTGAGCGGGGCGAGCGCGGCGGCGTCGGCCGGGACGGCGAAGCGGAACTGCATGCGGGTTTCGCGCTTATTTCAGCTGGTCGGCCAGCTCGGGGTGCAGGACCTTGACCAGTTCTTCCAGCCCGTCGATCATGCGCGGGCCGGGGCGGCTGACCAGGTCGTCGTTGAAGGGCAGGACCTTGCCCTCTTTGACCGCCTTGAGCGCGTCCCAACCGGGGCGCTCTTTGATCTTCTCGGCGGTCATGCCGAAGTTCGAGTCGCCCAGGATGATGAAGTCGGGGTTCTTGACCAGCAGGTCTTCCTGGCTGATCTGGGCCCATTCGCCCTGCAGGGCCGCGCCGATGTTTTGGCCGCCGGCCAGGCTGATCAGCAGGTCGACGAAGGTGCCGGGGCCGCTGGTCCAGGGTTTGGCCGGGTCGGTGCCGTCCAGCTCGTAGAAGACGGTGGGCTTGCTGCTGGCCTTGGCCGCGACGGCCAGGATTTTCTCCTCGCGCGCCTGGAGGCTGGCGACCAGGTCGCTGGCTTCTTTGTTATGCCCGCTGATCAGGCCGGCCAGCTTGAGGTTTTCATACATATCCGCCAGGCTTTTGGGGTTGGGCAGCACCATGACCGGGATTTTGAGGTCCTGCAGGCCTTTGATCAGCTCGGGCGCGATGATCGGGGCGGCCAGCACCAGGTCGGGCTTGAAGCTGACGATCTGCTCGATGCTGACCGGGCCGCTCATGCCGCCGACCGAGGGCAGCTTGGCGGCTTCGGGCGGGTAGTTGGTGAAATCTTCGCGCGCGGCGATCTGGCCGCCCGCGCCGATGGCGAAGAGGATCTCGGTGTTGGAAGGGGCGAGCGAGACGATCTGCTTGGCGGTTGCGGCCAGGGTCAGCGTGCCGCCCAGCCCGTCGGGGACGGAGATGGAGGCCATGACAGGCTTGGCTTCGCTGGTGGCGGTGGGGGCCGCGGTGGGCGGCGGCGGGGTTTGGGTGGCGGCGGGCGCGGAGGTGGCAGTTGGGGCGGGCGCG
>Ga0172369_10006726_pt1 | contig 13598 bp, 15 predicted proteins | sample LakKiv25m_FD_114539 | JGI IMG/M metagenome (GOLD analysis project Ga0172369, IMG submission 114539) | Freshwater microbial communities from Kabuno Bay, South-Kivu, Congo - kab_022012_11.25m | ecosystem: Environmental > Aquatic > Freshwater > Lake | place: Democratic Republic of the Congo... | reverse complement strand
CTTTCTCTACCCAGCAAACTAGCACTGGTTCAGTCTTTTTGGTAGAGATTCCTTTTGTAAATATTGAAAATCAAAACAATATTAATCTTCGTCTAGGTATGAATGGAAACGCTACCATCAATCTGACTCAAAAAGATAATGTTTTGGCTATTCCCTTGACAGCTATCAGAGATGAGGATGGCAAAACTTTGGTAGACGTAAAAACTAGCGCAAAAAAGTTTGAGCCTAGGGAGATCAAGATTGGACTGGAAACAGATGAAGAAGTAGAGGTTTTGTCAGGTCTTTCCACCCAAGATGAGGTGCTACTGCCAAATTAACAAGATTAAAAACCTATGTTGCTTGAGTTAGAAAAAGTCACCAAAGAGTACTTACTTGGAAAAGTCACGATCAAAGCTCTTAAAAATGTTTCTATTGCTGTAGACAATGGAGAGTTCTTAGCCATTATGGGTCCTTCAGGGTCGGGCAAGTCTACTTTTTTGCAAATTGCCAGTATGTTGGCCTCTCCAACACACGGAATAATCAGGCTAAAGGATAAAAACGTCACTGCTTATAACGAGGTAGAAAGAGCCAAATTGAGAAACAAAGAAATTGGCTTTATTTTCCAACAATTTAATCTCCTACCTAGAACTTCTGCCTTGGACAATGTCAGATTGCCATTGACTTACGCTGGAGTAAGCGAAGGTGAGCAGATAATCAGAGCCAAAGCCATGTTGGAACAAGTGGGGCTTGTAGATAGACTTAATAACGCACCCAGCCAACTATCTGGCGGTCAACAACAACGCGTGGCTATTGCTAGAGCTTTGATAAATAATCCAAGTATTATCTTTGCCGATGAGCCCACCGGTAACCTTGATTCAAAAAGCGGAGAGATAATAGAAAAAATCCTTTCTGACCTTAACAAAAGTGGGAAAACTATTATTATGGTCACTCATGAACAAGATGTGGCAGACATCGCTAAAAGAACAGTGCTTTTTCATGATGGTGAGATCGTCTCTAACAAATTAAAAAAATCACCAAGAAGAAAAAAGAAATAATATGTTCAAAAACACCTTTATTATCGCCATTAAAGCCATTTTCCTCAATAAAGTAAGAACTCTTTTAACAATGCTAGGAATCATTATCGGTGTTGGTTCCGTGGTGTTGCTAACAAGTATCGGCACTGGTTTACAAATTTATGTTTCAGAGCAGTTTGAAAACTTGGGAACCAACACCCTCTATGTGGTACCGGGCAATCCTTTTGGCGAAGGTGGTGGTTTTGGTAATCAAGAACAATCAATGATAGAGGCTACCAAAACCACCTTAAAAAAGAAATATCTTGATCAAGTGTTGCGCAATCTCCGCGGTTTGATCACTGGCGGTATTGCCACTACTCCCTACTCGGCTACCGCCAAGTATCAACAAAAAAGCAAGAAAGTGGTAATTTACGGTATAGAAGCAGATTATCCCAATATCCAAAAAAGCTTAAGCAAACTTCAGTCAGGAGTTTGGTTTACCAAAGCAGAGGAAAGAAAAGCCAATCCAGTAATCTTACTTGGTTCTGGCATTGCGGAAGAGCTTTTTGGTCAATCTAGTCCAGTTGGCAAAAAAATTAAAATTGACAGTCAAACTTACACTGTAATCGGGCTTTTGGAAAAACAAGGCAGTAGCTTTGGCGGTCCCAGTTTTGATAACTATGTCTACATGCCACTCAACACTTTGCAAGAGAGGTTTAACACCACTTATATTGACAACTTTGTGCTTAAAGTCAGAGACGAGAACTCAATCAAGTTAGCCAAAAAAGCTGTAGAGCGCGAGCTTGAAAAAAATCTGGAAGAGGACGAGTTTACTGTGTTTGACCAAACCCAGCTTTTAGACACAATCAATAGCATCCTTGGGGTTTTGACCGCGGCTTTGGGTGGCATAGCGGCTATCAGTTTGGTGGTAGGTGGCATTGGAATTATGAATATCATGCTTGTCTCGGTTACAGAGAGAACCAGAGAGGTAGGCTTAAGGAAAGCCCTTGGCGCTACCCCCAATTTAATCATGTTACAGTTTTTGATTGAAGCGGCTTTACTCTCTATTATTGGCGGGATGATCGGAGTGGCTATTGCTTACTTGGGCTCTTTGGCACTCCAAGCTTACTTTCCTGCCAAAGTCACTGTTGGCGCGGTGGTATTGGCCTTTTCTGTCTCTGGGGTGGTGGGCATCATCTTTGGAGTGGCTCCAGCTCGTAAAGCCGCTAGACTCTCACCTATAGAAGCTTTGCGTTATGAGTAGTAGAATGAAATTCTATGGAACAAATTAAAGGCTTGATCGTTACTGCACTTGTTATTGCTGGGTTTTTGGTGGTTTTTGGCCACAAACTGCCTTTTACACTGCCAGAGCCCATCAGAGGCTGGAATGCTCGGTTACGTCCGCAAACAGAGCCATTGCTTGGGGGCGATCTTGGCAATATTAATCTTGGTAATTTGTCTCAAAATTTTGGCAGTTTGGTAGAGAGAAGCAAGATCATGCAAGAAACCGTCAGCCAAATCACCAGCGAGGCGATCAAAGCAGATGAACAAGGTAAACCACTGACTGACAAAGCTTTGGAATATGGAAGATACGTTTATTGCCAACAAGTAGTCAGCGAGTGGCAAAAACAAAACCCCTAGAGATTGCTTCTGCTGACTATCTCTCTTTCCACTTCGTCTTTGTCTTTGCCGTATTTCAGTTGAGAGAGCTTCTTAATCATTTCCGCCTGTTTGGGGTTCATTCGCGCCAACATTTTATCTATATCCTTGAGAAGAGACATGCTAAAAGCTTGCTGCGGTTCATTATTGACAATGGTTTTGATATAGACATGATACTTCTCCACGTTGGTTAAATCATTCTCGTTGAAAGTAGGAGAAAACTCATGTTGAAGAAAGTTGGCGTCTGGTACACCCACTCTAAAGGCAATCATGGTACCTACGTTGCCAAAAACTGCATTCTTCACCTCTTCATCAATCTGCGCCACAAATTGATTGGCTACAACAAGATTGAGTCTATACTTACGAGCTTCCGAAAGAATGACGGCAAAATCTTCTGTAGCGTAGTTTTGAAACTCATCTACATAAAGATAAAAATCCTTGCGCTCGGCCATAGGAAGATTTTGCCGACTCATGGCCGCCGTGAGAACTTTCGGCACCAAGATCAATCCCAAAAATTTGGCGTCTTCTTCCCCCAAAATACCTTTGGAAAGATTGCAGAGAATAATTTTTTGCTCATCCATAGCTTGTCTGAAATTAAAAGAGCTGACCGGCTGCCCAATGATGTTACGCATAGTTTTGTTGGTAACACACCGACCAAATTTAGAGACAATATAATCCAACACTTCTGATGTACGAAAATGGCTGGTTTGAGCAATTTGGTCAGTCCAATAACGTCTGATCACCGGATCCTTGACCTCTGGCAGTAGTTCCTGCACATATTTTTGATCGGTCAAAGCCCGCACAAGCTCAATAAAAGTACTACCTTTGCGATACATGATAGTCAACATGGCATTTCTAATGGCATGCTCAAACCTGGGACCGATAATACCGGTGCGATGTGGATCGTACAATTTGTACATCAAACCAATAATGGCACTAACCACAAAATGACGCTGTTCTTCTGAATCTGCCTCCATCATGTTCATACCCATTGGTCTTTCTAGGTCAGATGGGTTGAAATAAATCACGTCTTCCGCTCTCTCTGGGGGCATCAGTTGCAAAATATCCTCTACAAACTCGCCGTGAGGGTCAATGGCACACACACCTTTGCCATTCTCAATATCTTGAAGAATCATCTCTTTTAAGAACTCTGATTTACCTGTGCCGGTTTTTCCCACAATGTACATGTGTCTTCTTCTATCATCTTCTCTAATAAAAACTTTTCTAATATCCCCACGATAAACCGACTTACCAAGAAACAAACCTTCGCTAGGGATTGAGCTAGGTGCGGGAGCGTTTTTGGCGTTTAACCACTTGATGTGATGCGTTTCTACAGTTTTATTAGGTAAGTGAAAAACCGTGGCCAACTCTTCAGTATTAAGGATGAAACTCCCACGATTGAGAAGTGGCATGTAACGATAAATAAAATCAATCATAAATAAATGTTTTAAAAAGATTCTGGTCTTTTTAAAACCATTATGACTTGAGCTAAACTGGGCAAACGCACCAGTAATGTTGTTAAGATGTGATTCGGCAGTATGTTCATTGGGTGAATTGACCACCACTCTAATCACCAATCTAAATCCGGGTTTTTCAATCTTGTTGCCAATAGCTTCCATTTCTTTTGGATCATGACCATAAGTAGCCTTCTCTGGATCGGCTTCACGTTTCTTTTCTGATTGAACAAAATTTCTGCCTTTTTTTTGCCATGATCTACTTACTGGAGAAAGTAAAAACTGTACTACCGCTCCTTCACCATCTCCCATTTTGGATAAAGCAGAGGTAAGCAGAGACAAACCATCGGTTGGTAAATCTTTGTAGGTCTTGATTGGGTAGTAATCGGCCTTCTCCAAACTCAAAGTAGTAAAAGCTACTCTACCCTTTTGACTAAAAATATTGACCTCATCTACCTCACTTATGTCTGCCAAAGGATAAGCTCCATGAATCTGTTTTTCTACCAAGTCGCGCAGTTCTAAAGGACAGTTAACATAAAAAGCAATTTCTTCTTTAAGAGCAATAATTTCAAAAGCAAAAGTGTCTTCTGGTTTGAGCCAAGCCAGCATTCCAGAGCGTTTAATAGAGTACAAGCCAGCAAACATTTGTTCAGCGGCGTCAATTTTGATCTCATTATCATGAGGCAATTTAATAAGAAGAGTGACAAATCCCAGTGCGTATTTTTCCCTTTCTCTGTGACGTAGCCACTGAAAAAACATATAAAAAAACACAAAAAATATCACAGCCACCAGAGAAAGCATGAAAATGGTGGAGGCTAGAGCTATGAGTCGTTCTAAAATTAAATCTACTTGCATAAAAAAATTAATCTCTATATATCACCTTGCCCAAAAATTTTTTAATTATTTTCTTACTCCATTCTACTAGCCAAACAATAGAAAACTTAGGGCTTTTACTTTTTGCTTCTTTCTCCATTTTCTCACTTATCGGCAAAACTACCACTGGTTGAGTGGGATGAGATTGATTTTGTGTGACTAAATTTTTATCAGCTAAAACTATTTCTTGTTTTAATTTATCTGCCGAGTCTTCCACTCTTTGTAAAAAGCCCTCCACTTCCACCGGAATTTCTGGCTGTGGTTCTTTTTCCACATAAGTAATACCTGGCACTTCTACAGAAGGAACTTGTTTAGCTTCAGCTTTCTCTACACCTTTGGTAAAACTACCCATCTGCGGAGGTGGTGGCGACACTGAAGTTAAAGCGGTCGCAGAATCTAAAGCCGACTCAAAAAGATCTAGTTTGACCTCATCGGTAAGTACTGTATCTTGAGCATCATCAACAACTGGACCAGAAGTTTGAGCAGTAGTTTTGAAGCTTTGTAAAATCGCTACTCTAGAAATCAATTTTTGCGCTAAAGACAGATCTTGCGAGGCAGACATATATAACCAACATAATATCACCTCATGAAAATTTCTTGAAGATCAAGAAAAAATTAGAAAAAAACAAAGTTCAAATAAACTTGTCAAATAAATCCAAGCGGTCGCCAAGCTGGAGTTGCCAAGTGTCGATTGAGCCGGCCGGCACCTCTAAAACCATATTTACCGGCCGGCCAGGAGAGTAAGTGGGCAAAGAATCTAAGCTTATGTCTAATCTAGGAGCTTTGACGTCAGCAGTTAAATCAACTACCTCTCCGTCCAGTAACCAAACAAAATCAAGATCAAACAACATCTCTTTCATCCAAAATTGAGGCACTTGAGCTTGTCTAAAAACAAAAAGCATGCCGTCAGAACCAATTTTTTCCCTTCCACTTAACCCCCAGCCTATGCCGGACTGAGAGTTAACTAGCTCTAATTTGAGTAATTTTATCTGGCCGGTTTGCGTTGCAAACCGGCCAGATAGCGGCAGATGATCAGGCAAAGTTATTAACTGACTGACACTTAACGATTGATCCTTTGAGCTTAAACTCCAGTTTGCCCACCACCTGCTTAACAATAAAGCGAAAATAATTAACAAACTAAAAAGCAAAACCCCCGGTCGTGATATACTGAAAACTCGCCAAAATGGCAAACCTTTAAAACTGGATTTGTTTTTCATTTTTTTAGTAACTTTTTATGCAGAAAAATCATAAACCAAGCTTACCCGGATTGCCAACTCTGCTTTTTAAACTCACAACTGGAGGTATTCTAATTTTAAGCTTATTGACCTATTTTTTTTTCAGTCACTGGTTACTTGAACTTTTTGCCAATTTCCAAGCCCAATACTGTTTGGCTTTTTTTCTTTTTACTTTAATTTGGCTGATCAAAAAACAACCCTTCTGGATCATTGTCTCCACTTTTGGTTTTATATCCAGTTTTTATAATCTCATACCGCTTTATTTTCAACCAACTGCCCAAGCACAGCCTCAAACTACAAATAGTGAGCTAACTCTTCTTCACTCCAATATCAATTATCACACCACCAATTTTTTTCCATTAGTCAAGATAATTGATGAAAAAAAACCAGATATTATTACAGTTGTTGAGTTACCAAGTGAAAATTTCACCCAATTGGCAGAATTAATCCCTCAATACTCTACTCAATATCATTTACCCGGAAAAGGGAGCCTAGGCGTGGCGGTTTTTATCAACAAAAAGTTTAGAGCGGTGTTTGAAAAAATTGTTTTTAATCAAGAACAGTACCCAAGTATCAAACTCAAATTATTAGACAATAATCAACAAGAAATCAATCTTTTGCTCATTCACCCACCACCTCCCATTACAAAAAAAACCCAAGCAATAAGAACCGAGATAATTAAGGCAGTGGCTAATTGGGCAATAACACAAACCACACCTACCATTGTGGTGGGTGATTTCAATGCCACATCATGGTCAAAAGCATTTCAAGATTTATTAGCCAACGGCCAACTAACCGACTCACGTATGGGAACAGGCCTACAGCCTAGCTGGCCGACATTTTTGCCCAAACTTTTCCGTATACCAATTGACCATATTTTAGTAAAAGACTTAACAGTTTACGATCGCCAAGTCCTCTCTGACGTTGGTTCAGATCACCTACCTGTTTGGATTCAACTTTCTTATTAATTTTCTGACTAATGAGGTTTTTTTAGCAGGTTCTTTTTTGGAAGAGTGGCGTGTCTCCTCCAAATAAAGATAAATAATAAAAAAGCTAAAGAAATCACTTGATTGAAACTTAAAAAGCTATTAGCAAACATTAATTGATCAAGACGAATAAAATCCAGACAAAATCTCACGGCTGTATAACCTAACAAGTAAAAAATAAAATAAAAACCGGGATTGGCTTGCTTTGGCAAACGCCAAAGCAAGCCCCAAAGCCCAAGTAAACCCAAGATTTCATAAAAAAATAACGGATGATAGTACTCCACCGTCTCATAACCCGGCAAACGGTGGGCTGGGTCAATATAAATTGACCAAGGTAAGTTACTCGGTAAACCGTAAAGCTCTTGGTTGAACCAATTGCCTGCCCTGCCGATCGCCTGCGCGATCGGCAGGGCAAAACTTAATGCATCAATAAACTGCCGTGTTTGTTTCAATCTAGCAATCATCAACGCAAGAATACCTCCATAAACAAATCCCCAAATACTCAAACCACCTCGCCAAACTTGAAATATTAAAGAGTAATCTGTCTGATAAACGTCCCAAGTAGTAAGAACGTGCCATAATCGCGCTATCACCAAACCACCTGCTAAAAAAACTAATAAGTGAGAAGAAAAATGCTCAATTTTTAAACCCAGATGTTTTAAAGCCAGTTCATAAAACTGAAAACCTGTTAGAGCTCCTAAACCAAGCAGCAAGCCATAAAAATTGAAATTTATGAAATCAAGGTGATCAACCATAAAATCACAGTCCAAACTAGCCAAAACCAGACTAAAAAGCTGACTTCTTTTTCTGTTGGATCGCGCTTGAGCTGACTGAAAAATTGCGCTACTAACTGACCACGATCTTCCTTTAAAGCCAACAATCGCCAACACAAACTGGTGTTTAAACCAATAATTAAACCTACTCCCAATAAACTGCCGGTGGATGTGAGTATAAATAAAGAAACTGGTAACAGAATAATGAGAAAAATGAGCGACTGCAAATTTTTCTTAAGCTCCGCCCAGCTTACCCATGATCCAAACTGCAGATTGAGATTCTCAAAATAAAAAACTCCAGAGCCCAGAACCAAGCCAAGCGCTAAAAATACATACTGAATTGACCACTGACCAAAAATCACGGCCAAACACCAAAAAATTACAGATAATAATAGAGGGGTACCACGGAAATTTAGTATTTTTTTCATCACTTAATCCGATCTTGCTTGAGCAAAAGCACTCTTTCTAAAGCTTGATCAATTTTCTCTTTAAATTCCGGTTGTTGGTCAAAGTTTACACCAAACTTCATTACCGCTTCCTCAAGCAACGAAAGATTAAAGCCCGGAGCAAAAAGCAATACTTGCACTCCCGCCAACAGAGAACTAGACATAACTTCACTCAATTTTTGATCATATTTTAAAGTTTGAGCACCATAACTTGCCGCTTTCATGCCCAAATCATCACTCAAAACCAAAGCTTTGGGATAATTTTCACTCAAAGCCAAAAGACAATCCTGACTTTGCGAGCAAGGTTGATTTTCATTTTTACCAATTACGCCCACATGAGCAACCATCACTCCAATATCAGGATTGCTGTTAAGGATTTGGTCAAAAGGCATGATGCTTTTTTGAGTAACAGAGATCCTGTCAAATTGGAGATGCAGATCCTTGCTCACACTACCAATCCCCGGATAGTGCTTGAGCACTGGTATCACGCCATGAGCCAAAAAACTCTGAACATAACTAGTTCCAAACTCGGTCACCAACGCTTGATCGCCACTGCATAATCTATCTTTCATTACGCCACTCCTACTACCCACGTCAATCACGGGCGCCATAACCAAATCGATTCCTGCCAAGGATAACTCTCTTGCCGATTGATCAAGATAAATAAGCGCCTTTTCTTTGGTCAAAGCACAAAGCTTTTGCCAGCTGGGGAGTGGCGTAAAACCATCTCCGTCCAATCTTTGAGTGCTGCCCCCCTCGTGATCCACCATAAAAATTGGCCTAGGATAATCCACGGGGTATTGTTCCAATACTTGTTTTATCGTTTCTTGAAGAGTCTTTAAGGCAATCTTTTTGCCATAAATGGCAATAAAACCCGGTTTATTGGCCTTAATCAAAGCCAATTGAGAAGAGGCGCTGGCATTAGTTTCCTGATTGGCAAGGTTTTCCTCTATTAACAAAGGAAAAGCAATTAGTTGCCAAATTTTCTCCTCCTTTGTAAGTTTCTCTTGCCAAATTTCCGTCAAACTCTTGTTCTGCAATGTTGGTGTCACTTCAAGCTGTGCGATTTTATTAAGATCGCCATCTTGTTTTTCTTTAGAAAACGGCCTTTGAAAAAAATTAAAACCGGTCACAAAAACCAAGATCAAAAGCGCAAAAATCAAAACTTTGGTGGAAAATGATTCAGGCATATTTTACTTTGATCAAGTCTAACACATCTTCAGAACTATAAAAAAGTAACTACTTATTCTTTAGGTACTTATTCTTTAGGTACTTATTCTTTAAAGATTTTTTCAATTCCGCCAATTTCCACATAAAAAGCCTACCTTTACTTTTGGCTCTATCAGCATCAATCACAAAACTACGGGCTTTTTCCAGTAGCTTACGATCCTCGCTTTTAGCCAATTTAATATATAAACTTTTGTGTGCCAAGTCTCCAAGATCATGAGCCAACCTACATCCATAGTCTTGAAACTCTCTACTTATGTACTTGGCTTTATCATTAAGATGATAATCAGCAAAAAGTGAACCGAGACTGTAAAAAGCACCTTTGGTTTTACTCATCTTGTTCCTTCATGCTTGCTTTGCATTAAAGTAGACAAAACTGTTGCCAAAGCTGCAATAATAAATAGAGTTTGCCACAATGAACTAACTAAAAAAATTATAACTATCAAAACCCAAGTAAAACACATTGCAATCTGTTGGACCAAATCAGAGTAAACAAAATACGAATGCGCTTGGCTGCCCTTACCTCGTTTGTACCATAAAAGATCAAAAAACAACCAATGAAAATTGGCTACTATACGATCAAAAGCATCAAGTAAAGCAATCCCCCAAACAGAAACCATATTGATTCTGGCCAACCAAAAAAGTGAAAGTATGCTTCCTGATGCAGAAAAATAGTGTTTAGATTTTAGTTTATCTAGCTTAATAGTCAGTATGACTGTAATAATGATCGATAAAAACAATGCCGAGGTATACAAATAACCCACTTTATCTATAGAGCCAAAAAGTAAAAAAAGATACAAAGGCCAAATAAAAAGCACAACATCACTCATGTACCTACTGCCCACTGCCAAAGTAAATTTGAGATATCTTCTTTCTTTTAGCCAATTTAAGAACTCTTTTATACTTACCTTGTCAGGATCGTTTTGTTTTTCCAAAAACATGGCTGTAATCAAACCCAGGATACTCCCTAATAATCCAAACAGGAAAAGCGCTGGGAAGCCAAGTGTAATAGCTACTAAACCAGCAAACGCTGGCGCTATAGCTTGAGCTACTTGAAGTAAAAAATGTAAAACTCCCAAATCACCACCCAAAGAGCGTTTGCTTGTCTGTTTGCTTAATATTGTGTGATAACTAGGCCAAAACAAAGCGCTTTGCAAACCGTCAAAAGCTGCCGCCATAATCAGCAACAGAGGCTGTTTTAAACTGAAAAGCAAAAAAGTAAAATGAACTAAACGCAAAATATAAGAGCCAACCAAAGCCTGCTTGTGACCATACTTCCTCACCAATTGACCAAAAAAAATCAAACTTATAGCATTTACGCCTCTTGCCAATAAAAAATAACCGGCAATAATCAAAAATCCCAGCTGAACTGCACTTAATGTAGTAACAAACCAAGCATTGCTCTGTCCATACTGAAAAAGAAATATGGGAAAGAAAAAGTAAACCAGCTTGTTTACCAAATCTCTTATCACTCTATTGCAGTAAAGCCAGCGCAAATTTTTGCTATTATCAAGAGTGATATGAGGAAGCTGTAAGTGAAACTCGCGAAAACGTGGCATAATTTTTTCTTGAAAAATACTTTAATCTGTCTGAATTTGCAAGTTTGTATTCAGTTCAACAAAAAGTTTGTCAAAAACTTTGTTAAGTAATAACTTTTCTTCATTAAGTAGTGGTTTGAGCACGTACTCGCTGCCACTTTCCTGTCTCAAACCAGCCCGAGCATCCACCCCAATCCTTAAATGCCAAAACTTCTGACTACCCAAAGATTGATAAACAGAAAGCAAACCATTATGAACCTTGGGACCTTTGGCAAATTGAATCTTGAACTCACCTAAGGGAATATCCAGATCATCGTGCACTAAATAAAGATTTTGTAAATCAAGCAAGTATTTATCAACAATTTGTTTCACTACTTTTCCAGACAAATTCATAAAAGTTTGTGGCTTGATTAATATCAATTTTGTAGACTCAACAGATGCTTGAGAGTAAGTGTATTGATGAACAGGAATATCATTCCACTCCAAACTCCACTTTGTACTTAAGTAATCCAAAAATAAAAAACCAGCGTTATGTCTGGTTTGAAGATATTTTGCTCCATAATTACCAAGACCAATGATTACCTTTGTGCGCTGCATAAATTATTGTTAAGTTATAATAACATCTGTGCCAATTTTTTCTATTGTTGTTCCAACCCTCAATGAAGAACTATACCTACCAAAGTTATTAGAAGATCTCAAACGCCAAACATTTAACCCAAAGTGGTTTGAGGTAATTGTGATTGATGGTAGTTCACAAGATAAAACAGTTTTATTGGCAGAAAAATATAAACTTTCGCTTAATTTAAAAATCTATGTTGTAAAAAAACGTCACGTTTCATTTCAGCGCAATTTTGGTGCCAAAAAAGCCAAGACAGATTGGCTAATTTTTATGGATGCGGACAATCGTTTGCCTGCTTACTTCTTGGATGGAGTCAAGTATCGCTTAAGCCAGAATCAAAAAACCGACATCTTCACTACACACATGAAAATAGTAGAAAACAAAACACTTGATAAGACTTTGGAAACCATCTTTAATTTTATTCTAGAGATCTATTCAAAAACGGAAAAAGTGGTGGCTTTTGGTGCGCTTATAGGAGCTAAAAAAAAGGTTTTTCAAACTCTTACTTTTGACGAAAAACAAAAAGTGTTTGAAGACAGTTTGTTTGTTAATCAAGCCATCAAGGCCGGGTTTGACTTTAAGGTTTTTAACGATCCTGCTTACATCTACTCTTTGCGTCGCGTAAAAAAAGAAGGTGCTTTAAAAATGCTCAAGACGGAAAGTTTATTGCAGTTTAAACATCTCTTTGGTGATAGCGATTTTTCCAAAGAAAATTATGGTTATAAAATGCTTGGTGGTAGTTACTATCATTCAAGTAAAACAAAAAATTATCAAAACGCAACTCTAGCCACAAAAATAGATTACAAACAGCAACTAGAAAAGGTCAGAGAAAAAATTCTAGAGTTACTTGGATAGAGAAAAGTTTTTAAGCTCCAAAAATGTGGTGGCTTGCAACCAATTCTTGTCTCTTCGGATCTTTACTAAACGCGGAAATCGTAAAGCCCACCCAGCTTGATGGGTGGGCGAATGGGTAAGCTCATCCGCGGCCACTTCCACCACTATCCCGGGCTCAAGCCAAACATCTGGTAATAGACTTTTGTCAACACTTTGGTACTGAAGTGGCCGCTCTTTACTTATCAATTGATCACTTAATTTTTTAAGTTCTACTAGCTGCTCTTCTGTCATACCAGTGCCAATTTTTGATAGGCTTAAGATTTGCTCCTGATCATCCAAAACTCCTACCAAAATTGCTCCCAAACCAAACTGCGCGCGCTTACCTTTTCCCAAGTAATAGCCCATCATCACCAAGTCCAGTGTGTCGTTGAGTTTGCCAATAGTGCCTTCCGACTCTTTAATTTTTACCCAACGCCAACCTTTACGTCCAGAGACATAAGCACTGTCAGCCTTTTTAATCACTGCTCCTTCTAGTTTTTGGGTCAGCATCTCTTCATGAAACTTATGTAGTAATTCCGGCTGATTGGTTTTAAAAGTTTGAGTCAACTCTGCTATTTGCGAGTTTTTTAAGGCTTTTTCCAAAAGACTCCTTCTTTGCGTCAACGGCCTATCAATTAGAGACTTGCCATCTAAAAAAGCAGATCAAAAACATAAAACTTAATCGGGGTAGAAATTACTCTTTCACCTATATCATGCTTACGTTTGCGGGTGATGGTTTCTTGAAAAGTCTTGAGCTTTAAAGTTTGTGGGTCAAAACCAATCGCCTCCGAGTCTAAAATACAGGATGAGCACTGGAGATTCTTGGTCAGTGACAAAAGCTCGGGAAACATGTACGTCATGTCTTCAAGTGATCTAGAGAACGCCTTGATTTGTGATTTTCCTGATTGGTCTTGCCAATAATG
>Ga0172369_10006719_pt1 | contig 13614 bp, 10 predicted proteins | sample LakKiv25m_FD_114539 | JGI IMG/M metagenome (GOLD analysis project Ga0172369, IMG submission 114539) | Freshwater microbial communities from Kabuno Bay, South-Kivu, Congo - kab_022012_11.25m | ecosystem: Environmental > Aquatic > Freshwater > Lake | place: Democratic Republic of the Congo... | reverse complement strand
TTCCCCATCCCCCACGACGAGGACGACGACCTGGTGGCGCAGGTGCGTGTGACCCTCGAGAAGCGCTTCCTCAAGGCGAAGGAGCGCGCGGCGGCGCTGGGTGTCGTGCCCGGCGAGCAGCCCTCGGACACGCTCAAGCCCATCCTGGAGAGCGGCAAGCGGCTCATCGAGGAGACCGAGCCCGTGCCGGAGGTCGTCCTGGACCTCCTGGTGCACAGGGACTGACCCCGTGAGCCGCAACCAGCGCACCCTGCCGGTGGAGGACGCCGTCGGCAACTACTTCAAGGTGATGGTCACCACCAGCGGCAGCCTGGACCTCTTCCGCTTCCTCTACGACCGCGCCATCCGCAACCTGCGCCGCGTCGAGTCCATCCTCTCCGGCGAGCGCGATCCCGCGCAGATGCCGGTGCTCTACAAGAAGACCGCGGACGTCCTGAACTACCTGCTGCTGCTCTACGAGGAGCAGGCCGACCCCGAGGCACACGAGGACTTCCTGCAGCTGCACCGCGACGTCCTGGAGAGCCTGGTGGACTTCGCCTGGGACATGGACGAGGAGCGCGTGCGCTTCTGCCGGGAGATCCTGACGCACATCCGCCGCCAGCTGGGGCAGCCGCAGATCCGCATCCCGCGCCACGAAGCCGTCCTGGAAGTCCCGGAGTTCCAGATCCCGGCGCCGACCCATGCCGAGACGCCGCCACCGGTGGCCGGCATCCGCTCCGCCGCCATGGCCGCCGAGCGGGAGGCGGGCGGGTAGCCCTTGTCCGACCCGCCCCAGGCCGCCTGGGGCCGGCGAGCGCCGCTGGCGGAGCTGTCCCAGCAGCGCATTGCGGACATGATGCGGCCGGTGGCGCAGGGGGACCTGCGGGCTTCGCGGCTGCTGGGGGGTGGCAGCAACACGCTGTATCGGGTCGACTCCTCCGAGGGGTCGTTCCTCTTGCGCGCATACACGCGGCCCGGCGTGGACTTCCGCAAGGAGTGGCACTTCCTGGAGGTGGCGCGCAGCGGCGGCGTCCCGGTGCCTGAAGTCCTCCACGTCGAGGACGGGGGTGAGATGCCCCACGCGATCCTACGCTGGGTGGAGGGGCAAGAGCCAGGGGCGGAGGCGGCGTTCGACGTGGGGGAGGTCCTGGTGCGCATCGGGCGGCTTCGGACCTACCAGGGGGCAGGCTTCCTGGACGCCGAGGAGCGCGTGCGCGGGTTCCCGGCGTCCGCGGGCGAGCATCCGTTCGTGTCGTTCGTGCGGGGAGCGCTGGCCGCGGGGCGGGCGCGAGAGAACCTGGGACCGATGCTGGCGGACCGGTTGTCCGCGCTCGTGGAGCAGCACCAGGCGCTGCTGCCTCCGCTGGACGGCCCCCAGGAGCTGGTCCACGCGGACTACCGGCGCGCCAACCTCGTGGCTCGCGGCAATCAGGTCGTGGGCGTGCTGGACTGGGAGTTCTGCTACGCCGGGTCGGCAATCTGCGATATCGCCACCATGACGCGGTTTCCGCCGGCGGGGTTCGAGCAGCGCTTCCTGGACGGGTTCGTCGCAGCCGGCGGCGTCCTCCCGCCAGACTGGCGGCGGCGGGCACGGCTGATGGACGTCGTCAACCTCGTGGAGCTGATGGGCGGGTTCGACGCCAGCGAGCAGCTGCTGCGGGACGTGCGGGGGCTGCTGGCCAGCACGGTCTGGGACTGGGCCGCGATCACTTGACAGCTTCCCCAGGAAGTTCTATCCTACGCGAAGAATTTTCCTCAACAGTTCGGAGCGGGAACAACCGAAAGGGGAGTCTCCATTGCCCGTCATCTCCATTTCCAACCAGAAGGGCGGCGTGGGAAAGACGGCGACCGCGCTGAACCTCTCCGCCGCCCTGGCGGCCAGCGGACGCCGCGTCCTCATGATCGACCTCGACCCGCAGGCCAGCCTGACGACCACCTGCGGTATCGATCCCAACACCCTCGACACCAGCATCTACCACGTCATCCACGGCTCCTCGCCGCTCCCTGACGTGATCCGCCCGACGTCCTTCGGTGCGGATCTGGCCCCCTCGTCCATCGACCTGTCCCTTGCCGAGATCGAGCTGGTCAACGAGATGGCGCGAGAGATGATCCTCAAGGGCGCGCTGGACGAGGTACGCAGCCGCTACGACTTCATCATCCTCGACTGCCAGCCGGGCCTCACGCTGTTGACCATCAACGCGTGGACCGCCAGCGACCACATCCTGATCCCGGTGAGCGACTTCCTCGCCGTGAAGGGGCTCAAGCTGCTCTTCGACAGCATCGCTCGCACCCGCCAGCGGCTCAACAAGAGCCTGCGCATCCTGGGCGTGCTCTTGACCCGGACCCACCCGCGCACCAGCCACTCCCAGATCGTGCGGGAGGGGCTCAAGAACGCGCTCAACGGCAAGGTGCACATCTTCGATACGCAGATCAAGGAGTCCACGCGCTTCAAGGAGAGCATGATGTACTCCCAGCCCATGCTGGCCTACGAGCCCCGGCACGAGGGCGCGCAGGCCTACCAGTCGCTGGCGGATGAGATCATGGAGGAGGTGGCGGCGCATGCCTAAGATGACCCTGGACGCCCTGTTCGGCGACCTGATCGCCACCAGCGAGAAGCTGGCAACCACGACGCTGATCCCGCTGTCCCAGATCGAGCCCGATCCAGAGCAGCCGCGACGCACCTGGCTGGAGGAGCCGCTGCGTGAGCTGGCAGCCTCCATCCGCGAGCAGGGACTGCTGCAGCCGGTGCTGGTGCGCCCGGTGGGGCGCGACCGCTACATGCTCATCGCGGGCGAGCGGCGCTGGCGCGCGGCGGGCATGGCGGAGTTGTCCCACGTCCCCGCCGTAGTGAAGGACGTGGACACCGCCACCGTGCGCATCATGGCGCTGGTGGAGAACCTGCAGCGCGAGGACCTGCGCGACGAGGAACGCGCCGCCGCCCTGCAGGAGCTGAAGCGACTGCGGCGCGCCACATGGGAGGAAGTGGGCCGCTGGGTCGGGCTGTCCGAGCCACGAGTGAAGGCGCTGGCGCAGCTCACGAAAGAGCCCGCCGAGATCCAGGCCCTGCTGGGCGATTCCGTCAGCGAGAAGCACCTGTCCCTGACCCGTCCGCTCAAGGACGCGCGGCGGCTTACGCTGCTGCGCGAGGTGGCACGACGGGGGCTGACCACGATCCAGACCCGGCAGATCGTGGACCTGCTGCGCGAGGACGAATCGCTCTCGGTGATGGCGGCGCTGCAGCAGGTCGTGCCCTCGGCGGTTCCCCCGAAGCGCTCCCCTGCGGAGCGCGTCTACGGGTACGTGCGGTGGCTGGAGCGCTTCGACGACGTTTCTGTGGAGGCGGCGGAGCCGGATCTGGTGGAGGCCCTGGCGACGCTGGAGAAGCAAGTGCGGGCGCTGCGCCGCCGGCTGGGCGGGTAGGGAAGGGGCACACAGACAGGAGCCCTCTTCGCCCGGCCAAAACTGTCGCCGGGCGAAGGAGGCACGCCTCATGACCCCCGAGTTGCGCGCCCCGTCTGAAGACGACATCGACGCATCGATGGCCATCTGCTTCGAGGCCTTCCGCGACTTGCACAGTCGCCACGGTTTCCCGCGCCATCGGTTGCTGACAGGACCGCAGGGGGCCTCCCGGAAATCGTATTGCTGGCAATACGATTCCCAGGAGGCCCTCCCTTGACCCACGACGAGCCCCTGCTGGACTCCGCGCAGGAGGTCCTCCGCTTCCTCGACGGCTACTTCCCCACCTACCTGGCGCAGGCATCGATGCGCCTGGACAAGGCACGTCCGGTGGTTGTCGCCGGGGGAGGCCTGGGCCTGCTCTCCCTCCTGCTGGCGCGTGAAGGCGGGTTCACCGTATACGCTTGGGAGCCCCGGCCGGAATGGCGCAGGCTGGCCGAGGCCTGGGCCGCAGAGAACGGGGTGGAGCGATTGCTCCGCTTCGTCCCCGTGGAGGCCCTCGAGGACGTCCCGCGAGACCCCGCCGTGCAGTCCGTCATCTTCGAGCCGCCCCTGGTGTCGCTCTTCGACACGCCGCAGTGGTGGCGTGAAACCCGCGCCGTCCTGGACTGGGCAGGCTGCGCGCCCCTCCTCCCCAGCGCGCTCGAGGTGCGAGTGGCGATGGGAACGCTACACCCGCAGCGCGACTTCCTGGATGTCTCGCGGATGCAGGCGCTGGCCGCGCACTATTCCTCGACGCTGGCCGCGGACCTGGCCCCGCTGATGGCAGCCGCCTACACGCAGCTGCACCCACGACTGCTGTATCAAGCGCCATCCGAGCAGCACCTGGCCACTCCGTGGGTGTCCCAGGTGCTCGACATCCCGCTGCCGCAAGCAACGGTCGAAGTGCCGCTGACAACAGACCACGAACGGGCGGTCGACCGCGTCTACGTGACGCTGGCCTTGCGGGACCCGGAAGGCGCGGCCATCGATTCCTCGCTCTTCGAATCCCACCAGCGTCTCGAGCTGACCCTGCCACAGACCTTGCGCTGGCCCCCAGCGGGACAAGCGACGCTGCGCATCAGCGTGGGGCCGCACGGCTTCGAGCGGTTCACTCTTCAATTCGAGGGTGAGGTCACGGCGCTACGGGGGCGGGGCCCGTTCCCGCATCCCCAGCGTGGAGCGTGGAGCACGGCCGCTCCGCCCCGCGATCTCGCTTCCTGGCCGGCCACCGCGCCTCGCTTCCACGTGGCCGACCACCTCGCCATGCTCGAGGACCGTCCGCGCGTCGACGCGTACCTCGCGGCACTGCGGACGCGACTGCGGGGAGGTGAGCGCGTCCTGGACCTGGGCACTGGAAGCGGCGTGCTGACGCTGGCCGCGCTGCGAGCCGGCGCCTCCCATGTGCGCTCGGTCGAGCGCGACGACGCCATCCTGGAGGTAGCCCGTCGGGTCTTCGCAGCCAGCGGCGTCGCCGACCGCGTGGAGATCTCGCACGGACTGTCCAGCGGGGTGGGAAGCGGCGAACCGGCCGACCTGCTGGTGTCGGAGATCCTGGGAGACAAGGCGCTCAACGAGGGGGTCCTGGAGTACATGGCGGACGCTCGCGGAAGGCTGTGCCGGGAAGGTGCCGGCGTGGTGCCCGGCCGCCTCGAGGTGCACATGCTCGGCACTCAGTCGGGACAGTACGTCGGCAACGTCATGCAGGGTATCCGCCAGCACCTGGAGGGCGACATGCAGATCCGCGCCGGGACCTACGCTTCGGTCGCGCCACGCCTGCTGACCGGAAGCGTTACACGCTTCGACGCCGGGCGGGATCGCACACTGACCACGCCCGTGCTGGTCGGCGATTTCGACCTCGAGACCCTGGTCCCCGAAGCCATCTCCTTCAGCCGGCAAGTCACCCTCGAAGTGGTGGAAAGCGGCATCCTCAACGGGTTCTTCATCTGGTTCACCGCGCACCTGGCGGAAGGCGTAACCCTCACCAACAGCCCCTTCGAAGACCGCACCCACTGGCGCCAGATGCGACTGCACGACTTCCCGCCGCGCACCGTGCGACAGGGAGATCGTGTGGACGTGGCCATCAGCTACCGAGGAGAGCTGCATATCCAATTGCTGTGACCGGGGCAGGTGCGGCTTCACCCCAGTCCCGGGAGACTGCGCCCGCACGGTCAGGTCGGGCAGGGAGTGGTCGCGCATCCATTGTTCGTTGAGGTCCTTGGCGTCCTCCAGGTCCAGCACAAGCACCTCGCAACCACGCTCCCAGAAATCACGGGCAAGCGGATCGAGACGGGACTGGCCAGCAGCATCTGCATCCAGCGCCAGGACCACCGTCGAAACCTCACTCAGCGAGGGGTCATCCGACTCCACGCCGTGTAGACCACACAGCGCAGTGGCCCAGGGATAGCCTGCAGCCAGGGCACTGAGCGCATCCATCACCCCCTCGCAGAGGCAGACCTCCATCCAACCGGCCGGCTCATTGAAAAAACCGCGGGGACCACTGAGAAAGCGATGACGGGCAGCCTTGGGAGCGTCGGGGGCGACAACGCGACCATACAGATTGACCAGTCGCCCATCCCGGGTCAACGGGAACACCACACGGCCGGCCAGGGCTTCTCGCCCATCCGCACGGAGAAGACCGGTCGCCACCAGGATATGAGGCTCCACTCTCATGTGCTCAGCGAGACGACCATCCGCCCACCCGGCTCCATACTGCATTCCCACCGCTGCCGGGATGCCGCGAGCCTCGAGGTATCGCTGAGCAGGAGAACCAGGGAAGGCTGCCTGGTACGCCTTCAGGGCCCCGGACAGCAGATGCGTGCGCTGAGCGAGATCAGGCCTTGCAGACGGAGCGCACGCAGGCGGCACAGGCGGAGATACGTACATCGCAAGCCCAGCATCCACCCGTCCCCGTGCTCCACAGGCGTGGCAGAAGAACAGGCCCTTCGCGACGTCCACTGCAAGACTGTACTGGTGATCCGAGCCGTGGATGGGACAACGCGCCCGGTAGCCCCCCGGCGAACGGCGGAAGCCCTGGGAGAGGAGGAAGTCCAGGTCATGGCGCATGCTCGGCACCCTCCTCGTAGAAGCTGGCCAGCGCAGGATGGAAGACCAGCGCAATCTCTCCCCGCTCCCCGTAACGGTTCTTCTCCAGATCCAACCAGACCGGACGCGCCTTGCCCCCCACGCTCTGCGTCGTTCGCGGATCGTTGCTGTCGCACGGGCGCAGGTGCAGCACCGCATCCGCCGAGTACTCGATCTCGCCCGACTCCTTGAGTGTCGCCAGCGTCGACACGCGGGGACCAGGCCCGCCCTGATATCCCTGCCGGCTCTGACTCGACACCGCGATGACCGGCACCGCCTGCTCCCGCGACAGCGACCGCAACGCCATGGCAAGCGCATCGGCGCGGTCCTTGGTGGTCCCCCCGGGAACGTTCACAAGCATCTTCTGCAGGTAGTCTAGAAGCACCACGCAACGTCCGTTCCCCAAAGCCCTGATGCGACGCGTTTGCTCCTCGAGCCACGGCACGGATACGTGAGTACCGCCATCTGCGTAGTGGATGTGTCGAGCCGATGCCTCATAGCGCTCCCAGGCCCGATGCAGATCCTTGACCCCCACACGGCCCCGCTCCAGGTCCAGGCAGTCCCGCCGCAAGATGCGCGCCAGGGACTTCACCACCAGATTTTCCCGCGGGTTCTCGAAAGTGATCACCAGCACCGGCACAGCCGACAGAGCCGCCACCTGGTCAGCCAGTTGCACCAGGAAGGTCGTCTTGCCCACCGATGGCGCACCGGCCAGGACGTAAAGGCCAGCCTGCAGACCATTCAAGAGACGGTCGAGGCGCCCAAATCCAGTAGGCAGGCCTACCACGTCGCCCAGCTCCCCACTGGCCTGTCGCCGTACCCTGTCCTCAAGCAGCCCGAGGACCTGTGGCTGCAAGGTATCGGCCCGCACCGGCAGTCGTTCTTCCACTGCAGCTATAGACCGGGACGGCACTGCCTGTGGAAGGATAGTCGGTGGGGAGAGCAGCTTCGGGCGATAAGCTCGCAGCATGGACCCTCCCGTGTGGCGGAAATCTCACCGGAACGCAAAAACGGCGTAACCATGCCGGTGGAACGGCGCCACCATGCACAACCGGCATGCTGGCGCGGTTTGTTAAACGTGAAAGGCTTTCACGCTCATGGCCATGTTAGCGACGTCATGGCGGGCTGTCAAGCGCCCGCCATGACGCCCTTTGCGCTTACTCACTCGTTAGAGATCTCGTTAAGATCTACTTAAGCATGTCCGCAATTGCCCGGATCCGCATGGCAACAGGCTAACACGGAAACCGCCCTCACCGAGTAGAGGCAAATCTTCACCATCGAGAGGCAAAAAGACCCCCCTTTTTCGCCATGTGGAGGCAAAAGTTCGCCATGTGGAGGCAAATCGTTCACCAAGTAGAGGCAACAAGTTCGCCATGTGGAGGCAAAAGGACGATCGGGGCCAGATCGGCATGAACTGCACCGGTGTCGGATCCGGCTTCTAGGTCGTTCACCATCGAGAGGCAAACGGCGCCGGTTTCACCATCGAGAGGCAAATCGATTCGCCATGTGGAGGCAAATCCGGTACATGACGGCCGGATGGCATTGGAGTCAGGCTTGTGTGCTACCGAAAAAATTTTTACCGGACGAGCGTGCTATTTGGCCGGAGGGGACACCAGAAGGCTTCTTTTGCCTTTCGATGGTGAAAAGGCTCGCCATGGGAGGACAATCGCTCACCATCGAAAGGCAAAAGAAGAACTTCAGGCGACGGGGGAGCGGCGGCGGCGCAGGGGCGGGGAGGGTGTGGGCAGCTCGAGGGGCCGGCCCTCCGGCAGGATGTACCCGCTGGCGCGGTTCTCCTGGCCGATGCTGCGACGGAAGTCCTCGGAGGAGATGAAGGTCCAGGTGTCGCGCCACGGGTTGGGCTCGCCCACCTTGAAGTCCTGGATGTAGCGCTCGCGCTTGAGGAAGTCGCAGGCCGTCTCCAGGCGCTTGATGAAACGGTCGCGGTGGGCGCGGTCCACGTGGAAGCCGCACTTCTCGATGATGTCGCCGGTCGTGCGATGCAACAGACCCGTCTCGCGGGCCCGACCGTCTATCTTGAACCAGTCGGCGAGATACACCGCGAGCTTCATCTCGTAGTAGTGCTTCTGAGACGATAGCCGGGACAGCCGCTTCCACACCTTGGTGTAGAGCTTGCGCTCGCCGGCCACGTCCTCGTAGAACTTCTGGTTGATGTGGACGTAGTAGCCGTCGCGGATGGCATCCGGATTGGCCACGATCTCCTCGGCGGACAACTCCTCTTCGGAGGACTTGACGTAGGTCTCAGTCTCGGTCAGGGTGATGAGCGGCGCGTTGATTCGGATGACCTCGACCTGCTGCTCCTTGTCCTTGCCGCGGCGGGGCACCTTGCGGTGAACCTCGGTGACGTACTGGATGCGGCTGAACATGTGCAGCACCTCGCGCGCCACGTTGCGGTTCTGCGTCTTGTGGTAGCCGCGCTTGTCGCGCTTGTAGCCCTTGTCGAGGTAGCGGTCCCACTCCAGCTTGAAGTAGCCGCGGCGGTAGTTCTCGTCCAACAGGATGAGCAGGATGATCAGCTGCTTGAACCCCTCGTGGCCGTGCGCTTCCTCCACCCAGCGCGTGATGAGGTTGATGGTGGAGGTGGACTCGACGAAGGGCAATTCGAGATTATAGGCAGCCTTCTGGGCGGGGGTCTCGAGCACCACGTAGGTGTTGAGCACGCGGTCCCCGCGGTCGGAGCGGATGGGGCGCGGCAGATGGTGCGGCTCTGTCCCCAGGATGGGCAGGATGCTCATCATGCCGCCGGTCGGCGAAGCGAAGAACTCGTCCTCCGGCCGCTCCAGGATCTCGCGGAAGTCGTCCAGCTCGTCGGGGATGTAGTGGACGCAGTGATAGTGCGGGATGTAGCGCCCGTCAATGTGGACCAGACAGGCGCTGAACAGGTCCTGGTCGGCGACGCTAAACTCGATGTTGGAGAGGTTCGAGAGTGTCAGCTCCTGATTGGGCAACGAGGTGGTGAAGCGCACCGCGTCGTCGAGCAGGAGTTGGGGGACAGCGCCCTCCGGGAAGAACAACTGAGCCTGGCGGATGAGGGACGTTCCCTGTGCGGCTCGTCGGGCGTTCTCCGGGTCGATCCAGGTGCTCTGCAAGCGCTCCAGGAGACGGTCGTAGAGGAGTTTGATGCGCCCCTTTTCGTCGTGCGCCGATTCGTTCCCCACAGGTGAAGGTTATTCACCGTGGGGCCGGATCCTGCCTGGGAAGCCGCAGCCAGAGGTCTTGCGGTGAGGTGCGCTGCCCCGTGCAGGAGGTGACGCCTACCCGGGTGGCGCCTGGATGGTTGCGCCCTGGGTGGACCCGGGCGCCAGCGGAGGCGGCGTGTTCTTGGTGGGGGCCGCCAGCTCCACCGGCTCGTTGAGCAGCAGGTTGAGCGTCTCTTCCAGGTGCTGCCCTTCACCCAGCGCGCCCTCCTTCTTCGGTGCCATGGCGGCTTTCTCGGCGCTGCCCTCGGCGGGTTCGCCTTCCTTCCTCTCGACGTCCTTGTCCTTGGAGCCGGTGCCCGGCCGCGGCGGTGGCTCCGGGAGGAAGCGGACCGAGTACGAGCCCACGATGTACCCCAGGACCAGCATGACGCCCCAGGCGATTGCAGCGCGTGTGGCGATGTCGCGGGGGTTGAAGGACTCGCCTTCGCCCAGGTAGCCGATGATGGTCATCGCGGTCATGCCCACCATGCCCATGAGCAGGGCCAGGACCGCGGGGACCTTCTCCCGGGTGCTCTTCTCCATCTACGTAAACGACTCCGTATCCGAGGACAGGCGGATCTGGCCGACCGCCTCGACCATGACCTCCGCCAGGATCTCGTTGTAGGACAGCACCACCAGGTTGGGCAGCACCCGCTCGGTGAGCCGCTTGAAGTAGAGGCGCACCGTCTGCGAGCACAGCACGATGGGCTGGAAGCCCATCGTCGTCACCTTCTCCACCTCACGCAGCAGCGAGGCGTAGATGCGGCGGATGGTGTCGGGGTCCAGCGCCGCGTAGGTGTCCTTGTCTGGGTGCTGGACGGTTTCCGCGATCTGCGACTCCACGACAGGCTCCAGCGTGATCACCGGCATGGTGCCGTCGGGCAGGCGGTAGTCCTGGCAGATGGACCGCGCCAGCGCCTGGCGTACCTTTTCCGTCAGGTAGACCGGGTCCTTGGAGTTGCGCGCCTCGTCGGCCAGCTTCTCCGACACCAGCAGCAGGTTGCGGATGGACAGGCGCTCCTTGAGGAGGTTCTGCAGGATCTTCTGCACCTCGCCCACGGTCATGATGCCGGGGATGAGCTCGTCGATCACCACCGGGTGGGTGGCGCGCAGGTTGTCGATGAGGATCTGGACCTCCTGGCGGCCCAGCAGGTCGGCCGCGTAGGTCTTGATGACCTCCATCAGGTGGGTGGCGATGACCGAGGAGCAGTCGATGACGGTGTAGCCCGAGGTCTCCGCGCGGTCCTTCATGCTCTGGGGAATCCACAGCGCCGGCAGGCCGAAGGCGGGCTCGCGCGTTTCGATGCCGTCCATCTCTTCCTCGGCGGTGCCCGGGTTCATGGCCATGTAGCGGCCCACCATGACCTCGCCACGCGCCACCTCCAGGCCGTAGATCTTGAAGACGTAGGCATTGGGCGCGAGCTGCATGTTGTCGCGCACACGGATGGGCGGCACCAGGAGGCCTGCTTCCAGCGCGTTCTGGCGGCGGATCATGGTGATCCGTTCCAGGAGATCGCCGCCTTGCTCCACGTCCACCAGCGGGATCAGGCCGTAGCCGATCTCCATCTCCATGGGATCCAGGTAGAGCAGCGGGACCATGTTCTCCGGCTCGCCCGACGGCGCGCCCGGCTCGCCCGGCGCAGCGCCCGCCGCCCCCGCTTCGCCCGGCAACGCCCCGACGCCCTCCGCCGCGAGCTCCGGTGCCACCACCTGCTTGAGCGTGCGGTAGAGGAAGAAGCAGGCGATCGCCATCAGCAGGAAGGGCAGCTTGGGCAGGCCCGGGATCAGGAAGAAGCCGCCCAGCAGGCCGGCTACGATCATGAAGGCGCGGGGCTGTTGCAGCAACTGCTTGCCGACGTCGGCGCCGAGGTTGGCGTCCGAGGCGGCGCGAGTCACCACGATATCCGTGGCGGTGGAGATCAGGAGCGCGGGGATCTGGGTGACCAGGCCCTCGCCGATGGTCAGGATGGTGTAGGTGGACGCCGCCTGCATCAGCGGCATGCCCTTCTGCAGGACGCCGATGATGAAGCCACCCAGGATGTTGATGATGATGATGACGATGCTGGCCACAGCATCGCCTTTGATGAACTTCGAGGCACCGTCCATGGCGCCGTAGAAGTCCGCCTCGTCCTCGATGTCCTTGCGCCGCTGGCGCGCCTCCGCCTCGTTGATGAGCCCGGAGTTGAGGTCGGCGTCGATGGCCATCTGCTTGCCCGGCATGGCGTCCAGGGTGAAGCGGGCCGCAACCTCCGAGACGCGCGTGGCGCCATGGGTGATGACGATGAACTGGATCAGGATCAGGATGAGGAAGATGATCGCGCCGACCACGTAGTTGCCGCGGACGGTGAACTGGCCGAACGCCTGGATGACCTCGCCGGCGTAGCCGTCCAGCAGGATCAGGCGGGTACCGGAGATGTTCAGCGCGAGGCGGAACAGGGTGGTGATCAGCAGCAGGGACGGGAAGACGGAGAACTGCAGCGGCTCTGACGTGAACATGCCCAGCAGCAGGATGATCAGGGCGAAGGTGATGTTCAGGGTCAGCAGGACGTCGAGCAGCTGCGAGGGCAGCGGGACGATCATCATGACGACGACCGCCACCACCGCCATGGCAATGATGATGTCCGAGTTCTTGAAGAAGAAGTTGGACTTCGTGCTCTCGCTTGTGATCTGCAAGCTCAGCGTCCCTCCAGACTGCGAACGACCCCATGCGACGGTGCCGCTCCACTACAGGTTCCGGCCTTGAAAGTCATTCGGGACCTCCGGGGGGCGGTCCCCCTGAGGATCGTTCCCTGAGAACGTCTCGTGCTGCCTGTCCGGCGGCGAAATCCATGGCACCCGACAGGCCTCCGAGCGTCGGCGCGGGAGCAGCCCCTTCCGAGGACACCGGCGCCAGCGCCCCCGGGATCTGCCCCAGGACGGACGCGTAGCGCGAGGCGTCGCGCTGGTACAGGTAGGCGATGATCTCGGCCACCGCCTGGTACATGTTGGCTGGGATGTCCTCGTCGGGCTCGCAGTTGTCGTAGAGTGCCCGTGCGACGTCGCGGTTCTCGATGATGGGGACGTCGTGGGCGCGGGCCAGCTCCCGGATGCGGTCGGCCACGAAGCCTTTGCCCTTGGCCACCACCCTGGGGGCTTCCATGGCCTCGTAGTCGTACTTGAGCGCCACCGCGACGTGCAGCGGGTTGGTCACGACCACCGAGGCCTGCGGGACGGCGGACATCTGCCGCTTGCGGGCCATCTCGCGCATCTTCGAGCGGATGCGTCCCTTGACGTGGGGGTCGCCCTCCTGCTGCTTGTACTCGTCCTTGACCTCCTGCTTGCTCATCTTCAGGTTCTGGATGTGCTGCCACTTCTGGTACATGTAGTCCAGGAAGGCGATGATGAAGAGGACCGTGATGATGCGGCTGGCCACGTCCCAGGTCAGCTCCGCCAGGGTTCGCAGGGCCGCGATGGGCTCCATGCGCTCCAGCTGGAAGATGACCAGGCCCTTTCCCAGCACGACCGCGCGCAGCGACTGCAGGACGATGGTGATCTCGGCGATCGCCTTGATCAGCTGCACGAGGGACTGCTTGCTGAACATGCGCTGCAGCCCGGACATCGGGTTGAGCTTGCCGAAGTTCGGCGTGAGGCTCTGGGCCGAGAGGAGCAGCCCCACCTGGAGAAAGTTGACGGCCAGCGCGGCGAAGAACAGCATGGCCATGAAGGGCGCCACGATGAGCGCCATCTTCGCCAGCATGACGGTGCAGCCGGCCAGGACGTCCGGCGGCGCAAAGCTCAGCTTGCCGATGTTGTCCAGGCCGGTCTTGAGGATCTCGGAGAACTGCCCGTACATGGGCACTGCGTAGGACTTCAAGCCGTAGAAGGCCACGAGCAGCACCACCACGGTGTTGAGCTCCTGGCTCTTGGGGACCTGGCC
>Ga0172369_10006716_pt1 | contig 13616 bp, 9 predicted proteins | sample LakKiv25m_FD_114539 | JGI IMG/M metagenome (GOLD analysis project Ga0172369, IMG submission 114539) | Freshwater microbial communities from Kabuno Bay, South-Kivu, Congo - kab_022012_11.25m | ecosystem: Environmental > Aquatic > Freshwater > Lake | place: Democratic Republic of the Congo... | reverse complement strand
GTATTGGTCATGACACGAGTTCTCCCGTTGGGCATTATACTGCTCACGCTGTTGCTGGCCATGCTGGTACAGGCTCAGCCATCATTAGTGGATATGCCGGTACAGGCTCAGCCACCGGTGCAGGATATGCCGGCACAGGCTCAGCCACGATATAAACTGGCTCCCGCCGTCGCCGTTGAGGCGGAGGACTTCACTGTCCAGCAGGGCTGGAAGTCCATCAAAATGGGTGAAGGCAATTACTGCGCCGACATCATCGGCTTCAGCCACTGTTCCGGCGAGCGCTTCCTGCATTGCGCGGGCAGCGATGTCACGGCAGCGGCGTATAGAGATATCACCGTACAGGTGGCCGGTCCCTACCGGCTGTGGGTGCGCTATGAATATATGCCGCTCACGGAATCGCGCTTCAAGGTGAGCGTGGAGCAAAACGGCAAAGTCGTCGCGGAAAAAGTCATGGGCGCGAAGGATAACCTCCGCATTGCCTTCGAGGAGCAGGAATTGAAGCGGGCGCAATACGATCCGCCCTGGGGCAACGAAGGCATCGACGAGGAGCTGCTGGAGGTGCCCGCGCTGGCTGCCGGACCGGCCCGCCTGCGCCTGACCGCGGTCGAGCAACCGCAAATCCCCGGCAAAACGGCCGACCGCAACGTCGATTGTCTCTACCTGTCCAGCGACACCACTGACTCCTGGCGGCAGGAATATAAGCTCAATTACTACCGCATTCTGGAAGCTTTCATGCGCACCGTGGGCGCGCGTTATGAAGTCCAGTATACCAATTTGAGCACTAAGCCTGCCGACTTCAGCGTCTACCAGTATTCCAATCGTGAACCCTGGTACAACCGGCCCCCTGAAGCGACGGCAACCCAGGTAGCCCCCGGTCAGAGCACCATGTGGCTGCCGCTGGACATTCAGGATACCGCCCACACCAGTTGTTTTTGGTTCTCAAGCAGCACGCCACCGTATAAAGTCTCCGTGCGCGCTATCGGCACCGCCGTGCCGGAAGAGACGGTCACCTCGGCGGACCCGAATGCCGGCATCTTCCTCCCACCCTATCCCGGCAAAGGTGAGAGGGCCATCAGTGTGCTGAAAGCCCAGCAAAATATCTTCGCCGCCGTGAAAGCGGCGCCGGCGCCAGGTAAAGTGCCCACCTTGCCGCTCTGCTACGGCGGCTGCATGCCCTATACCGAAGACACCCAGTATTGCCGCAATTATGCCCAACTGTTCGCCGCTATCGGCATGCGCAATACCGGCTACCCGACCGGCGTCGAATTGAAGATATTGCAACGGGTGGGCTTGGGCCCGACGAAGAGCGAATCGGCGGACCCGGGGCAATATCGCTGGCCGCCCACGCCTGAGAACATCGCCACCGCCAAAGCGACGATGATCAAACCCGGCGCCCTGCCGTATGTGCGCTGGTTCAGTTACGGTGACGAAATAGGTTTCGGCGAATGGTTCACCTATATGAACCAGGAAAAACAGAAGACGTTGAAAGGCGCCAAGCAAACGCCGCAGGAGATGATTGTCCCGCTGTGGCAGCAGTGGCTGAAGGCCAACCGGCCGGGCTACAAGCCGGAAGACTACTGGCGCACATCCTGGGGCAAGCTGGATGTCGCGAAACTGCACCCGGACTCCAGCGCGGAAGCGGCCGTCGAGAAACCGAAGCTGTATGTCGATTCCACCATCTTCTATGAAAACGTCTCCATCGACTGGGTGGCGCAGGGCGTGAAGGCGGTGAAAAAAGAACTGGGGCCGGATGTGCTGTGCGGGGCCAACTACTCCTGCTACCCCTACTACTACCCGCACTCCACCATGTATATCAAGTGGTTCCGCCGCGGCGCCGCCGACTTCGGGTGCCACAGCGAATACTTCTGGCAGCTCGGTCAGGTGACGCCGATGGTCAACGGCTTCGTCTCCGAGCACTTCCGCGCCGGCATGCGCTTTAACCCGAAGGCGATCAACCGGCAATACACCATGCCGCATTCGCCCGGCAACACCGATGGCGACTTCCGCCGCACGGCGTTCACCCACCTGGCGCACGGCGTGAAGAACCTGGATTTCTTCGGCATCGGCATGAATGAGACGTTCACCGAGAACTACATCGACTTCCGCGACACCGCCCGCTGGGTAGCCATCCGCGATATCACCCACTCCATGGGGCTGGTGGAGGATATCCTGGAATCGTCGCAGGTGGTGCCGTCAAAGGTGGCGCTGCTGGTCAGCGACAGCACCGAGCGCTGGGACCACGCGAAGATTGCCGACGACAATTTCGACTACAAGGCGCGGAATTTCCGCGATGACCGGCTGACCTTCCATCAGGACCGCGTCGGCCTGTATACCGCGCTGACCTATGCCGGCTCCTCGCCGGATATCCTGGTCGAAGAAGATGTGCTGAATCCGAAGGTGCTCAACGGCTACAAGGTGATCTTCCTGGTCGGCGACTGCATTCCCGGCAACCTGACGCCCGCGCTGGACAAATGGGTTAAGACGGGCGGTGTGGTCTTCGCCACCGCCGGCGTCGGCCGCTTCGGTGGCTACCACGAAGCCAATCCGGAATTACAACAATTCATCGGCGTCGCCTCGCGCACCATTCAGGAGAAGGATATCTTCATGCGCACCAGCCAGGAGTTGCCCTTCCTGAAACCGATGACGCAGGTGGTGGGCAACGGCTGGCAGTTCCCCTCGCTGGCGTACCGGGAGCGCTTCACCCCGGTGAAGGGCGCGCAGGTGCTGGCCACCTTCCAGGATGACCAATCGCCGGCGATGATCGTGCGCCCGGTCGGCAAGGGCAAGGTGTATTTCCTCGCCGCCTTGCCGGGCATGGCCTACCTGTGGACCGGCCTGACTAACCCGATCTGGGTGCCGGACCGTGCAGCCGGCGCGCATCGCGACATGACGAACTACGATGTCAACGCCGCCCGCGTGATGGGCTTGCCGCTGGCTACTGCCGGTGTGAAACCGCAAGTGACCACGCCCGGTTACATCGACACGCGGTTAATCCAGGGCAAGGGCGCCTTCATCCTGCCCATCGCCAATTACAACAAGCCGGACGGCAAGCCGATCACGCTCACTATCCGCCCGCCGGCCGGCGCAGGTACGCCCACCGAAGCCATCTCCGCCTGCTGCGGCAAGCTGCCGGTGAAGGTGGACAACGGCACCTGGGTGATTACGCTGCCCAAGCTGGGGTATGGCGATCTGGTGCGCATTCCCGTGAAATAGACAATTTGTGAATACAGGCCCTTGCCTGCTGGTTGATGAGGCGGGGGCCTTTCGAATGGGATTATCAGCCTGGACTTTGATGACCGGTCCGGTGCGCTGAACCATCTGCGTTTCTCAGATTCGGCAGGAATTGACCGAATGAATTATTTATCACTTACGAGTTTTCGCACACTTGATCATCGCACACTTCTATAGGGGGAAGGTACATGAACCAACGATATGTTACCGTCATGGGTGGAGGCCATGGCGCACGCACGACTGCCGGGGATATGGCACTGGCCGGACATGTGGTCACACTATTTGAGTTCGAGCAGTTTCACGAGAGCGTTGCAGCCATTTTTGCCTCACAAACGATTGAGATGACCGGCGAAGGCCGCTGCGGCCTGGCGCGACTGGCACAGACGACGCACTGCATCGATGAGGCGATAGACGGCAGCGATATCATTTTGATCGTTGTGCCGTCATTCGCCCATCTGGCATACGCCGAAGCGCTGGCGCCGCATCTGAAAGATAATCAACACGTGGTCCTGGTGCCGGGCACGTTTGGAAGCCTGGAATTTATCCATGAAGTCAGGAAACGCGGTTGTCAGGCGAAGATCACCGCCAGCGATCTGGACACCCTGCCCTACGCAACTCGTATTAGCGGACCGACATCGGTGTATGTCTATCATGATACACCGAAATTCGGCATGGGAGTTTTCCCGGCGAATCGGACAGACGAAGTCATGGATATCATGCACGATCTCTATCCGGAATCCTTTGCGTATCAGAATGTATTGGAAGCCGGTCTGTCGAATTGCAATCCGATCGTTCATCCGCTCGGGGTGCTGATGAATGCCGGACGCATTGAATATTCACGCGGAGAATTCTGGTATTACGAGGAAGGGATCACGCCTTCTACCGCTCGCGCGATGGAGGCACTTGATGACGAGCGGATCGCTATCGGTCGGAAACTCGGCATGAAGCTGCCGCGCCAATCGGAAGCGTTACATGAGTTGGGATATGGCCCGAAGGGCGATCTCTGGGAAGTGCTCAAGGGCAGCAAAGGTTTGACGCCGATCAAAGGCCCGACTACCGTGTCCAACCGATACGTGACAGAAGATATTCCTATCGGCCTAGTCTGCTGGTCGCAGCTTGGTGATCTGCTGGGTGTTAAAACGTCATTGATGAAGGCCACCATCGAGCTGGGCATTGCCGTCTCCGGGGTGGACTACTGGCAGACCGGTCGTACCCTGAGTCGGTGTGGCATAGACAATCTTACTGCCGAGCAGTTGCGTGAGTATGTCACCACCGGAGAACTGCCGTAACCTTACCGATACACACGTGAGCGATGCCTCGCAGCAGTAGCTTTGGAGCGAATAGGCATGATTCTTTCAAACGGCATTATCAGCCTGGAATTTGACGACCGGACCGGTGCATTGTGCCATTTGCGCGACGAACGGACCGGCATCGAGCATCTGGCCAACACCACCGGTGGGCGGTTGTTTCACCTGCTGGCGCCCAGTCCGCACTGGGATACCCGCTATATCGATGTCCGCACCCAGCAGTGCACCCTGTCACAAACCGGCGAGACTGTCACCCTGCACTATCCCCGGCTCGTGACCGCGGACGGCGTCACGCTGGCGATCAGCATGGAGATCACCGTCACCCTGCCGTCGGACAGCTCGGAAGCGCTGTTCTGCATGTCGATTGACAATCAGAGCGATGGCCCGATATCCGAGGTATGGTTTCCCATCATCGGCGAGTGGGCCGGGTATGCCGGACCGGGACACGATCTCATGACGGTCGGGACCGGCATGACGGTGCCCTTTGACCCGCACGCGACGGCGGGACCACGCTCGGGGGCGACGCTGCTGCGCATGCAGCATCGGAAGGCTTTTCGCTTCGCGCTGGCGACCCTGCTCCCCTGGATGGATGTTTCCGGGGATGGGCGCGGCCTGTGGCTCATTAACTATATGCGCGAGGGGCACGTCGGCGGATTCGCCATCGAGCGGGCTGATGGGTACCGGAAGGATGCGCCGCAGGTCTTCGGGTGGTATTGTCATCCCGAGATTATCAAGGGAACTTGCTGGCAGTCTGATCCAATCGGCCTCGGGCTGCACCGGGGTGACTGGCACGACACCGCGCGGCAGTATCGCGAGTGGCTGCGCGGATGGTGGCAAGCGGCCGACGTGCCCGATCGCTTGCGGCAGATGATCGGCGTTCAAAACGTGCTCTTCCGTGGCTTCGATGGGTATCCGGTACGTCCGCTTGAGGAGATCGCGCGCGTGGCGGAGATCGGCCTGAAATACGGCATCCGGGACCTGTGCGTGTGGGATAACTTGATGCTCGGTACGTACTGCCGGCTGAATCCCGTCGGGCTGACCGACTACCCAGCGGAGGAGTGGGAGACCATGCGCCGCGGAGTGGCCGACGCGCGGAACCTGGGCGTCACCATGAGCATGCTTATCAATCAGCGCACGGTAGGTATGCAGAGCGATTTCTGGCAGTCGGGCGGCGGGCAACAGGCGGCGATGCGGCTGCGCGATGGCAGCGCTAAAGCAGAATCTTACCCATCAGGAAGCTTCGGCGCGGAAATGGCGCCGCTCTGGAACGGTCCGCAGTCGGCGCCGATGTGCCCGAAAGCGCAAGAATACCGCGATGAGTTCGACCGTCAGCTTGACCGCCTGCTGGACCTGGGATTCGACGCCTATTTCCTCGATCAACCCTATGAGGATTTCCCCTGCTTCGCGAAAAATCACGGGCATGTCACTCCCGACGACACCCTGCAGGGCATCGTGGAATGGGTCGGCTCGTTTCGCAAGCGCATGCGCGCGCGATATCCGGAGAGCTATATCATCGGCGAGATGCAGGACCCCTTCAACGGGCAGGTGATCGATTTCGGCTGGAACTGGTTCTGGGTCAGTTCGCGGCCGGATATCATGGCCTACAGCGTGCCCGGCCCCGGGATGCTGAACGGATATGCCAGCGACCGCGATATCACACTCTGCCAGCGCGCCTTTTTGGTCGGCTTCCTGGTCATGCTCTGCATTGACGGATTGGAAGGAACGCTCGACGATGCGCCAGACTTCGCCGCATATGTCCGCATGCTGGCCGCGCTACGCGAGAAGACGGCCCATTGCACCACCTGCGCCCAGTTCGAGGACACCGACGGTCTCACCTGTGAGGGCGCTGAGGCCAAACGCTTCAGCTATGCGGACGGCGACGCGGTGGTCATCGCCAACCTGACCGATGCACCGGCCCAGGTGCAGGCACGGGTCAGCAGTCTGGGCGGCACGCGCCGCGGCCGACTGTTCTGGCTGGATGGGCGAGAAGATACCCTTGGTGAGCAGCACGGAGACGATGCCCGATTCTCGGCAACGCTTGCACCTCATGATATTGTCGTCTGGGATTTACCTTATGACGAATAGCGAGGTTAGATGAACATCTGGGAGATGCTATCTCTGAAGGGAAAGATCGCGGTAATAACCGGTGGCGCGGGGAATTACGGCCGCCAGATGGTCGAGGCGCAAGCTGAAGGCGGCGCGCGCGCGTCTATATCGCAGATATCCGCCTGGACGCGGCGTAGTCTGCAACGGAGGCCTGGAAAGCCCAGGGGTATGATGTACGCGCCTTGCAAATTGAGCTGGGAGATGAATACAGGCCCTCGCCTGCTGGTAGATGAGGCGGGGGCCTGTATTTGACTTGTGTCCCGTCATGCCATGTTAGGCTGGAAAAGAGATAAATCATGGAGCATGCCACTGAGTTGACTGTCGACATCGGACCCGAGCTGATCATCCTGACGGATGGGCTGCAACCCTATGTCTTTCGCACCGCCGCCGGGCGGCTGATCGTGCAGGCGCAGTTGAGTTTCCCGCCCGGCTACCAGCCATTGGCCGCCAACCAGTTTCCGGGCATTATCGCGACGGTCGTCTCCGATGACGGGGGGAAGAACTGGCGGCGATGGCTGCCTGCCCTTGAGCAGGGTGAAGGCCCGCTGACGGAAGGCACCGGGACGTTATTGCGCGACGGCACCGTGATGCTGATCAATTGGGTGGCCACCCGCTCGGCTCCTGATGCGCCCTGGATCGGTGCGCGCTGGGAATCGCGGGATAATTTTGCGACCGTCGACGGGCCGCTTCCCTTCACGATCGATATTCCGCAGGCCAAAGCCGGCTTTGACGATGGCGGCCATCCCTATCATGCGATTACTTTCCACCGCACGCTGCTTGAATTGCCGGACGGCGACCTGCTGGCGCCGGCGTATTGCTGGTTCGAGGGTGACGACACGCCCTGCCCGTACCAGCCGCGCATGTGCAAATTCCGCACGGTGCTGCTGCGCTCCTCGGACCGCGGGCAGCATTGGCGCTACATCGCCACCATCGCCGTGGACCCCACCGTGGGCGAAGAGGGCTTCGATGAACCGGTGATGGTGCGATTATCGCGCGGACCGGCTGCCGGACGCCTGCTCTGCCTGCTGCGCACCGGATGCGACGACTGCGCGCTGTACCAGACACATAGCGATGATGAAGGCGCCACCTGGTCGCCGCCGCGCGAGCTGCCCATGCATGGGGTAGATCCCGATCTCATCGAACTGCAGGACGGCACGCTGATCTGCAGCGCCGGCCGCCGCATCAATGCCGGGCATGAAGAGGCACGGGGCTTCTTCCTCTACATCAGCACCGACCAGGGAACTGGATGGCGTGTGCTGGCGACGGTTCCCCCGACCGAGTCGTATGCGCTGACCGCTGCCGGCGCACGGCCTGAACGCCCCGATGGATTGCTCCGCGCAGGCGATCATGTTTCAACGGAGTATTCTGCTGTTATTGCGTTGCAACCCGATGTCCTGTTGTGGATTTACGATGTTGGGCGCTGGGGGCACACCGTGCGGTATATCGCCTCACGGGAGATCCAGCTCACACGCAACGCCCGGACAGCATGACACCGCGCTCTCGTTCAGGCAGGCAACCGTATATTATTCCATCATCGACAAGAAACGGATACATGCGCTATAAATCCGACTGGTCTCTCTGCCGGCACTGGCTTGCCGCCTGGTTCCGGCGCGAAGTTGCTGATCACTGGGCGCTGGGCGTACTGAGCTCGCGTGCGCAGCCGCTGCCGGCGCCGGCCGTCCCGCCGGCGCCTGACAGCCTGCGCGAACGGTGGCTGGATATCGAATCACGATCGCCGTGTCGGAGCACACCTTTGCGCGCCATTGGTATGGCGGCATCTATACGCCGACAGTGACCGCGTCGCTTGGCCCCGGCAGTCTGAGTGTCTTCCTTGGCGCCCAACCACACTTTATGCCGGAGACCATCTGGCACGAGCCGATATATACGGATCCCGCCAACGTCGATCTGCGTTTCGATCCGGAGAATCCCTACTGGCAGTGGACGATACAATCACTGGCCCGTTGCCGAGAGGCGTCGCAAGGCAAATACCGCGTGGCGATGCCCGAGCTCCTCGACGGCCTCGATGTGCTGGCCCAATTGTTCGGCACCGAAGCGCTGTTGATGTTCCTCGTCGACTGCCCCGAGGAGATCCACCGCCTGCTCGAACAGGTGGAGGTGATTTTTACCCGGGCCTACGACACCCTTCGTCCTCTCGTTGTCGATGACGATGGCGGCAATGCCTGCGCTGTCTATATGATGTGGGGACCGGGGCGCACGCTGGTCACGCAGTGTGACTTCTCGGCGATGATCTCGCCGGCCATGTTCGAAGAATTCGTCCTGCCCTACCTGACCCGGCGCTGTGCGAGCATGGATTATTGCGTCTACCACCTGGACGGCCCCGGGGCGATCAAGCACCTTCCGGCCTTGCTGACCGTGCCCGAGTTGCACGCCATCGAATGGACCCCCGGCACGCCCAATCCCTACGCCGCCGATCCCGTCTGGTGGGAGCCGATCTGGAAGCCGGTCTACGCCGCCGGGAAATCCGCCCATGTCTGGGCTGTCCCCACCGAACAGATCCGTCCCTTCCTGGAGCGCTTCGGCCAGCGCGGTACGCTGATGACGACCGGCTGCGACAGCGAAGCAGAAGCACAGCAACTGATCGAGGAAAGCCGGCAATGGGGCGCTTGATGCATTCTCCGGTCACGATAGTATACGACCATGACCTTGAAGATCGGTATGTCCGTTGCCCAAAGCACCGCCGTGTGCTATATTTCGAACATGAATGATGGTCCTCTCTTCGCTGCTGCGGAAACATTCGCACTTTCTCCACGCGAAGGCGCCACGACGGACAGCCGTACGGATCACACGACCGGCGGGGTTTACAGCCCGCTGAAGACCACCGTGCTGCTGCTCGACGATGGGCGGCAGCGCCTGTGCTTCATCACTATGGCGTGCTACGGCGACTTTTATGCGTTTTCGAATCTCGTGCGCCGGCGCGTCGGGGCGATTCTGGGCATACCGCGCGAACAGATCGCCGTCTTCTCGTCGCACAACCACAGCTGTGTGATGCTCAGCACCACCTACCCCTTCGACGACCAGTTGCCCGATGAGACCGGCGTGCTGCACGACGAACAACTGACCGACTTCGGCCGCGAGATGGTGCAGGGGATCGAGTCGGCCGCGCGCGGGTTGCCGGCGAAGCGCGTGCCCGTAACGGTCGCCTGGGCCGTCGGGCATGAGCGACGGGTCTGCTATAACCGCAAGGGCCGTCGCGCGGACGGCACTACTTACCTGATGCGCGAAGAAGACCGCGAGTTGCTCGGTGAGGATTTCAACGGCGACATCGATGACGACGCGCCGGTAGTCGCCTTCCTCGGCGCCGATGGCACACCGATATGCTTCCTTGTGCAATTCACCAGCCACCCGTGCACGGCGTATAACGCCGAAAAGCCGATCACTTTCGGCGATTACGCGCAGGTGGCGTGCGACGACCTGTCCGCCGCATATGGCGGCGTGCCGGTCGCATTTGTGCAAGGCTGCTCGGGCAAGGTCAATTCGAAATATTTCATGGCAGATATCTCGGTCGAGGAGCGTGTGGCCAACGCCACGCGCCTGGGGCACTACCTCGGCGATACCTATATCGCCGCCAGCCGGTCGCTCACGCCATCAAATACGATCGAACTGGGCGTGTCCTGGCAGCGCGTCTGGCTGCCCTTCACGCCGGTGCCGCCTGAGCGCAAGCTGCGCGCGGATATCGCGGTGATGGAGGACTTCCTCCGCCGCTGCGCCGCCGGCGATCAGAACACCCGCACCTGCCTGGGGCTGAACTTCGCGAAGAACCAGTCGCCGCAGTATCGCAGCAAACTGGTCGAACCGCCTCTGCGCTGGGCGGAATGGGCGCTGCGGTTTCACACCGAAAGGCGACTGCACGAAGCGCCGAAAGGCGTCGGGGTCATGATCGGTGCCTTCCGCATCGGCGACATCGGCCTGGTGGGCCTGCCCGCCGAGCCCTTCCTGGGCATCGGCAGACAAATCCGTGCCGGATCACCGCTGCCGCTGACCATCCCGGTCGGTTACATGAACGACAACATCGCCTATCTCCAGGACGCGCCCAACGTCGGCGACATCGATTACAACAGCTCCTGCCACCGCTATTCCTCCGGCTACCTGCCATGGAAGAAGCCGGGCGGCGACTTGCTGGCGCGCGCCGGTGTGAAGATGCTGAAAACGCTGGCGCAGAAAAGGAAGGCCTGACATGACGCACGCATATGACAACGCCGTGATCGGCGAAGGCACCACAATCGAAGAAGATGTGCGCGTCGGCTTCCGATATCATCGCGACTGCGGCCGCGCCATCATCGGCCAGCATGGCATCCTGCGCGCCGGCACGCTGATCTACGGCGACGTGACGATCGGCGATTACTTCCAGACCGGCCATTACGCCGTCATCCGCGCCAAGGTGCGCATCGGCGATTACTGCACGGTGTGCAACCATTCGACGTTGGAAGGCCTGATTCGCTTCGGCGATGGGGTGCGCATCATGTCGCACGTCTACATCCCCTCGCGCACCTGGTTCGGCAACCATGTCTTCGTCGGTCCTGGCGTCACCTTCCTGAACGCCCGCATGCCGGGTCGCGAAGAGGTGATGACCACACCGCGCGGCGCCACCATCGAGGACGACGTGATGATCGGCGGCGGTTGCACCATCCTGGCAGGCGTGACCATCGGCGAGCGCAGCTTCATCGCCGCGGGCGCCGTGGTGACGAAAGACATCCCGCCCCGCAGCTTCGTCGCCGGCGTGCCGGGAAAGATCCAACCGCTGCTCGCGCATCTCGACCGCCCCAACGACCGCGCGCTGACACAGCAACCGCGCGACCTCTGGCACCCGGACACCCCTGACCTTTCCGCGCTGGATTGGCCGGCGGATTGGATGTGCCGGTTTGAGGACGCCTGACCGTTGAGCATATCGCCTGGTGTCGCGTGAACCACCACCCGGGTCGCGCGGCGCGAGTCATGGCGCCAGTGTCGCAAACGTCTCTCGCGGCTGCCAACCAAGTGACTGGTGCGTATGCTCGAGGTCAAACCACCGCTCGCAGTAGTCGCCGACCATGATGTGAAAGGGTTGGAAGCCGGTCAATTGGGCGTGCAGTCCCGCCACACAGGCGGCGGCGAGATCGTGCCGGCAGACGAAGGGGAGGAACCCGCCCTCCCAGCGCAGGGGCGTGCCGTCCCAGTTCCGCATCGTCGGCCCGTCCAGGACCGACCAGGGACGCAAGGCGACGATGGTCATGCCATGTTCGTCGCAATATTGGCGGCAGGCCTGCTCCTGGAGCGCCTTCGTCAGGTTGTAGATGCCGGAATATCTCATCGGCAGGCCGACGTGAATATAGGTGTCGCGGCTGTAGCCGGTGACGACCGCGCAACTGCTCATGTGCACGATGCGTGTGATGCCGGCGCGCCGGGCGGCCTCCAGCACGTTGGCTGTCCCCTGCACATTGACCCGCATCGGCATCTCCGGCGTGTCATACGCGCCGGGACGCATCGGGTAGAACGCCAGGTGAACGACGGCGTCCATCCCGTCCATCGCGCGGACCACTGTCGCGTAGTCGGCGATGTCGCCGGCGATGGCGTCCGCGTCGGCGTCGATGGGTTTGCTGTCGAAGAGACGGAGCGTGTGCTCTGGCTTCAGCGCCGCGACGACCGCGGCGCCGATGAAGCCCGCCGCGCCGGTTATCAATATCCGCATCTTTTCCCCTATTCCCGCCCGAACAAGTCTCTGAACAGCGGCGTCACCGCGTCCTCCGGATGATTCGGCAAGTCGACGGGCGCCTGCCAATCATTCGGCACCTCCGTCAGGGGCACAGGCGCACCGTGCATATCGAGAATCGATCGCCATCCGGCCAGAAATGCCTGGGTCTTCTGAAGGATCTGGTCATACGTCTGCGGCATTTCCCGGCGTAGCACCATGCGCTGGAACTCCCAGAGAGTCGGCGCCCAGACCTCGGTTTGATCATAGGGGAAGCCGGCGCCCCGCTGGATGACAAAGCCTCGCCCGCCATATTCCTCGGCCGTGTGGAGTGTCACGGTACCCCAGCCGCCGGCCTGGTGAAGAGTCCCGTAGAATATCCGGCCGTCGATGTCGCGATGCTCGATCGTCATCACCCCCGGCGGCTCGTGCCAGCTGTTGGCGCGATACCCGACGGACACGATGGGATTGCCCGCTTCGGCGACGGCCCGGCACGCCATCCAGAGCCCGTGCACGCCGTGCGTTGGGTAATCATCGAAGGAGTTGGTCGCTTCGTAACAGAGTATCTTTTTGCCGGAAGCCCAGTCGCGCGCCTGGGCGATCGCGTTGTTGTGCTCGTGCGCGGAAGGCACGAGGATCGGCGCGTGGTGCAGTTGAGCGGTCTCGATCATCTCGCGCGCCTTCCGGAGCGCATTCGTGAAGGGTCTGTTGATCAGGTTCGGTAGCCCGGCCTCAATATAGGGGCGATGCAATATATGATTCCACGGGTGATTATAGTAACCGCCGTTGATGATGCCATCTACCTTGCCCAGCATGCCATCGAAGCGATCGACGACTTCACACCCGAACGTCTCCGCGAAGTCGCGCGCTTTCTCCGGCTCGATATCCCAGCAATGGGTGATGCGCATGCCGGTCAAGGGCGTATCTGGCTGATCGTCGCGCGGGTTGAGCATCGGCGCCCACAGCGGAGGAAGATGCGAGTAGGCGCCGACGTTCAGGCAGCCAATGCGGAGCGGCATGGATAAACGCTGCATGGTCTCTCCTTTGCCCGGATGTAACGCGGTGCGTAAAAAAACAACCTATTTCGGGTGTGTATTAACACTCCCATTATAAGGGAAATACGGCACTGTTGTCGCAGGGCTGCTCCCAGAGTAGCGGGCATCGTCCGCGATAAAACGCGAAAACATGAATTTGTATTTTGCAACGATAATAAATTCTGTGTATCTCCCCTTTCGACCATTTTTTTCCGGGAGTTTTGCATCGTCCGGCCCGCAAGCAGGTGTTTT
>Ga0172369_10006715_pt1 | contig 13618 bp, 15 predicted proteins | sample LakKiv25m_FD_114539 | JGI IMG/M metagenome (GOLD analysis project Ga0172369, IMG submission 114539) | Freshwater microbial communities from Kabuno Bay, South-Kivu, Congo - kab_022012_11.25m | ecosystem: Environmental > Aquatic > Freshwater > Lake | place: Democratic Republic of the Congo... | reverse complement strand
GGCGCTGACGCTGTTGGCGAGGTTGCCAGTGCTGGCGCAGGCGAGCTTGTCGTAGCCAAGTTCGCGGGCACGAGTGCTGGCGACGGCCACGACCCGATCCTTGAAGGACCAGGTCGGGTTCACGGTGTCGTTCTTGATGTAAAGGTTCGGCAGGCCGAGGGCGCGGCCGAGGTTGCGCGCCCGGACGAGAGGCGTGAAACCCGCACCGATGTCGACAGCGGTGTCGGCATCGCAGGGAAGGAAGTCGCGGTACCGCCAGAGACTGGCGGGGCCGGCTTCGATGGAACGGCGGGAGACGTTCGCGCGAATGCCATCGTAGTCATAGGCGACTTCGAGGGGCCCGAAACAGAATTCGCAGACGTGGACCGCAGCGAGCGGATATTCGCGGTGGCATTCTCGGCACCGCAGGCTGGTGGCGTAACTCATGCTCCAACTCCGAAGCCCCTTCGAGGAAAGGGCACTGAGCGCAGTCGGACTGCGCAGGCGAGGTGGTTCAGGTGGAGGCCCCTCGCTCAGGGGCTAGAGCATGCACATTCGGCCCGGGAAGCAAACCATGACTGTCTCCAATTCCGCGTGGGCCGTTGGTTCGTGAGCGCAGGCGCTCTCATCTTCCTCCCGGCGCACCGGGAGCCCGGACTTGGCACCTTGCCTGATGAAGGCAGGTTGCCGGGGTTTCGCAGGGCCGGTCCCTCAACCCCATCTTGATAAGTGCGGCCACGTGAGCGGGTGTTAATGGCAATGATAGCAAACCTGGAAACAGCCTCCAAACCGGATGCCCACCTCGGGCGCTTGACCGCCGTCGCCGGCCCCCTAGACTGAGCTTTCGGAATGAAACGCTTCCCTCTGCGCATCATCCTCGCCGCCATCGTGGCGCTCGCCACCCTCGTCGCCGTCGCCCCGGCCTCCGCGATAGAGGCGAACATTGCCATTGAGGCGCGCTCGCTCTCCCAGCAGGCCCCTGCCTCGGATACCGGCGCCCTGCACACTCGTGCCTGGTGGGCAGTGCTGGGCGTCGCCATCGGGTGCGGCGTCTTCGGTGGGTTCTACGTGGCAAGGAAGCGGGCAGGCCATTTCGACAATCCGACCTGGATCGCCCCAATCTCGAAGATGTATAGCAAGGACTTCCCCGAGTCCTTCGGCGACGCACCGGCCGAGCCGCACGACGGTCATCACTGATCCCTTCGCCGTTTCGGCCCGGGCTTGCCGTCTGAGCCGGCGATTCGCCACACTCATTTCATGCCCCGCCTCTTGCTGGCGACGAACAACCCCGGGAAGGTCCGCGAGCTGCGCCGGCTGCTCGACGGTTGCGGTTTCGAACTCGTGACGCCGGCCGATTTCGGTCTGGCGGTCGAGCCGGTGGAATCCGGGTCGACGTATGCAGAGAACGCCGTCCTCAAAGCGCGCGCCTTCGCGACCGCCGCAGGATGCCTCGCGCTGGCCGACGATTCCGGCCTCGAAGTCGATGCACTGGGCGGCGCCCCCGGCGTTCAGTCCGCTCGTTTCGGCGGACCGGGCCTCGACGATGCTGGACGCGTGGGCCTGCTGCTCAAGAAGCTTGGCGGGGTCCCGCGCAAGCGTCGCACTGCCCGGTTTCGGGCCGTCGTGGCACTTGCCTGCAGCGACGGCGGCGTGCGGCTGTTCGAAGGGGTGCAGGAAGGTCACATCGCCGCCGCTCCGCGTGGCGACAGCGGCTTCGGTTACGACCCTGTCTTTGTCGGTCGTGGAGGCCAAACCAACGGGGAGATCGCCGAGGCCGCAAAGGATGCGGTGAGCCACCGGGGCCAGGCAGTCCGTGCCGCGGCCACCTTCCTGCGGAGCCTGCGGTGAGGTTCGTCCGCTTCCGGCTGGCGCTGGCGCCCCTCGGCCTGGTAGCGACGCTCGCCGCGTGCGGCAACGCCGACAGCGCGATGCCCGAACCTCCTCCCTGCCCTGCAGTCACACCGACTCCTCAATCGGCCTTCGGCCGCCGGGATCCACTCGGCGCTTTTCGCCTCGCCGTGAACCAGAACGTCGCCCGAATAGAAAAGCTCACCAGCGATTTTCGTCAAAGGTACCCGAACGGCAGTTTCTACCGCGGCAGTTTTCGTACGGACTTCGCGCGGTACATCGACGAAACCGTCTGCATCGCACTGGCGATGCACGAGCTGCCGCTGCCAGCGGGTCTTGCAACAACCCGGGACACGGTCGACGGTGCACTCGACGGATTCATCGCGCACCAACGCGCGGGGCGCGAGGCGGTCCGGTCGCGCAACGTCAGCGGGTACAAGGATTGGAGCAGAGGCATCGACGCGCAGGCTGAGGCGCTGAGGGGCGCGCCATAGGCGGCGTCGCGTCCTAGCCGCGCGGGAGCCCGAGCCCTCGCTGAGCGATGATGTTTCTCTGGATTTCCGAGGTTCCGCCGCCAATGGGGCCGGACACGGCCAACAGGTACGACGTCAGGACGCGGCCATGCAGGGCGGCCCACTTCGATCCCGGCTGGAGCCCACCGTAGGGGCCCATCAGGTTAACACCGGTATTCGCTACCTTGATGCCGAGCAGCGCCATCCAAACCTTTCCCATGCTCGCCTCGTAGTTCGGCACTTCGCCGCGCGATTGGAGCCAGGCGGTGCGGTATGCCAGCAGGCGCCCCACTTCAACCTCCACCACCAGGTCGGCAAGCTTCCCGCGTACCGTCGCCTTGTCCCACGGTCGGCCACCCGGATGACGCTCCTTCGCCCAGCGTACGAGGTCGTGCACGGTACGCCGCGCGCCGCTGATCGCGGCGATGTTCGAGCGTTCGAAATCGAGCGTCGTGGTCGCGACATACCAGCCGTTGTTCTCTCCGCCAAGCAGGTCCTTGGCCGGCACGCGCACGTCTTCGAAGAACGTCTGGTTGAAGTCGCGCCGGTAGGCGATGTTCGGCACGCTCTGCACGGAAACGCCGGGAGTCTTCATATCGACGATGAACGCGCTGATGCCCTTGTGCTTTGGCACATCCGGGTCCGTGCGGGCGAGGAGGATCATGCGGTCGGCCGCGTGACCATTGGAAGTCCAGATCTTCTGTCCGTTGACGATGTAGTCGTCCCCGTCGCGCACGGCGCGCGTCTGCATGCTGGCGAGGTCCGAGCCTGAGCCAGGTTCGCTGAAGCCCTGGCAGTACCAGGTCTCACCGGCCGCCATGCCGGGCAGGTAGCGCGCCTTCTGCTCGCCGGTGCCGTGGACGAGCATCGTCGGGCCCGTGATCCCGATCGTGAACAGCCGCCCACCGGACGGAGCACGATGGTAGGCGAGTTCCTCGTTCAGAATCATCTGTTCGAGGGCGGTCTTCCCCATGCCGCCGTACTCTGCGGGCCATGCGGGGGCGAACCATCGAAGCGCACCGAGTTTCTTCGTGAACTGGCGGGCGAATGCCATCTGCTCTTCGTTGTCAAAGAAGTCGTCATCCCCTTCGAAGCCGGGCGGAATCTCGGCTCTCAGGAACGCGCGCAGCTCAGCGCGCCATTGCTCGGTCTCCTGCGGGAACGTGAACTTCATCTCGCGAAGTATACGCGGCGCTTTGCGTTGACCGTCCATGGAGGGGTAGTTAGCGCGCCATCGCCTCCCAGGCCGCCAGGGCTGGTTTCGGCGTGCCTCCGTTGGCCCGGAGCGACACCGATTCAAACGCCGGGTTGACGCCTGCGCCCACGTCGTTGGGAAACGACCAGAGCGCGATCTCGACCGGAACGCCCGCCAGAAGGTCACGTAGCCGGCGCACGAAGGCCGCTTGTTCTTCGGGAGAGCCACCAAAGCCGGAGGCAGGGGCGGTGGAGAGCGGCGCAGATGGCCAGCCAATCTCCGTCAGGGCGAGAGGGACGCCGGCGCGAGCTGCTGCCTCCGCGAAGTAGTCCGCCGGGATCGCATCAGGTGTCTCGGAAGCAAGGAACGGGTAGGTTGTGAACCCGGCCACGTCCAGCCTGCCCTCGAAACGCTGAAGCAGGTCCCACTGCGGCTCGGATTGGGCTTTCCCGGTCGAGAGATAGGCGCGGCCCTTCATCAGTTCCAGCTGGAAGATGGTGAAGACCTTCGTCTGCGGTGACTGCTTCTTGACCCCGTCGTAGGCCTCGGTGTAGGCCGAGACGAAAGCGTCAAACGCGGCCGGATCGCTCTGCCAGAGTCGATTCACCTCCACGCCGAGGGCGAGGTAGGCAGGCCGGTACTTCGTGGCGACCGCACTGACGGCCTGAAGGAACTTCGCGCGCTCGGCGCCGTCGGACCAATTGACCGTTCCGGCGACGCCCCCGGCAGAGTCGCGCGCAACGCCGAGCGCGATGATCGGCTCGACCCGGTACTTCGTCTGAAGGCCAAATGCCGTGTCGACCACCTTCGGGATGCTGCCGGCGCTCGCAGGCGTATCGGACCAGTTGGTGTAGACGCCGGCAAGGCCACCGAACGCGGCCAGAGACTGGTAGAGATCCTCCCAATCCGATGCATTGGCGCTCGGGTTGTGGCGGGGGATGAGACCTGCCACGCCGTAGCGAGGGCCGGTGGCCGCTCCCGGGCTCCCCGGAGGCGAGGGGCTACCTGCTGGGGAAGCTGCCGGGCTGTCGTTCCCGCAAGCCGCGAACAGCGCTCCCGTGGCGACAGTGAGGGCAAGAACCGCCAGGCGAGCGCAGGGGTTCACCGGATCACTCCTCCGACCTTATGCCGGACCGGGTTGCGCATGGTAGCGGTCGAAGAACTCCTCCGCGTGCGGCCCTCGTCCTGGAAGCCCGAGCTCCCGGTCCCTGCGCCAAACGACCGCAACGGCAGCCACTACCCGGCCCCCGCGATCGCCTCCCAGGCGTGCACCTCCACCTCCACCAGCGGGCGGGCGGCGTTGACTCGCACCCATGTGCCGGGCGGGGCTGCGACCATGAGCGCGCGGTAGCCCTCTCGAACCTTCTGGTGAAACGCGAGCGATTCGAGCCCGGTGCGGATGGCCTCGGCTTCCCCCAGCTTGCGGGCGAGGCCGACCGCCGGATCGAGATCGAGCCATACCGTGAGCTCGGGATCGAGACCGCGGGTGGCAGCGGCATTGGCAGCGCCCAGCGTGGCCAGGTCGAGGCCGCGCGCGTACCCCTGGTAGGCAAATGTGCTGGCCGCAAAACGGTCGCAGAGGACGATCGCATTCCGTTCGAGCGCCGGCCGGATCAGGTCGTGGACGATCTGGGCGCGAGCCACCAGGAAGGCAAAAGCTTCGCCCCAGGGAACAAGATCCTCGTGCAGGAGCGCACGCACCCGTTCGCCGGCCGGGGTGCCACCCGGCTCGCGGGTGAGGACGACCTCGTAGCCGAGGTGTGCCAGGCGGCGGCCGATGGCGGCGGCAACAGTACTCTTGCCCGAGCCTTCGCCGCCTTCGAAGACGATGAACCGGCCGCTCACCGTCCGAACGGCGCCCCGGCGCCTGCGGGCAGGATCTTGACGCGGCGGAACGGCTCCTTGCCCGCGCTCTTGCTTTCGAGGTTGTAACGTCCGGCGAGTTCGTGCTGTACGCGACGGACATAGCTGTTGGCCGGGGCTAGCTCGATAGGCTTGCCCTCATCGATCACCCGCGCGATCGCGTCTTCGGCTTCTCGGAACATCTCTGACATCGGATCGCGTCGGACCCCTTCGCCCCGAAGCTGCAACAACACCTGCTCCATCTGGAATGCCGTGTTGCTCTTGATGACGAAGATGGGCAACGAACGCTCTTCAGCCTCGCGGATCGACGGCGGTTTTCGCCGGTAGTAGGTCCGCATCGTGATCACCGCATCTGCTTCCCGGACGTCGTGGCAGATGTCGACCGGCGTGCCAACGGCGCGCATCGCCTGCTCGAGCCGGCTGCGCGACACACCGAAGGGGTAGATGCGAATCGGTTGCTCGCCTGTGCCCGCGACCGCGGCAGCGAAGCGCCCGGCGGGCTCGCGCTCGCCCCCACTGCCGCCGTTGCGCCGCTCGGGGCTGGCCAGCCCGAGTTCGAGCGTTGGCAGAGGCCTGCCATTCGGGCGGCGCGGCAGCGGCGCAGGCTCCCACTGCTCGTCGGCGGGTGGCTCCACTACGCGCTCAATGCGTCCCTCGCGGTCGAGCTGGCGCACCTCCGGCCCATCGGCAAACCCGCGCAGGAGGGCATCGACGGTGGCGGCGACGTCTGCGTGGATGGCAACCTTCCACCAGTTCTGGATCTCGACGACGACGTCGAAGGTCGGGGGCGCCTTGCGCTCGAGAATGGACTTCTGCGTGCCTCTCCGCCGTGCCTCTTCGTCGCCGAGCGTCACCGACTGGATGCCGCCAATGAGGTCGGCGAGCGTCGGGTTGAGCATCAGGTTCTCGAGCGAAACGCCATGTGCGGTTCCCACAAGCTGAACACCGCGTTCCGCGATCGTGCGCGCGGCGGCCGCTTCGAGTTCGGTGCCGATCTCGTCGATGACGATGACCTCCGGCATGTGGTTCTCGACCGCCTCGATCATCACGGCATGCTGCAGCGCCGGGGTCGCCACCTGCATGCGGCGCGCGCCGCCGATGGCCGGGTGAGGAATGTCCCCGTCGCCGCCGATCTCGTTCGAAGTGTCGACGATGATGACGCGCTTGTTGGCGTCGTCGGCGAGCACGCGGGCAACCTCACGGAGCATGGTCGTCTTGCCCACGCCGGGCCGGCCGAGAAGCAGGATGTTCTTGTCGCTGTGCACCAGGTCTTCTAGCACGCGGATCGTGCCGTAGACGGCCCGGCCCACCCGGCAGGTCAGGCCAACGATATTGCCGCGGCGGTTGCGAATGCAGGAAATGCGATGCAGGGTGCGCTCAATGCCGGCACGGTTGTCGTCGCCGAAGGCGCCGATGCGCGCGATGACGTAGCCAAGATCGTCTTCGGCAATCTCCTCGCGGCCGAGTACAACCTCATGCCCCGGGTAGCGGGCTTCGGGCAAGCGGCCGAGGTCCATCACGACCTCCAGCAGCCCCTCGCGGCGGCTTTCTTCGGCCAGCGCGCCGCCGATGCGCGGCGGCAGAGATGCCAGCAGCAACTCCAGGTCGTCGGTGACGATCTGCTCGGTTCGCGGTCGCTGGATCGCGTTCGGTTCGTTCACGTCAGTGTCACAGGGGGATGGTTTCAATCCCAACCGGGGCAACCTCCTTCAAGGGGTTGACAAGCCCGAGGCGCCGGGCGAGCAGAAGGCGAGTGCCAAGCAACATGTAGCCACGTTCCTCAGCCCGGCGCTGTAGGTCGAACTGGTAGTGTGCTGTCACGAGGGTGGCGTGCCGGCCTTCATGGCCTTCGACGAGATCGAGGACCGCGTCGTGAACCCCTTCGACGGCGCCATCAAAGAGCGCGCAGGCTTCGCGTGAGCCAATGCCCACCCAGGCCGCGATCGTCCCGTCGCTGTCCAGCACAAATTCGCGATCGCAGTCGAGTGCACTCTGAACGGCGCGCCAATCCTGCTGTGTGGGCGCCTCCTGCCGTCTGACGTTCTCGGGGACGGCGCGGCAGTAGAGCCGGAAGATGCCGTGGCGATCCTGGCGTTCGGCGGGCCGCAGCATCGCCGCCGCCGCCCGCGATCCGTTTCGAGGCACCGCCAGCAGCCGTTCTTCCCCATAGGCGGACAATCCCGCCCGCCGGAGCGCGTCGTGATGCGGCGAACCTTCGGGCACCCGCGCATAGAGGGTTCGGGCCCCCCGGCGTGCGGATTCGGCTGCGGCAGAACCGGCCAGTGCGGTCGCCGCGTCGTCGTCCTTCGTGCGCGCCAGCCGAAGCGAAACCGCCTCCCAGCCAGCTCCGCCGCCGAGTTCGCGCGCCACCAGCACGCCCCGGTAGCCGAGACCGCGCTTGACTCCGAGCACCGCCGTCCGCGGCATCCGGGGGAGGTTCGCCAGGCCGGTCGCGGCGAGGGCCGACGAGAGCAAGAGGTGACCACCCGCGCGCGTGGCAATGACCTCGGTGCCAAGCCGGCCGAGTTGGGGCCACAGCGTAGCTGCATCGATCGGGCTCAGACATTCGGCGCGCAGCTCCGTCACTTCGGGGACCCCGAACGCACCCTGCCGAGTTCGAGGAAGAGTGCGTGAAGACGGGAATCGCCGGTGAGTTCCGGGTGGAACGAGGTCGCGAGGAGGTTGCCCTGCCGGGCCGCAACAATCGTGCCGTCATCGAGAGTGGCGATCACGTGGGCGGGCAGGTGCGCAGCGGCGATCTGCGGCGCACGGATGAAGACGGCGTGGAATGCCCCCCCGGTGATGCCCTCGATCACCAGGTCAGCCTCGAAGCTGTCAATCTGGCGACCGAAGGCGTTGCGCCGGACCGTCATGTCCATGACTTCGATGCCAGGGCGGTCGAGATCGTCGACGTCGTTCGCGAGGAGGATGGCTCCCGCGCACGTCCCCCAGACGGGCCTTCCGGTGGCGCAGAAATCGCGTAGCGGCTGCTGGAAGCCGTTGCTGAGGATGAGTCGAGCGATCGTCGTGCTCTCTCCGCCGGGAATGATGAGCGCGTCGAGCCCTTCGAGCTGGGAAACCTTCCTAATCTCGCGGGCACGATGCCCCATCCCTTCGAGCATCTCGCGGTGCTCGCGGAAATCGCCCTGGAGGGCGAGGATGCCGACCGTCTTCGCGGCGTTCGTAGTCATGGCGCAGGGTCACCGGTCACGGCGGCGCCGCGGAAGAGGGAAGGAGCATGGGCGGCGCCAGCGAATATCAGAAACAATGGCAAGAGTGAGCACCGAAGCTGATCCGATTGTAGCGCATCGGGAGCGGCTCCGGTCGGCCGGTGGCGGTCCGGGGCACAGGGAACACCTCCGTCGCAAGTGGCCCGATTCGCTGAATGCGATCCGTCCGGTAATACTGGATCGACCACATCAGAACACAGGATGCCGCCATGCCCCGTCACCCCGATGAAGCCCTCTTCGGAGGCGAGAAGCCGTTCCCCATCATCCCCGCCTGCGAGCATTTCGCGGGCACAGAGGAGCGCATCGCCAAGGCGTTCCAGACCCAGGCGAAGATGGGCGGCGTCTTCGACATCACGATGGATTGCGAGGACGGCGCCCCGACTGGGGCCGAGCGCGAGCACGCCGAGATGGTCGTGCGGATGCAGAACAGCGATCTCAACACGTTCAACATGGCCGGGGTCCGCATCCACGACTACACGAATGAGCACTGGCGCCAGGACGTCGACATCATCGTCCCCGGCGCGGGCGAACGCCTCGCCTACATCACGGTACCGAAGACGACCAGGGCAACGCAGCTGGGCGAGATGATCGCGTACATCGAGGACCGGGCGAACCGCGCCGGCATCCGCCGGACGATCCCCATTCACGCCCTGATTGAGACCCACGGCTCGCTGCACGAGGTCTGGCAAATCGCCGAGCTGCCGAACATCCAGGTCCTCGATTTTGGGCTCATGGACTTCGTCAGCGCGCACCACGGCGCCGTGCCCTCGAGCGCGATGCGTTCGCCGATGCAGTTCGACCATGCCCTCATCCGGAGGGGCAAGGCAGAGGTGGTTGCGGCAGCGCTCGCGAACGGCATCGTGCCGGCGCACAACGTGACGCTTGAACTCAAAGACACGGATTTCATCTACAACGACGCCCGGCGCGCACGCGAGGAGTTCGGGTTCCTGCGGATGTGGTCGATCTACCCCGCGCAGATTGAACCGATCACGCGCGCCATGGCGCCCGCCATGCCCGAGGTCGAAGAGGCCGAGGCGATTCTGCTCAAGGCCTACGCTGCCGACTGGGGGCCCATCCAGCACGAGGGCAACCTGCATGACCGGGCAACCTACCGCTACTTCTGGGAGCAGCTCCAGCGCGCGCACGTGCTCAACATGCAGCTCGATCGGGAGGTGCTCAGCACGTTCTTCGCTGCAAGCGCCGCCGGGTAGGCGGAGGCCGGCAATGGGCGCCCAGCTCGGCAGGCTCAAGGCGCGCGAGTTTCTGTTCCTCTGCGAGGACCTGGCCCTTGCGGCGTTGCCCGCGTCGGTGCGGAGGCCGGAACGGCGGGTGATGTGGACGATCCTGCAGTTCTACTACGGCGACCCACGGGTACATTTCGAACTCCAGCCGCAGGTCGCGCGGGGGGTCGTCGAACTCGGTCTGCACTTCGAGGGGCCGGTTGCGCTGAACGACCGCTGGGCCGCGCTGGTGGCGGCGCACGCACCGGAGATCGTGGCTGCTCTTGGGGACGGCTGGGAGCTTGAGGAGTGGACGCCGTCCTGGCGGCGCCTCCATCGCACCTGGGCGTTCACGGTGCTGACGGAGGAACTCGCCCGCGAGGTAGGCGGACAACTGGCGAGAGCCATCGAGGCGCTCCAGCCGTTGCTTGATGCCGGTCGCGAAGTGATCGGCAGTGCCACCGATCCTGCCGCAGGCAACCACGCCGGTGCTGAGCGTGGCGGACGCTGGCGCCGCTCGAAGGCGCGCCGCTAGGACCGCCGGGCGACGAGGCTCTCCTGGTCCTCGAACGTCGTCTTCATCTTCGACGTGATGTCGAAGTACTCCTGGAACGTCTGGTTGAAGCGGTAGAAGGCGTCGCGGCGGTGGTAGTCCGTGCCGCGAGCGAACTCGGTTTCGCCCTGGAGGTCGAGCGAGTTGAGGGTGAATTCGTGCTCCGCGCGCCCGTGTTCCTTAATGTTCCGAATCATCGCCTGCCAGCGGTCGATCGGTTGCAGGAGGACGAAATCGAGCGCCTCGGCCCGTTGCGCGTCGATCTCATGGACACCCTTCACTTCGAACGCATCGAAATCGATCTCGAAGTAGCGGCCCTCGACGCCGATGCCGACCTCGGCATCGCAAGCGCCCAGGCGCTTGAAACTGTCGGACTGATTCAGGAGGTCGGCCGCGGACTGGAACCACTCCACGGACGGGAAGACGGGCATGCGATACCTCCGCGCGACGCGCCATCGATGCCGCTCGGCAGTATCGATGGCTTTGATGGAGGTTCGAGCTTACCGCACGGTTAGTAGCGCGACAACTGCGTAAATCGGCGGGCTCGGCTACGAAAACGCTGGGTGTTGCCGGTACTCCCTCAGGCTCATGCCCTTCTGGTCGCGCCCCGAAAGAAGCGGCTCCGTGATCGGCCATTCGATGCCGACGTCCGGGTCATTCCACGCGATCGTCCCTTCCGATGACGGCGTGTAGAAGCCGGTGCACTTGTACTGCACCTCGGCAACGTCGCTCAGCGTCACGAATCCGTGTGCAAACGCTTCGGGAACATATATCTGGCGCATGTTCTCGTCGCTGAGCTCCGCCGAAACCCACTTCCCGAAGGTCGGAGAACTGACGCGGATGTCGACGGCGACGTCGAGGATCGCGCCCACAGTGCATCGCACGAGTTTGCCCATCGGCGCTGTCGTGTCCTGGTAGTGCATTCCTCGCAGCACGCCCTTCGCCGATCGCGAGTGGTTGTCCTGGACGAAGCCGATGTCGAGCCCGTGCTCCGCGTAGGTGCGCCGATGCCAGTTCTCCATGAAGAACCCGCGCTCGTCGCGAAAGTAGTCCGTGTCGATGAGCACGACGCCGGCGAGCTTTGTGGGCGTGACGGTGATGTCCAAGAAGCGCCTCGGTGGGACCTAGGGTAAGCGGGCGTTGCCGCACCGCGAGGGCGAGCCCCACGGGCATCAAAGCGGCCGCGACGGAACGGGTCAAGTGGGCGCTGTGCAGGTTGGTGGGCGGGAGCGTTTCGCCAACGGGCGTGGCCGCTTGTGCTATTTGCGATTTGTCGATACATTTACTCAACAATTCTGGAGGAGCAACTTATGCAGGCAGGCGCAGTCCGAAGAACGCCCGCGGCGCCATGGATCAACATCAACACATTGACCGTCGCCGGCGCACTTGTCGCGATCGTCGCCTTCGCCGTCTACGCCGGCCGGCATGAGTTCAATCTCGGGGCGTACTGGCTCATTGGCATCGCCTTCGGCGTCATCCTGCAACGCAGTCGGCTCTGTTTTGCCGGTGCCTTTCGCGACCTTGTGCTCCTCGGCGACGGGCGGTTGATGCGGGCGATCCTCGTCGGCCTGGGCGTCGCCACCATCGGCTTTAGCCTGCTGGAGGCGCGGTTCGTCCCCGATCCATCCTTCGGCGTGCTCCCCCCTGGCGCCCACATCCAGACCGTCGGCTGGGCCACAGTGACGGGTGGCCTGGTGTTCGGCATCGGGATGGTGCTCGCGGGCGGGTGCGTTACGGGGACGCTCTGGCGGATGGGAGAGGGGTACCTCAACTCGTGGGTCGCGATGGGGGGCATCCTCGTCGGCCTCTGGTTCGGCACTCGCACGTGGAGCTGGTGGTACGACCATGACATCAGCCAGCGCTCCGCGATCTGGCTGCCGGGCGAGATCGGCATGGCGCCGGCGATCCTGGCTGTCCTCGGCTCGCTGGCGCTCCTCTACCTGGTGGTGTTGTGGTGGGAGATGCGAACCCCGCACCTGCCCGCTGCCCCACGACCGGCAGAACCCCCGGTTTTCACGGTGCGCGAATACCTCCAACGAGGCTGGGGAAAAGTCTTCGGCTCCGGCGCCTGGCCGTATCTCGTCGGTGCGATCGCCCTGGGGACGCTCAACGTCTTTGCCTACGCCCTCAAGCAGCCGCTCGGTGTGACGGGCGAGATCGGCGCCTGGAGCGACCGTATCGCCGACGGTGTCTTCAGCGCAGGTGCGCTCCCCCTGAAGGGCGCGGACAAGCTGGCCGGGTGCACCGCGACCGAAGGTGCGTGGTGGATCACCAACCGCACAGGCTTGATGCTCGGCATCCCCATGGGAGCGTTTCTCGCCTCGGTGCTCGCGAGCGAGTTCCGGGTCCGTTGGTCGCGGCAGGCATCCCGCTATCCCCAGGTGCTGGCGGGCGGAGTCTTCATGGGCTACGGCGCGCTCATCGGAGTGGGCTGCACGATCGGCGCCTTCTTCTCATCGATTCCGTCGCTCGCACTGAGCGGGTGGGTATTCGCCTTCTCGCTCCTGGGGGGCGCATTCATCGGTACGCAGATCATCCGCAGGCTGCCTTAAGGCTACCCGCGAGAAGGAGAGGCAGATGGAACTCGACGTGCGTGGGGAGATGTGTCCCTACCCGGCCATGAAGACGACGGCGGCGTTGAAGAAGCTCCCGGCGGGCGAGCCGCTCCACGTCCTGACGGACCATGCGCCCGCACTCTCGACGGTGCCATGGGAGGGAGCCAAACAGGGGTACCTCTCCAATATCGTCGTGCTGGGCCAGGGCGAATGGCGCATCGAACTTGAACGCGCCAGCGGGAAAGTCGACCAACGGGCTCTGCTGGGCGAAATCGCCCGCCGGGCGAACGAACTGACCGCCGGCTAGGCGGCAAAAGAGGAGGATTGGAAATGAGACGACTCGCACTGATCGCGGCGGCGCTTGTGGCGCTGCTTGGCCTGGCGACGGCGTGTGGCGGCGACGACAACGCGGCCTCCGACAAGACGGAGACTACCGTTCCTTCGGGCCAGACAACCGGCCAGCCCACCAGCGATCCGAACGTGTATACGAACCCGCAGTTGCTGGCGGAGACATCGTGGCTCAACACCAAGCTCAGCGACAAGACGGTCGTCGCCGTTGACCTGCGCAAGAAGGAGTCATACGACGCGGGGCACATCCCGGGCGCGGTGTGGTACGACGCAGGCAAACTCAAGGACCCGGACGAGAAGCTCTACGTCATCCGC
>Ga0172369_10006712_pt1 | contig 13620 bp, 16 predicted proteins | sample LakKiv25m_FD_114539 | JGI IMG/M metagenome (GOLD analysis project Ga0172369, IMG submission 114539) | Freshwater microbial communities from Kabuno Bay, South-Kivu, Congo - kab_022012_11.25m | ecosystem: Environmental > Aquatic > Freshwater > Lake | place: Democratic Republic of the Congo... | reverse complement strand
CCGGTGGTGGTTGGGCTTCTAAAAGAGCTCCCTAAGGCTCTGGGAATCTAAGGCATGTATGAAGTTGAAGTAAAAGCTAGATTAAAAAACCCAGAAAAAGTTATAAAAAAACTGCAAGAATTCGGTTGTGCTTTTTCTCATGAATTACATCAGATTGATCAGATTTTTATCCCGGAAGGAATAGAATTTCCACCTCCTTACGATACTCCGGTTCTTCGTATTAGAAAAGAAAATAAAAAATATTTCTTTACCTTAAAAATATCACAAACTAGTAGGCAGGATTGTATTGAAAGAGAATTAGAGATTTCAGATGGTAAAAAAATGATTGAGATAATGGCATTCATGAAGCATAAACGCGTGCCGATTGTAGATAAAAAAAGGATTAAGGGTAAGATCTCTGGAATCGAGGTCTGTATTGATAGAGTAAAAGGCTTGGGTAATTTTATCGAGGCAGAAAAAATAGTGCGAACCAACAACGGGGAAACTAGACAAAAGACGCAGCAAGAACTAAAAAATTTTCTAAAAAAAATTGGCGTACAAGAGCCTGACTTTGTTGATAATGGCAAATACGACATCATGCTTTATGAAAAATCTATAAAGAGTTGATTTGTCAAACTTGTTTTTGTAGAAATTTTGTGTTTTTTTGTTAATTTTTGTTGCAAAAATTTTTGAAAAAGATAGAATTTGGGTAGGGTTATTTCCGATTATTACCTAGAACAATAATTTTTGGGAACCTCGATCGAGTTTGGCTTAGGCCTTGCGCGTCTGGTACCCACGTAGCGTAAAGCTTACGGTAATATATCGGAAATAGCCCTAAGAAGAACTCCGCAACTGTTTATTAAAATTCGCGTAAAGCGGATTTTTTCTTTTCTTCCAAATATTTTTCTAAAAATGGTAAAAATGATATGATAAAGGATATGATTAATAGAAAAAAGCTTTTGATTCGGATTATTTCAATAATTTTTCTGATTTTTTTTCTAAATCTTTTGGCTTCAAAGTTCCATTGGTTTTTTAGTATTTGGTGGTTTGATATGCCGATGCACTTTTTAGGAGGGTTTTGGCTGGGGCTTATCTTGCTGTGGTATTTTCCACAAGAGTCTTTGTCCAGTCTTTCTGTTTTAAAAATTATTTTAGGTGTTTTACTGATTGCTATTGGTTGGGAGATATTTGAAATAGTCGTCGATAGGACTATTACTCAAAATCCTTTCAATTCCCTCGATACTCTCTCAGACTTATGTTTTGATTTAGCTGGTGGGTTTTTTTCAATGATTTATTTTTTTAAAAAAATTTTGATTAAGCAAAAAACTAAGGTATAATCAGACAATGACAGGTAATGTAAAAATAACTTTTTGTGGGGGAACAGGCTCTGTAACCGGAGCGAATTTTCTTTTAGAGATAGATGGTAAAAAGATCTTAGTTGATTGTGGTTTGACGCAAGGCATCAAATTAGCAGACGATATTAATTGGGATCCTTTTCCTTACGATCCGAAAGAGATAGATATGCTTTTTGTAACCCATGCACACGTAGATCATTTGGGTAGAATTCCGAAACTAATCAAAGAGGGCTTCCGAGGGAAAATTTATTCTACTTTACCGACCAAAGCCCTCGCATATCCTATGCTGGAAGACACCATGGGAATTCTTTCCAAGAACCGAGATTATGATTTAACAAGTATTTACACAGAAGAAAACATCAAACTCGCTATTTCACTTTGGCAGGGTTATAACTATCACGAAACAATCAAAGTTTCTGAGAATTTGGAGGTTTCCTTTTTGGACTCAGGACATATTTTAGGTTCTGCGATGGTGCAATTTATTTTTAATAAGAAAAAAATTCTTTTTACCGGAGACTTGGGGAACAGTCCTTCGATGCTGCTTCCTGATACCGAGATAGTCAACGACGTTGATTATTTAATCATGGAGAGTACTTATGGAGATCGAAATCATGAATCTCGAAATGAAAGAAGAAAAAATCTCGAAGTGGCCATCGAAGATAATTATAAGAGGAAAGGTACTTTGATCATACCGACTTTCTCACTGGAACGTTCTCAAGAATTATTGTTTGAATTAAATGAATTAGTAGAGAATAATCGAATTCCGGTGATGCCTATTTTCTTGGATTCACCTTTGGCGATTCGCCTGACGGAAGTTTTTAAACAATTTAAAAATTATTTTAATGAAAAAGCACAGCAGGCCATGGTGCACGAAAAACACATATTTGATTTCCCAGGACTTCATGAGACACTCCAATCTGAGGAATCAAAGAAAATAAATTTTGTGCCAAATCCCAAGGTGGTGATAGCCGGCTCTGGAATGTCTTCTGGTGGCCGAATTGTACATCATGAAAGGCATTATTTACCAGATCCAAACAATACCCTTTTACTTACTGGTTATCAGGCGGTAGGTACTCCAGGACGTTTAATTCAAGAGGGAGTTAAAACTGTTCATATTTCTGGGGAAGATGTGGTGGTGCGAGCACACGTGGTCACTATCTCAGGATACTCTGGACACAAGGACTCGGATGGGCTGATTGAATTTGTTGAAAATACTAGTGATACAATCAAAAAAATTTTTGTGGTAATGGGTGAACCAAAATCTTCTTTGTACCTAGTTCAAAAATTAAGAGACAATCTAGGCTTGGAAGCTTATGCGCCTGAACGGGGGGAGAGTGTTTCATTTTTATGTTAATTAAGATATAATACCGAAATGGATATTTTAACTTCAACTAATCCTTACGAAAAACACGGACACCATCAAATAAAAATTTGTGTCTCTGGGGCAGCCGAGACAGGGCATTGTGGACTCAACTCACTTGATCTTGCCAAAGAGCTTGGCCGAGAGATTGTTCGTCAGGGGGCGATTTTAGTCACTGGAGCAACCACTGGTTTCCCGATGTGGTCTGCAATGGGGGCAAAAGAAGTTGGAGGAATTTCGATTGGTTTTTCTCCGGCTTCAACTGAGCGAGAACATGCGGAGGTTTATAAACTGCCGCTCGATTATATGGATTTGATAATTTATACCGGATTTGGTTACCCTGGAAGAGATTTGCTTTTGACCCGATCGGTAGATGCTGTTATTTGTGGTTGTGGAAGAATCGGGACGATTCATGAATTTACAGTAGCCTTCGAAGACCAACGAGTTATTGGAATTTTTGAAGGACCCTGGGAAATGAGCGAGGAACTTAAAGAAATTCTAGCCAAGAGCCATCGTCCATATGATAAAGTAGTGACCGGCAGTGACCCAAAAAAATTAGTGGCAGATGTTATTGCAATGGTGAAGAAAAATAAAGAAAACGAATACAAGTTGGCTTAATTTTTTAATCTAAAGATGGAATTAAATTCTAAAAAAAAATTTAAAAATGTTTTTTTTGTGTTGGTGTATTTGTTGGCAATTATCGGAGCTTTTTTCGTAGTTGTGTTTATAGCGATGCAATTTGGTTGGCTAAATGTACCGGGGTCTGTCTCAGAAAGAAATTCCTATTTTAATCTTCCTAATGGTAAGAATATTGAGAATAGTATCAATCAAGGAGTTGTGGCTCCCTGGATCGAAACTCCTGAGTGGAGACTATTGAAAGAAGTGTTTACTCGAGATCAAGCAATAATTAATCAGGCGGCAAATGATGCCGGCATTTCGCCTCGATTAATTTTAAGCGGAGTGATGGGAGAACAAATAAGATTTTTTAATGGTCGTCGAGAATCATTTAAGAATTATTTTGAGCCACTAAAAATTTTAGCACAGCTTTCGAAGTTTTCTTTTGGGATTGCTGGCCTTAAACCGGAGACGGTGAAATTGATAGATGAACATTTAAAGGATCCGAATTCTAAATTTTATTTAGGTCAAGAAATGGAGCACGTAACTGATTACCAAGTTGGAGTAAATGAAGATTCGGAGAGAATGGCACGTATTACTGATGTAAAAAATCCATATTATTCTTATTTATATGTTGGACTCTTTATGCGACAAGTAGAAGCGCAATGGGAAAGGGCAGGGTACCCGATAACCAATCGTCCGGAGATATTAGCCACTCTTTATAATTTGGGTTTTAATCGTTCAATTCCAAAAGAAAATGCAGGAGCAGGTGGAGCAACCATAAATCTAGGAGGCATAGATTATACTTTTGGCGATTTTGCTTACGAATTTTATAACTCGGACGAGCTGATAGACATCTTTCCAAGATAACTCCACTAGGAAAGTCCTAGCGGAGAGGGGGGGGTTGCGTTGGGAATTTATTTGTTTTATTATTAATGTATGAATCAAGAACAAATTGGTGTTCAAAATGATAGTCAAGAAAAAATTATAAATAAGGAAGTAGATAAAGAGGTTGTTTCGAACGGGGTTGCAAATGAAGAAGAACAGAAAATTAGAGAAGAAGAAAAAGCTCAAAGAGAATCACAAAATAATCAGAAAATTGAAGCGGTGAAAGAAGAAATATCGAAACAATTTGGAAATCCTGAATCAAAAGATGAGTATCCGGAAGGGCATATTTTGAATTCAAATATGTTAGACAGAATTGCTAAACTAGAAGCGATTGATCGTGATACTTTTGAAATTGTTCAAAGTCGTTATGAAAAGTATATTCAAGATGAGAAAAATGGTAAGCATGGTGAGAATTCTGTCAGTGGAAATCAGGAAAAAATTAAAAAATTAATAGAACAGGGAGAGGATTTAAATGATACACTCTGGGAAGCAGAAATTATTTACGGAGAGGGCGGATGGAATCGGTATAATATCGACTCTATTACGGGGATGGTGAAATTAAATTCTGGAGTTTCTGCAACAAATACAACTGGCTCAAAACAGTATTTTGAAGCACTTCGCGCTAAAGCTAAAGAATTAGGGATGGATATTTAAGGGATGTATATTTTATAATAAAAAAATCCTCACGAGAGTGAGGATTTTTTTATGTAGGTTTTTTATTTTAAACTTGCGAGTACTTTGGCGAAAGTTTTTGGATTATTTTCAGCAAGGTCGGCTAGGATTTTTCTATCAATTTCTATCTTATTTTTCTTTAATGCGCCGATTAGTTTTGAATAGGTCATTCCGACTTCTCTACTGCCGGCATTGATTTTGATATTCCATAGTTTGCGGTTGTGTGATTTCTTGTCTTTTCTGTGAGCAAAAGCGTAATTACCAGCATGGAGTAGGGCATCTTTAGCCTGACGTTCCTTGGTACTACGACCATGCCTGAAACCTTTCGTCTGCTTCAGGACACTTCTCCTTCTTTTTAACGCATGAACTCCCTTTTTTACTCTTGTCATATAATTTAATTATTTAAATTAGCTAAAAGGCAATAAATGACTCTTAGGCTTGTTTTTTATTTTAAAAATACTACCCTTGCGACCGGCTAGTTGCGCATTGCGTGATTGCTTTGCGTTGAAATGATTGAATCCAGGTTTTCTGGAAATCAATTTGCCATTTTTGGTAATCTTTAATCTTTTAGAATATGATTTATTTGTTTTCATAAATTATTTGGCTTTCTCTATTGTAATAAATAACCCCTTGGGACCTCTTTTATAATTTTCTGATATTTTATAATCTTCGGTGATCAGGTGAAGCACTCTATCTAAACGTTCTTGTAAAAATTTTTGATCCATAAATTTTGCTCGGCCAGCCAGAAACAATTCAATCTTTATTCGATGTCCTTCTCGGAGCCACTTTGAAGCAGTTTTTGCTTTTAGTTCCAAGTCATGATCCCCAGTACCGATTTTTATCTGAATCGACTTGGTTTCGGTTGGCTTGGCACCAGAACGTGCTTTTTTTAATTTTTTACTAGCTTCATATTGATATTTGCCAAATTCCATAATCTTGGCAACCGGCGGGATGGCGTTCGGAGAGATTTCAATCAAGTCTAAACCTTGCGTTTGTGCCAATTCTAAGGCTTCTTTAACACTCAAAACACCTAGATTTTGGTTGTGACTGTCGATTACTCGCAGTTCACTAGCCCGTATTTGGTTGTTGATTCGTTCTCGCAAAGTATCTTTGTAAAGCTAAACTGGTAAAGAGTTTAACTTATTTTAGGTTTAAAGTCAAATTATCCCTTTAAGGATATAATCTTTTGCATTAAGCTATCTGCTGGCAGGTATTCTCCTAGGAGGGGGATAAAGAAATCCCCAGAAAGTCTACTTTTGTCGGCTGTTATCGAAGTGCCACTCTCTCTGATCATTTCAAGATCATTGTAATTGTCTCCTATGGCCATAACGTTTTTCTTCTTAATCTTAAACATCTTTATGGCATGTTTAACACCCAGCGCTTTTGTTTGTCTTCCTTTTATTTGAATATCATAAGCCTCTCCGTTCCAGAGAGTAGTAAGTTTCTTGTATTTTTTTACTGTTGCTTCTATTTCTTTTATTTGTTTTTCGCAATGTATGGTGATAATAAATTCTTTTGGTTCGAATCCTTTAAAGTCTTTATTGCCAAAAGCATTTTTTTTAAGTTCGGGCAATACGTCTTTTAATTCACTGAAACTATTTATGTGTTGGTATATTTTTCCTTTATACCAGGTGGCACTACCATTTTCATACGTGAGGCTTACAAAGGGAAGTATCTCGCGGAACATTTCCTGGAGCATATATAACCCCCGACCGGAATTTATATTTATTAAAAATCCCATTTTATTGAGTTCTTTTATTTGTTTTATTTGTTTTTCTGCAATAACCTTCGTGTTTAGGGTAGTGGTGTTTCCTTCCTGTTTTATTTTAGTACCTCTTGGAACTAGAACTCCATCTACGTCAAAAACGATCATTTTTATCCCTGTAATGTCTTCTTTTGTCATTTGGGCTAGGGGTTTCATATACCAGTTATTTTACCATAAAAATTTGGCTAAAGCAGAGCCTTTACTTCTTGAAACAACCAATTCACCCTGTCTTCAGTTTTTGCTTCAGCAATAATCCAAGTTTTTGGTTCTGTGTTTGATGGACGTACATGTACCCAAGAATCATCCCAATCAAAGCGTAGGCCATCTTCGTCGTTCAATTTCGCTCCGGAGAATTTTTCTCTCAATTTTTTGTTAAACTTTTCTCGGTCACTTTCAAAGATGAATTTTTCTTTTTTCATTACGTATTTTGGAATCTCCTTCATTAATTCTGAGACAGTTTTGTTCTCACGAGCCATAAGCTCGAGTACAAGAGCCATGCTTGCCAAGCTGTCACGGGCGGTATTTATTTTTGGATAAATTATTGCGCCGTTTCCTTCACCACTCATATGTGCGCCTACCTCGAACATTTTTTTTACCACATTCAATTCTCCGACTTTTGATCTTATTACCTTTTTACCAAAATCTTTAGCGACATCTTCGCACATTTTCGAGGTAGACATATTGACTACAATATCGCTTGGATCCTTTGGCAATATATCTTTTACCGCAAGCACTAAAGTATATTCTTCGCTCGGTATTTCACCAAGTTCATTGGCGACGACGAGTCGGTCTGCGTCTGGATCAACAGCAAACCCAACATCAAAATTTTTACCTATCATTATTTCTTGTAATTGCCCCAAATTTTTTACAAGCGGTTCTGGCTCGTGGCCAAATATTCCACTTTGATCGCCATTTATTATAGATATTTCACAGCCAAGCTCTCGTAAAAATTCCGGTATAATAATACTGCCGGCGCTATTGATCGTATCGACAGCAATTTTATATTTTTTATTCCTTATTGAATCAACATCTATATTTTTCAATATTTCATCTATGTGGATTTTTCTGAATTTTTTATTGTCACCATCCAAGACTTTTTCTCCTGTAATATATTTTTCATTTGAATTATTTTTAATTCCATTTATTTTTTCTATTGTTTCAGGCCCAGCAAAAAGACCTGTTTTCATTACAAATTTTAGGCCGTTGTATTCGCGTGGATTGTGGCTAGCGGTAATTAAAATCCCTCCGTCATATCCGAGATTTTTTACCAAGAGTAGTACCGACGGGGTAGGGATAATACCAACATTTTCCATCTCTAAGCCTGTCATGTCTAATGCTTTTTTTATTGCAAAGAGAGCAAGAGACCCACTTTCTCGAGCGTCTCGTCCTATTAAGATTTTCTTTCCGCCATCCTCTTTTATTAATTTTGCGAAAGCTAGGGCGAAGTCAAAAACAATTTGCTCATCAAGTTCCTTTCCCCAGATGCCTCGATATCCTGATACTGTTAGTTTTGGTTTTGTTTCCATGTCTAATTTTATGAATTATACGCTTTTTATTGTTTTATTCAAATGTTAAGATAGGGATATGACTTTTTATGTCGAAAACCGCAAAGCATATTTTAATTACGAATTCTTGGAAAAATACGAAGCTGGTATTGAGCTCTTGGGGCCAGAGGTAAAATCTATCCGAAATGGACAAATGTCGCTTGAGGGTGCTTTTGTGATTATCCGGGGAGGGGAAGCATTTTTAATAAATGCCAATATCCCTCCGTATCAGCCCGCCAATATCCCTAAAGATTATGATATGCTTCGTAACAGAAAACTTTTACTCACAAAGAAGGAGATTAAAGAATTGGCTGATACTGGAAAGAATAAGAGTTTGACAATCATGCCAATATCAGTGTATAATAAAGGAAGGAAAATAAAGATGGAAATTGTTCTGGCTAAGGGCAAGAAAAAGTTTGATAAACGCGAGACTATCAAGAAGCGTGAATCAGAACGGAGCATTCGCCGAGAGTCGAAAGAACGTTGAAAACGAAATAAATTTTGGGGATGCCAGGCATAGACAGTGGGCCTTTTGCTCTGATGCATGTCGAGTATGAACGTTCGCTCGTAAAATTATCGTTCAAATGTTAATTGCAAAATTAGCTACTAAGGCAAAAGATGCAGTTTCTCCATACTTCGGTATGAAGGATTTCGCTTTCGCTCGAGTTTCCGCTTTCGCGTAGGCTCGTGTCTCGCTCATAGACTTCCGATATATGAGATCGAGGCATAATATTATCGGGATAGGGAATAGGAAGTCCTGACCTATTTTAGAAAATTAAAGGGAATCGATTGAAAAATATTTTGCGCGCTTTCGAATTTTTCAATCTAAAACATAAAGCACGCTACACATGTAGATTTCTTGGTAATAACCTTCTGCACGGGGATTCAATTTCCCCCATCTCCACAGCTATTGACTTTTAAGTTCAAATGTTTTATACTTTCAAAAAATTCAGTATTCATTTAAAACTTTGCTCTATGAAAACAAAAAAGGGTACGAGGACAACAGTGGCCTTTGCTGGTGAATTCATTGTAAAACAACTCATTGAGAGTTTTTCAAAAAAAGAATCACACTATGGCACTGGGGCCCATTTATTTGAAGTATGTGTCAAGTTAACTACGGGAGTAGAATATTCCGAAATCGTTGTTTGTGTTTGCCAGGAAAAAAACAAAACAGAAAGAGAGTATTTCCGCACATCGGCACTAAAAGCCAGGTATGATGAAGAATTTGGCGTAGAAAATCAAAAGGTGAGCGAATCAGTTGAGAATTTTTTCGCAAGGCATGAAATATTAGAAGCTGATTTTGCCAAAATGCTAAAAAGAAATTTAGCAATCAGAAAACAAATTATGGCAAAAGTTCAAAAAAGGCTTTCCGAAGTAATCGCAGATTACGAAAGCTAAACACCAGCAAAAACAACAAAAAGCTCACAAGAAAGTTCATCTCTTTTGTGGGCTTTCTTTTTTCTTATTATTCAATACTCTTATTGTGTTCTCATAACAGGGAACTTATCAAGCATCCGTAAGGACATTTTGTAACTTTGGGCTAGAATTATAATAAATCCAAAACCGTTCCAGGTAGTCTTTTAAGCGGTTCAATAAAAAACCTGATGTGCCCACAAAAAATTGTAGTCTTAAATACAACCTATTGACTTTTTGGTTTTAATGTTTTAAACTTTGGAAAAATTCAGTATTCACCTAAATAATTGTTCTATGAAAAGAAGTTTTATTTTTGTATTTCTGGTGAGCATGTTTTTTGCATTCAATGCGAATGCTCAGCACGAAGAAATTTCCTCTGAGAAAAAAACACAAATATCCGTTGGATTTTTGTTGAATCCACAGGGTGAGATTTCATTTAAGGATGTTAACCTTGGCTTTAAAGGGAGTGTTCCTTTGCTTGCCGTAATCACTTTTTCCAAAGGAAGCTGGTCTGCAACCCCGGTTTATAACATTATGGGGAATTCGTATGGAGCTTTTGTAAAGAAAGAATTTACCCCGATGGGTATTTATTTGGTCGCTCTAAAGGACATGAATACCTCAAATTTATATGCAGGGCTTGGCTTTGATGTTGAGGTTGCAAAAGGTATTGCTAGCGTCTTTGTTGAGTCAGGCATCAAAACCGGATGGGAAGAATCGGAATTCTGTATTACTGTGGGAGCTTGTATTCCACTTAAATTGGTATTATTTGATTCTAAAAAATAGGATTAAGTAGTTGGGATTGAGCCGCTCTAAATAGGGCGGTTTTTTTATCTAAAATTTATTGAGACAAATATCTAACACATGATTAGAATTTTCTAGACACTAAAAACAATAACCAGCACAAGTACCGCCAAAATAAGTACATATGTTACTATCGCCATTAAGTCTTCCATGAGATTGGATTGTATCATTTCTGAATTTTTATTCAATCAGGGCCTCTTGGAAGAGGGTTCCTTTTTCGAGATTTTTGTGTTATCTTTTCTATATGCAATTCAAGATGTTAAATCAAAAAGAAATAAAAAATAAAATGAAAAAAGGTAAGGAAAATCCAAAATTTTTGGGTAATATTGCTGGGGCCTTGCTCATTTTTATGGTTATTACTGCCCTTTATTTATTGGTGTCCGGACCCAAAAAAGATACTCCCGAAATTCCAATTTCTGATTTAGCCAAAAGTGTTTCAGCGGGAGAAGTAAAGAAGATTGAAGTATCAGGAGGTGACTTAAAAATTACTTATAAAAACGATGAAGTTAAAAAAGCCAAGAAAGAAATCGAGTCATCACTCTCTACTACCCTTTATAATTATGGGGTAAAACCAGAAGCATTGGCCAACACCACTATTGAAGTAAAGAATGAAAGTGGTTTTGGTTATTGGGCTTTAAATATTTTACCTTTCCTGTTGCCGATTTTATTTATTGTATTTTTCTTTTGGTATATTTCGCGCCAAGTAAAAGGAGCGGGGATGCAAGCATTTACTTTTGGACAATCAAAAGCGCGTATCACGGACCCCAATGACAAGAACAATAAAGTCACATTTAAAGATGTTGCCGGATGTAAAGAAGCGAAAGAAGAATTAAAAGAAATTGTGGATTTTCTAAAAAGCCCAAAAAAGTTTTTAGATATTGGTGCACGAATTCCGAAAGGAGTAATTTTGACTGGTGCGCCAGGCACAGGGAAGACATTGCTCGCACGAGCGGTAGCCGGGGAAGCATCGGTGCCGTTTTTCCATTTGTCAGGATCTGAATTCGTAGAAATGTTTGTTGGAGTTGGAGCATCACGGGTAAGAGATTTATTTAAAATGGCCAAAAAAGCAGCGCCGGCGATAATTTTTGTAGATGAAATAGATGCTATCGGACGAACACGTGGCGGAGGGTTTGGAGGAGGGAATGACGAGCGAGAACAAACCTTAAACCAGATTTTAGTTGAGATGGATGGTTTTGAGCCGAACGATAAAGTTATCGTGATGGCAGCAACCAACAGACCCGATGTACTTGACCCTGCTCTTATTCGTCCAGGGCGCTTCGATCGAAAAGTTTTGCTTGATTTGCCAGATCGAGCGGACCGCGAAGAGATTTTGAAAATTCATGCGCTTCGAAAACCACTTGCTGAAGATATTAATTTAAAATTAATTGCAGAGCGTACACCTGGTTTTTCTGGAGCAGATTTGTTTTCACTAATGAATGAAGGAGCAATATTGGCAGCCAGAGAGAATCGTAAAAAAGTTTTCCAATTTGATTTGATTCGAGCAATTGAAAAAGTCATGCTTGGACCCGAAAGAAAAAGCCACTTACTTTCCAAAAAAGAAAAAGAAATAACAGCATACCATGAAGCAGGACATGCACTCGTCGCGAGTGTTTTACCAAATGCCGATCCAGTGCATAAAGTTTCGATTGTTGCTCGAGGGAATGCTGGTGGATATACTTTGAAGTTGCCGTTAGAAGAAAGGCGTCTGCAATCCAAAAAAGAATTTATTGACGATATCGCCATGTCACTGGGTGGATATGTTGCCGAGAAAATAATCTTTGGAGATATTACTACGGGACCTTCAAGTGATTTGCAAGCTGCTACGAATATTGCTCGAGCAATGGTTACTCGTTGGGGGATGTCTGATTTGATTGGCCCAATTGCACTGGTGGACGGGGGAGGAAGAACCGCTTGGGGAGAGAGTACCGATAAAGATTATTCAGAGAGCATCGCTACAAAAGTTGACGGAGAAGTTTCCAGGATTATCGATGATGGTATCAAGTCAGCTGAAAAAGTTTTGACCGAACACAAAAAAGCATTAGATGCGATTGCGAAAAAATTGATTGAAGTGGAAACCTTAGAGCAAGATGAATATGAAAAGTTGATTGTTGCTCACGGGATTACTCCAAAAAAGTTAGAGATAGAGAAGGTTGTTTAAATACTTGTTTCTAAATATGAACTAGGGTATAATTACTTCGTAATTAGTATTTGTTGGTTCGTATTTTTATGGCAAGGAAAAAAGATAAACAAAAGGCTATTGCTATGCGAAGAAAAGGCATGAGCTATAGTCAAATAAAAGAAAAACTTAAAGTGAGTAAAAGTACTTTAAGTGTTTGGTTGCAAGATATGCCATTGTCTAAAAAAAGGATTAGGGAATTAAGAGCTGATAGCCCTATTCGCATTGAACGTTACAGAAATACTATGCGAGCTAAAAAAGATGCTCGCCTAGAAGAAGTTTATAAAAAAGTGTCCAAAGATATAGGGGTTCTCTCTAAAAGAGATTTATTTTTAGCAGGGTTGTTTTTGTATTGGGGAGAAGGAACAAAGGCACAAAATTCTTTAGTCGCTCTAACAAATACAAATCCAAACATGCTTATATTTTTTATAAGGTGGTTAAAATTATTTGGAGTAGAGGATAAAGATTTAAGAATAAAATTGCACCTATATTCCGATATGTGTATCAAAGAAAGTATTGATTTTTGGTCAAAAGAGCTTAAAATACCACTAAGTCAGTTCTATAAACCATATATTAAAAAGACAGACTCAAAATCAATTACATATAAAAATGGCTTTGGAAAAGGGACTTGTAGTGTTATATTAAGTAGTAGAGATTTATGGGAATATATAATAATGTCTATTAAGTATATTTCTAAAATAAATTAGACATCCGCACTTAGCTCAGTTGGTAGAGCAATCCGCTTATACCGGATCGGTCCTTGGTTCGAGTCCAAGAGTGCGGACAAGTATGATATATTTTCTTTCAATTATTTTTTCTACAATAATAGGTTTTTTCTTGGCGAAAAAATTTTCTGGAAAGTACGAAGGTGACAAAACCAAGAGATCTTTAAGATTTGTAATAGGTAAGTATTATTTACATATACATCATGTACTGGACCCCTTTCTTTACACACGAATCCTGTTAGCTAAATCATATCTTTTAGGCACCAAAAGTGCAAATTGATTTGGCGACATTTTTAAAGCAGAATGTATTCTCGTGTGATTGTATTT
>Ga0172369_10006710_pt1 | contig 13620 bp, 12 predicted proteins | sample LakKiv25m_FD_114539 | JGI IMG/M metagenome (GOLD analysis project Ga0172369, IMG submission 114539) | Freshwater microbial communities from Kabuno Bay, South-Kivu, Congo - kab_022012_11.25m | ecosystem: Environmental > Aquatic > Freshwater > Lake | place: Democratic Republic of the Congo... | reverse complement strand
GGCAGTGCCCCTGGTCGGTGCGTTTTGCGTCGGCAGGATCCAGGTCAGCTTCGTCGTTACTTCGACGCCGTCCACCGCCATCCGGAACCACTGGCCGTACTCCGGCGTGTTGGCGAAGTCCGCTTCGAAGCACACCCCGTTCGGGCGGCCGCCGTCCGGCGAACGCGTCGCCGACTGCTTCACCTGGGTCGCGTGTGCGGGGCTCACCTTCAGCACGTAGCCGCCGAGTTCCGGCGCCGGCCCGAGGTCGGGCGTTGCTCCCGTCGCCGGTGTCGCCGGGGCCGCCGTCGCTGTGCTTCCGACCGCGGCCGGTGGCGCCGATGAAGGCGTGTCATTGCAGCCCCCCGCCAGCCACATCAGGCTCAGTCCGGGCACGATCAGCAGCAGGCGAAGGTTCATGGCTTGGATGTCAGGCTAGCATCGCCCCCCGGTCCGAACCAGTTCACCCGGCGGCGCATGAACGTCCGCGGCTCACCGCGCTGCCCGGGGTATCGGCAAGAAGCGCCGGGTGGCGGCTCTTCGCTCTTCCCTCTTCCCTCTTCCCTCTTAATACACGATCCCCCGCTCCTCCAGCGACGCGATCTCCTCACGCGGGATCCCCAGGATGCCGTTGAGCACGTAGTCGTTGTGCTCGCCCAGCAATGGCGCGGGTCCTTCGATGCGCGCGGGCGTGGCCGACAGCTTCCAGGCTGCGCCCACCAGGTCGCGCTTGCCGAGCACCGGGTGCACGACCGGCTGGAAGAACCCCCGCGCCTCCAGCTGCCGGTCGTGGGCCATACCGGCGGGGCCGAAGCACGGTAGCGCGGCCACGCCAGCCTTCTGAAGGATCTCTGTCGCTTCGTCCGCGCTGCGTTCCTTCGTCCAGGCCTCCACCAGCCGGTCGAGCGCGCGACGGTTCTTCCAGCGCTGGCGCTGGTCCGCGAAGCGCTCGTCGCGCGTCCATTCCGGCTCTCCCAGCGCACGGCAGAAAGAACTCCATTCGGAGTGGGTGCCCACCGCGATGGTCACCCACTCCCTGTCGCGGCAGCGGTAGCTGTTGTGTGGCGCCATGGTGCGGTCGTCATTCCCGTGCTGGCGGGGCAGCTTCCCGGTTACCTGGTACTCGGCGAACAGGTGCCCAATCTCGCACGTCACGCACTCCGCCGACGAAAGGTCGAGGTGCTGCCCTTCGCCCGTCCGCGCCCGCTGGTTGAGCGCCGCCAGGATCGCAAACGCGCTCATCGTCGCCGAGCGCAGGTCAATCGAGCCGTAGAGCGGGACCGGCGCGCCGCCGGGGGCGCCGGTGACCGAGGCCACGCCGCCAATCGCCGAGAACACGGGGGCGTAACCCACGTATGTGCGCTCCGGGCCTGTCGAACCCAGCGCCGACGAGCTCAGCATGATGATGTCGGGCTTCACTGCTCGCAGGTCTTCGTAGCCGAGGCCGAGACGCTCCATGACCCCCGGCCGCATGTTCTGCACCACCACGTCGCTCACGGCCACCAGCCGCTTCGCGATCGCAATCGACTCCGGGCGCGCCAAGTTGAGCCGCACGCTGCGCTTGTTCAGGTTCAGGTCGTTGAAGATCGTCGATACGTCGTGCCCGGCGAACTGTTGCCCCGTTGTCAGCGATGTCGATCGCGTGTGGTCGAGCCGCTGAAGGCTCTCGACCTTGATCACCTCCGCTCCCAGCAGCGCCAGTTGGAAGGTGCCGTAAGGCCCGGCCCACGCCCACGTGAAGTCGACCACTCGGATGCCGGCGAGTGCTTTTGGGCCCTCATCTGTGCCTGTCATATCGTCCCCGCTTCGCGCAAGCTGGCGATCGCCTCGGGGCGGCGTCCGAGACGGGTGCAATAGATCTCCTCGTTGTGCTGGCCGAGCAACGGCGCCGGTCGCTCCGCCATCCATGCCGAGGCGGACGCCAGGAACGCCATCTTCGGCTGCCGATGGCTGCCCGCCGCCGGGTGCTCGATCGTTGCGAAGAAGTCACGTGCCGCCAGTTGGGCCGAATCGAGCAGTTCGGCGATGTCCTGCACCGGCCCGACGGGAAGGCCCACCGCCTGCCCAAGGCGGTAGATCTCCGCCTTCCCGTGCTCCGTTGCCCAGGCGATGAGCCGCGGCTGTATCTCGGCGGTCAGCTTCGACCGCTGCACGCGGTCCGCGTAGCGCGGGTCTGCCGCCCATGCGGGATTGCCCATCATCTCGACCATGTACCGCCACTGGTGGTCCTCGACGACGGTGATGACAACATACCCGTCCTTGCAGGGCACAAGCCCGCCGAGCCGCGCGGGCGCCCGGTGCCCCGGCGGCTCATCCCCGTTCCTGCTGCTGGAAATGTCGACGCGTTGCAGCGCTGCGAGTGCTTCGAATTTCGAGATGTCGATGTGCTGGCCCGTGCCGGTGGCCTGGCGGGAGAAGAGGGCCGCCAGCGTCGCGACGGCCGCGCTCAACCCGCCGTCGTATTCGCCGATGAAGCCGCCGCCCATCATTGGCCGCCCGCCCCTCCGCTTCGCGATGCTCCCGCCCTCGGTAGCATTGAAGAGGGTGATGGGGTGAGCCCGGTAGTCGCGGTAGGGCCCGGTCTGGCCGAACGGCGTGATCGAGGTCATCACCAGCCCCGGGTTGCCCCGGGCCAGGTCCGCATACCCCAGACCAACCGATGCCATGTATCCCGGGGGGCCGTCCTCGATGAGCACGTCGGCCTTCGCCGCAAGCTCCCGGAACAGGCCACGGCCGTCCGCGGATTCGAGGTCCAGCGTCACCCCGAACTTGTTCGTGTTCAGGTGGATGAACACCGCACTGCGTTCCGGGTGGGGAAGGTTGCGCGGAAAGGGTCCCATGGCGCGTGCGGGGTCTCCCCCGGGCGGCTCAACCTTGATCACCTCCGCCCCGAGGTCCGCGAGCAACCGTCCGCAATAGGGACCGGCGATGAAGCTCGCTGATTCGATCACCGTGGTCCCGGTCAATGCGCCCATGTGCTCTCCGCGTCGAATCGGTGGCCGCGCCGGGTCACCATCGCACTCGCCCTCACTCTAGCGGCATTGCGGGATGCGCTGTAGGGCCGTGGGCACTCCGGCACTCGGTAACCCCGAAACTACGGGGCTACGTCGCTCCGCTTCGCAAGGATCACCTCCGACGGGAACAGCAGCTGCTGCACGTACCGTCGCGACCTCACGGTGAATCCTGCTGCCCTCAGCGGGCCACTGAGCTGCTCACCGCGGCAGCCGCCCATGAGCCGTGGGGAACGCTGGTAGATCCGCCGGTAGATCCCGCTCCCGAACTTCTCGCCGGCAGTCATATTGACCATCACCAGCCGCCCTTCCGGCTTGAGCACCCGGCGGAACTCGCCCAGGATGCGTGGCCACTCCCGCTCGTCGGTCAGGTCGAACATGTAGCTGTTCAGGAGCACGTCGAAAGAAGCGTCGGCCTCCTTGAGATCGAGCGCGCTCCCGATCGAGAGCTCGAAGTTCGTGCAGCCCGCGTCGTGGAGGCGTTTCTCCGCCTTCGCCAGCATCCCCGGCGAAAGGTCGATACCGGCGTTTCTGCCGTTCGAGTTGGTCCGGACGATCGCAAGGAAGGCCAGGCCCGTCCCCACCGCGACTTCCAGCACGTGCTGTCCGTCCTGGATCGCCGCCAATCGCAGCGCTCGCTTTCGCGCTTTCGACTCCGTGAGCGCCGCCCAGGCGTCGTAGTGTTTCGATAGCTCGTCGTAGAGCGCCGGTGCGTCGGCCTGGCTGATTTTCGCCTCCAGGGGGTCCCGGTCCTTCTCCATTGTGAATCCTCCGTGTGGCCGTTCGCAGCCGCGCTGCGATTCTGCCCACGCGAGGAAGTGTAGTTGCCCGGGGCGAGTGCGGCATGCCGCGAGAGGCGCCCCTGGCCCCTGACCCCTGGCTTACCGCGCGCCTCGCAGCCGCGGGTCGAGGATGTCTCGCAACGTGTCGCCCAGGAAGTTGAATCCCAGCACGGTCAGGCTGATCGCGATCCCGGGGAACAAGGCTGCCCAGATGTTGAGCGGGAAGCTGTTCCGCGAAATGCTGATGTCGACGCCCCAGGACGGATTCGGAGGCGGGATGCCCAGGCCCAGGAACGAAAGCGACGACTCGGCGAGGATGGCCGCTCCCAGCAGCGTCGTGGCGATCACGATCGCCACCGGGACGACATTCGGGATCACGTGGCGAAACACGATTCGGATGTCGGTCGCACCCGACGCGCGTGCCGCCTCCACGTAGAGCTGGTTCTTCTCCGTCAGCGCCGCTCCCCGAATGATGCGCGTGGTGCTCGGGACGATCGCGATCGCGATCACGATGATCACATTCCGCATCGACGGCCCGAGCGTCCGCACGATAATGAGCAGCAGGATGAGCTGCGGGAACGCGATCGCGGCGTCGACGAAGCGCTGAATCACCGTGTCGATCCAACCGCCGAAATAGCCCGAGGCAGACCCGATGACAAGGCCCGCCGCCACGCCGAGCATCACCGAAAGGATGCCGACCTGGAACGAGATGCGGGCGCCGAAGATCACCCGGCTGAAGATGTCCCGGCCGAACTTGTCCGTCCCAAACCAGTTCTGAGCGGATGGCCCGTGGCCGGGGACCCCCGCGTAGTCCCCCATCCCGTAGCGCGCGATCAGTGGTGCGAACAGCGCGATGAGGACCATGAGCAGGACGATGCCGCCCCCGACGGCTCCGAGCGGGTTGGCGCGAATGGTCCGGACGAACGTGACCATGCGGCCAGGCCGCTCGAAGCGCTCGAACCGCGGCTCCGCCCCTCCCTGGACCACCTGGAGTTGTCGTGCGTCAGACACGGGCAACTCCCCTGCCTTGCGCCAGCGCGGAGCCCGGTCGAATCACCATCAGCTGTACCGGATCCTGGGGTCGAGAAAGACATAGAGCAGGTCGATCGTGAGGGTCGAGACAACCGCCGCCGTCGCAGTGAACATCACGAGCGACTGTGCGACGGCGAAGTCCTTTTGGAGAATGGCCATATAGATGTACTGGCCAAGTCCGCGCAGGTTGAAGATCGTCTCGATGATCACCGACCCACCGAGGAGACCGCTCACCTGCAACCCGAGTACCGTCACCACGGGCACGAGCGAATTCCGAAGGGCATGGCGGATGATAACAACCCGTTCGTTCAAGCCCTTGGCGCGCGCTGTGCGAACATAATCGGCGCGTAGCACTTCCAGCAACTGGGACCGCGTCAGGCGCATGATCGAGGCGGTGGAACTCAAGGCGAGTACCAGTGATGGCGGGCCCATCTGGCGGATGTTTGCCCATGGCTCGCGAAAGATACTCGTGGTCTCGTTTAGCGGTGGCGCGTAGCCCCAGTTCTGCGCCGGAACCATGAGCACCAGCGTGGCGACCCAGAAGGCGGGCACCGATAGCCCGAAAACTGCAAACACCCGCACGATGTAGTCCGATGGCGAGTTCCGCCTCACAGCCGAAATGACGCCGAAGGGAATGCCCACGAGGATCGTCCAGAAAACCGTCATCAGCATGAGCTGGAAGGACACGGGGACGCGCTCCATGAACTCATCGATGACCGCTCGTCCCGAGATGCCAGAGTGGCCGAGATCGCCCCTGAGCATTCCCCCCACCCAGCGGGCGTACTGCTGGGGGTAGGACTCGTCGAGGTGAAGGTCCCTGTGGATCTGTGCGATCCGCTCCGGCGTCGCACTCATGCCTTGCTGGATGACGACGGGGTCAGGGCCGAAGACCCGGAGGAGCAAGAAGACGGCAACGGACACGGCCCAGAGGATGAGAGCCGCAAACGCGAACCGCCGCACGATGTAGCGAGTCATTCGTTCTCCACCCGGCAAGAGAGGGGCCAATTACGGCCCCTCTCCCCACCGCAACACTACGCTTTGTCGAGCCAGATGTTCTTGCCCAGGTACGTGTCGACGTTGGCGGCCCCGGCGACCGGGTAGTTCATGACGAACGGCCGGTGGACTGCCTCGGCTCTCGCCCCGAAGAAGTTGAAGAACGGCAGATCCTTCTTGTAGAGCAGCCTCTGCACATCCTGATAGGCCGTCGACCGCGCCTTCGCGTCGACGGTGGATGACGCCTTGTCGAGGGCCGCATCCACCTCCGCGTCCGTGAAGCCCGTGTCGAACCGGTTATTCCCCGTAATCCCGTTGGTCCGGTACCACCCCAGCGCAAGGTCGGGCGTGACGTACTGCTGATTCAGCGAGAGGCTGGCCGTGAGGGCGGAGGCCGCATACTGGCCATACCACGTGCCCGCATCCAGCGGTTCCGGCTTCGCCGCCACCCCCGCCGCCTGCATCTGGCGAACGAAGATGGTCACGTAGTCCGCCGTCACACTCGACGTGGGGAACTGGAACTTGAATTCGGTGATGCCAGCTTCCTGGAAAAGCTTCTTCGCACCCGCAATGTCGAACGGCTGCAGCTTCGACAACTCGTCTTTCGGCAGCGCCTCGGACTTGTAGGCATAGGTGAGCGGGCCAATCGGCTCACCGACGCCCTTGCCGATGATGTCGATGTACTCCTGCCGGTTTGTGGCCATGTTCACTGCGCGGCGCACGCGGCCGTCGGACCACGGCTTCTGCTTCAGGTTCATCCAGAACGACAGGTAGTTCAGGCTCGGGTTCGAGTTGCGGATGACGCCCTTCTCGTTTTTCACCAGTTCCGCGGCTTCGTCGGCGTTCGGGGGCGCATAGGCATCAATCTGCCCCGCCTGGAAGGCCGTGCGATAGGTGACCTGGTCGGCGAATTGCTTCAACACCCAGGCGTCGAGATAGGGCCTGCCCTTGTCCCAGTAGTTGGGGTTGGGCTCAATGCGGATCAACTGGCCCTCGGTCGCCTCCTTCACCACCCAGGCGCCGCCGCCGGCAATGTCCGTCTTCATCGCGTCCGCGCCCTTTGAAACAAGTTCCTTCGGCACGATCGGCGTATAGACATGGTGCGCGATCACGTCCTCGGTGAACGCGTACGGCTTCTTCGTGATCAGGCGCACCGTTTGCTTGTCGGGTGCGTCCCACTTCGAGAAGTAGTCATTGAATGGCTGGAATGCGTTCGAACCCGTGGCCTTGTTGGCGATGTAGTCGAAGCTGGCGATGACGTCCTCGGCTTCCATCGCGTGCTCCGGGATGCCGGCCTTGTTGGGGCCAATCTTCACATCCGGCCGGATGGTGAAAGTCCAGGTCACCCCGTCGGCCTGTACCTTGTGCGCGCTCGCAAGGTCGTACAGGATGCCCACGTCCGGGGCGAACAGGTTCTTCACGATCAGGTAGTTGTACGTGCGTGCGTTGGCAAACACGCCGTTGTAGTTGTTGCTGAACGGGGAAAAGCCCGAGATCGTGCCCGTTGCGCCCGTGTTGTAGACCCCGCCCTTCTTCGGCGCCTTCGTTGCCTCGACCGTTGGCGCCGGAGTCGAAGTGGCATCAACCGCAACCTTGCCGCTGTCGCTGCCGCCGCAGCCCACCAGGCCAAGCGCCGTTGCCCCCACACCCGCCGCCGCGGCCCCCCTCATAAGGCGCCGCCGGCTCAGGCGCTGAGAGGTCGTGCGAAGCCAGTAGTTGTTCTCGTTCACGATCGTGTCCCCCCTTGAGTTGGTGACCGTTGGCCTGGTCATTCGATGTTCTTACGTTCGACGCTCCCCCGCGGATCAGCGTCGAATCCGGAATATACGGCGTCTATGTCAGAAATCAAGGATGTCGACGTTCCAACGTTCGGCTGCGGCTCCAGCCTTCATCTCGTCTACCGCCCCGCTCCGCTCCCGCTGGTCGCAACAGCGCCAATCCCCCCGGGGGGCCGGCCGGCGGCCGAGTGCGCCAGAGCACGCCTGGCATCATCCGCGACTCCTTCGCGCGCGCCGCGACCATTCCTTAACAAAGTTGCTGCAGCGGTAATTCGCAGTGACACAAGCGGGCGCGCGCCTTCGCGCCCTCGCTGGCCGTCTCCTGGCTGTCGACTCTCAGGGTGGAGGACATGGAGGGTCCTCCACTCGCGACGAGGAGGATTACGATGCGCCGGCAATTTCGCCTGTTCACCTTGCTGTTCGGGGTGGTCTGCATTGCCGCTGCGGCCACTGAATTCAGTTCCCGTACGACTTCCGCCGCCGGAGCCAGCTCGGTCAAGGTTGTGCCCCCGCCCTCCGGCATCTACCACTCCGCCTTCCCCGACTTCGGCGGCGCGGAGAACCGCGTCTCGGCCGCCCGGCTCTCGGCGTTCACCACACTCGCGGGCAAGCCGCTCACCTGGGCCTACTTCTCCCAGAACTGGATGGACGGCATCAAGTTCCCCGCCGCCAGCGTCGCGACGATCCGGGCCAACGGCAGCATCCCCTTCATTCGCATGATGCCGCGCAGCACCTGGAACGAAGGCGGCCCCGATCCCGTGTACTCGCTCCAGAACATCGCGAACGGCCAGTTCGATGCCGCACTCGCCCAGTGGGCCCGCGACGCCCGCGACTCGCGCCAGCCGCTCATGGTCGAGTTTGGGACCGAAGTCAATGGCGATTGGTTCCCCTGGAATGGGCGATGGAACGGCGGCGCTGCAGGACCCGCGCTCTTCCAGGCGTCCTATCGCCACATCGTCGACATCTTCCGTGCCCAGGGCGCGAACAACATCACCTGGGTCTTCCACGTCGACGCCCAACCGTCGCCCGCAACGAGGTGGAACACGATGGCCGCCTACTACCCTGGCGACGACTACATCGACTGGATCGGTGTCAGCGTCTACGGCCCCCAGGAACCGGGAGAAGACTGGCAGACCTTTACCGAAGTCCTGGATTCGGCCTACGCCGAACTGGCGGCCATCTCTCCCGCAAAGCCCCTGGCGCTGCTCGAATTCGGCGTCACCGAAGGCATCCCTGGCCACGACAAGGCGGCCTGGATCAGCGATGCCCTCGCCGCGATTAAGGGCGGGCGCTACCCGCGCCTCAAGGCCGTCAGCTATTGGCACGAGAAGTGGCGCAACGACAACGGCTCGGTCTCGAACCTGCGCATCGACTCCTCGCCGGCCGCGCTCGCCGCCTACCGGCAGGGCGTCGCCGATCCCGTCTTCGTCACCGGCGCAACGGTCGCAGGCGCAGCAACCGCTCCCCAGCCAACCGCCACCGCAACCGCTTCTCCGCCCACCAGGACCCCAACGCAGGCGCCCACCGCCACGCCCTACCAGTCGGTGAACACACCGGTCGCGACGCCGACCAGAATCCCCACGGCAACCCCCACGCCGGCGCCGGCGACGCCAACCCCGACCGCCGGCACCGTCCCGGTCTCCGCCGCTGCCGGGTTCAGCGAAGACTTCGAGTCTCCCCCGATTGGCGCCGGATGGGTCGATGGTTCGGTCCATGGCGCCTGGCAATCCCGCTTCAACGGCTACGGATCGGTCGGCATCGAGGACGCCGGTGGCCATGTCCTCGGGCTCAACCCCAGGGCGCCCACGGCTCCGGGTGAGACGCACTCGTCGCTTGTCACCACCAACCAGAGTTTCGGTGACTTGGACATGACCGTCCGGGTTCGGACGCTGAACCAGTCACGGACGGGCAGCGCGGCCAACCCCTGGGAGACCGCCTGGCTCCTCTGGCACTTCACCGACAACACGCACTTCTACTACATCGTGCCCAAGACCAACGGGTTCGAGCTGGGCAAGGAGGACCCCGCCTATCCCGGCGCACAGCGGTTCCTCGTCACCAGCTCCAATCGCACCTTTGCCGCCGGGTCGTGGTACACCATTCGGGTGCGCCAGGCAGGCAACGCCATCTCCGTCTGGATCGACGGCTCGCTCATGGCCACCTTCACCGACAACGAACGCCCCTACAAATCCGGAGCGATTGGTCTCTACGCCGAGGACTCCCATGCGCAGTTCGACAACGTGAGCGTCACCGCGGCCTATTAGCCCGGCCCCGGTCCCGGGTCACTGTGCCGCCGGCGGCGCTGGTGGCGGGGGCTTCACCCGCCACCGCGCCGTGAACCGGATTCCAACGAATACGAGCAGTCCGGGGATTGCCAGCCAGACCACGGCCACCGCCACGATGATCCCGAGGTTCAGGAGCAACCGCGCAACAATGATCGCGCCATCCCAGGCCCCTTCGAACACCTCGCGCGGACTGGCAATGCCCTCGCCCGCCGGCGCCCCCGGAACTGACAGCGTCAACGTGACCGTCGCGAGGTCGATCTGGTTGTCCAGGAGATTCAGCTGGCCCTGGGCCTGCTCAATCTGCCCACGAACCGAGTCCAGCCGCGCCTGGACGCTCAGGATCTCGTCCACCGTCTTCGCCTGCTTGAGCAGTTCCTGGTACTGCGCCTCCGAGCGCTGGAAGTTCCGCAGCCTGCTCTGCAGGTCCGTGTACTGGTCTGTCACCTCCCTGGCGGTGGTGCTCTCCTTCAGTACGCGCCCGCCCCCAAGCGATCGCAACGCCCCCACCAGGTCGTCGTGGCGGGACGCGGGCACGCGTAGCCGCATGCTGGCGGTGTCGTCGTCCTCGCCGCTGTCATCGATGCTGGATTCGGCGACGAATCCGCCAAAGGACCGCACCAGCTGACCTGCTTCAAGGTATGCGCTGCGAATCTGCTTCACTTCGAGGCGCATCGTGCTGTTGACGATGATCTTCCGCGTCTCGTCCTGCGAACCGGTCACCTGGCCCGCCGGCGCCGCGGCTGTGGCGGCGGCAGCAGGCGCCCCCTCGGAGGCGCCAGATCCCCGATCGAGCGCAGCCCCTGACGCGTTGTCGTTGCTTCCGCCACAGGCGGCCAGAAGGAGGAATCCGCCCGCCGTCACCACGAGCAGTCGCTTCATCTCAGCCTCCGTTCACCCGCGAATCTACACCCGCACGAGAATCAGGTGGAGGCCCGACAGGCCCGAACGCAGGCCGGCGTCCGGGCCATTCTCGGCCCGCTCCAACGCCGCGCGCCCCGGCCCGTGCCACCCGGCCGTTTGAGCTAGAGCCCTTGTCTGTCAGCCTCCCCGCATGACCACGCTTGCCGACATCCGCGGCCGCGTCCGCACCGACCTGCACGATACCGACTCCGGCGCCTATCGCTGGAGCAACGACGACCTTGACCGCCACATCGCCCGCGCCCTCGACGACGTGAGCCGCGCCATCCCCCTGGAACAGGTGGGCACGGTTGCAACCACGCCCGGCAGCCGTGACCTCTCGCTTGCCGCGCTCACCGGCCTGATCGAGGTCGAAGCCGTCGAGTACCCGGTCGACGAATTTCCACCTGCTTACACGGGCTTCTCAGTCTGGGACGGGACCCTGTCGCTGCACACGCCCACCGCCCCCGACGGTTCGGACGCCAGGCTTTACTACACGGCCCGCCACGTCCTCGATGCCGACGGCACGACCCTCCCGGCGCACTTCGAAGACCTCGTGGCGGCGGGCGCCGGCGCCTATGCCGCGCTCGAATGGTCGTCCTTCACTATCGACCGCCTCAACACCGGCGGCGACGAAGTCGCGAGGCAGTACGAATCCTGGGCCCGCGCCCGGCTCACCGCCTTCGAACAGCTCCTGAAGCACCACGCCCGCCGCAATACCGTCCGCCCCCGCCGCTTTTATGTCCCCGCCTGAACTCGGCAAGATCCCAACCGCGACCGTCAGGGAGCGCCCCGCTCACTCATACCTCATACCTCATACCTTGGGGGGGGGAGTGGCGGAGAGGGGGAGATTCGAACTCCCGGTGACTTGCGCCACACCGCTTTTCGAGAGCGGCACCATCAACCACTCGGACACCTCTCCACCCGTGAGTGTAGCAAGGCCCAGGGCATGGGGCACGAGTCAAAGCCCGCCTGTGCGACACCGCACGGCGCGGGTCATCCGCCATCACCGCGCCCGGCGCACCAACCTTTTGATCGACGACCACCCGCCCGTCGCTGCCCGCCACCCTGCCGCGCTTTGCTCACGGCCGCTCTCTGGCGGTCGCGGTTCGGCCTCGCTCCCTCACCCCCGCCGGCGAACCGTTACGGCGCTGAGCGCGATCGAGCCGGCCGCGAATCCCGCCATGAGAACAAGCGAGCGCACCAGGTGCGTCCCCGGGAGGTCCGTGAGGGCGCCGCGCATGGCGTCCGCGACGTAGGTCGGGGGCATGACCACGGAGAGGTGCTGCAAGAGCTCCGGCAACTGCTCCTTTGGGAACACCACCGGCGCGAAGAGCAAGACGTAGAAGATGGTGAGCTGGGTGAGGGCATTGGTCAGTTGCGGGTAGGGGGAGAGCACGGCGATCGCAACGCCGATGCCCGCCAGAGAGAAGATCGCCAGCGGCACCACCGCCAGGACGGCGGCGCTGACCTCGAGCGAGATGTCGTAGTGCCATGCGCCCAGGGCGACGGCGAAGGCGGTGCCGGGAATGGTTCCCACGGCAACGAACGCGATCTGGGCGAGAACGTAGGACTCGCGCGGCATGGGAAGCGTGAGCAGGTAGTGGAGCTTCTCCTCGGCTTTGTCCTGGGAGAGCTTCTGGGGAAGCATCACCAGCGCCGTGGTGATGACCGTCTGACTGGCGGCTCCGGTCGTGAGATAGAGCGCCTGGGAATGCGACATGGTGGGGATGAAGTAGCCGAAGCCGAGGATGAGCCCGAGCGTCATCACGAACTGGATCAGGGCCATCATCCAGACCAGGGTCCGGCCCATCGAGAGTTCGAGCCGGAGCAGGTCGAAGAACTGCCGGAGTGTGCTCACGTCTAGCCCCTCCTGCGGATGGCAGTTGCGCTCAAGGCGATCGAACCGGCGGTGAATCCGGCCATCGCCCCAAGGGAGCGCGTGAGGTGCGTGCCGGGAAGGTCGGTGAGCGCGCCGCGCATCGCATCGGCGACATATGTCGGGGGCATCGCTACCGAAAGGTGGCGCAGGAGCGCCGGCAGTTGCTCCTTCGGCAGCAGCACGGGCGCGAAGAGGAGCACGTAGAACACGGTCAGGTTCGTGATTGCGTTCGTGAGCTGCGGCTCCGGCGAAAGCGTCCCGATGGTGATCCCGACGCCCGCAAGCGAAAGGATCCCGAGCACGACCACGACGATGACGGCCGGGTCATAGACCATCGGCAGGTCGTAGTGCCAGGCGCCGAACCAGACGGCGAACACCACCCCGGGGAGCGAGATGAGTGCGACGTAGGCCAACTGAGCCGCGAGGTAGATCTCCCGGCTCACCGGCAGCGTGAGGAAGTAGTCGAGGCGGCCTTCTGCCTTTCCCCAGGACAGGACGTTCGGCAGGCTGACGAGGGCGACCATCACGACCGTGTTCGTGGCGATGCCAGTGGTCAGATAGAGCGCCTGCAGTTGGGAAATCGGCCGCATGAAGTAGCCGAAGCCGAGCACGAAGCTCACCGTGAGAATGACCTGGATCATGCCGACGAACCAGATCTCGCCCCGGTTCATGAGCAGGTTCAGCCTCACCAGGTCGACGAACTGTCGAAACGACGTCATGCCACTACCCCGGCCTCGGGGCGCGCAACGGTCACGGCGTAGATGTCATCGAGAGTCGGCGGGCCGATGCGGAAGTCGAGGATCGCGCCCGCGTTGCGCTGCTCAGCCAGCCAGTGGCTCACTTCCGGCAGATTGCTCTCGTCGAGAAAGAAGGTGTCGGGCCCGCCGTCGACGATGAGCGCGGGATGGGGCTCGTAGCTTCCTGCAGCGGTGATCTCGATTCGCAGCCGGTCCGTGCCCACGGTGCGCAGCGAAGACGGTGCGC
>Ga0172369_10006703_pt1 | contig 13631 bp, 9 predicted proteins | sample LakKiv25m_FD_114539 | JGI IMG/M metagenome (GOLD analysis project Ga0172369, IMG submission 114539) | Freshwater microbial communities from Kabuno Bay, South-Kivu, Congo - kab_022012_11.25m | ecosystem: Environmental > Aquatic > Freshwater > Lake | place: Democratic Republic of the Congo... | reverse complement strand
GGTTAAGTAACCAGCGTTAGCAGTACGCAAAGCCATATCTGTTAAACCTTTTCTAGCTCCATGAGTACCAATAAAGTATTCCAATACATCAAAACCTTCTTTAAATGAATCTTTTACAGGCAGCTCAATAATTTTACCAGCTGGATTGGTAACTAAACCTTTCATACCAATAAGCTGAGTTAATTGACCCCAAGATCCACGAGCTCCAGAATCAATAATAGAAGCTACAGCAGAATATGGATCAAGTGCAGCTCTACTAAGTTTAACAACTTCATCTTTAGTTTTTGTCCAAACTTCAATAATTTTACTATGACGTTCTTGGCTAGTTAACAAACCATCAGCATATTGTCCTTCAATTTCTGAAACTTGAACATCACCAGCAGTAATTAAAGCTTTTTTGCCAGGTAAGCGTGGGAACTGCATCATGTTTAATGAGTAACCAGACTTAGTAATATATTTGTAACCCAATGATTTAATTGCATCCAAAATTTCAGATGTTTTTTCAAAACCAAGAATTTCAATACAATACTTAACAGTATCACCTAATTTTTTAACTGGAACAACTTCATTATAGTATGGTAACTCTTTTGGAAATAATTCATTATAAATGATACGTCCAATAGTTGTTTCAATCATGGCTTTGGTGCCTTTTGGAAATTTTACCATTTCCTCTTCTGAAAAACACACCATTATTTTTTGTTGCAATTTAATGTAGCGTAATTTGTAGGCCAACAAAGCTTCATCTTTTGATGTAAAATATTTTAATTTTTTATCCTGAGTAATTCTTTCATCTAATGAAGTAATGTAGTACATACCCCAAGCAATATCTTGCTTTGGTGTAACTACTGGCTGACCAGTAGCTGGTTTTAACAAGTTCTTAGTAGACAACATCATTTCTTTTGCCTCGTAATTTGCTTGCTCTGTTAATGGTACATGCACAGCCATTTGGTCACCATCAAAGTCTGCATTAAAAGCAGTACAAACTAACGGATGCAAACGAATAGCCTTACCCTCCATTAATAAAGGTTTAAAAGCTTGGATACCTAAACGATGCAAAGTAGGAGCTCTATTTAATAAAACATGTTTATCGCGAGTAACTTCTTCTAAAATATCCCAAACCTCATCGCGATCTGATTCAATAAATCTGGAAGCACTTCTAACATTATGAGCTAAGCCTCTTTCAATAACTTTACTCATAACAAACGGCTTAAACAATTCCAAAGCCATACGTTTTGGCAAACCGCATTCATCAAGTTTTAAATCAGGACCAACCACAATTACAGAACGTCCAGAATAATCAGTACGTTTGCCTAATAAGTTTTGACGGAAACGTCCTTGTTTACCTTTTAGAATATCAGCCAAAGAACGCAATTGTCTGCGTTGTCCAGTAGACGCAGCCACAGTTTTGCTTTGACGCGCGCTGTTATCAATTAAAGCATCCACTGCTTCCTGCAACATTCTTTTTTCATTGCGGCAGATAATTTCTGGAGCATTTAATTCCATTAATCTCTTTAAGCGATTATTGCGATTGATCACGCGACGATATAAATCATTTAAATCAGAAGTAGCAAAACGTCCTCCATCCAAGGCCACCATTGGGCGCAAATCTGGTGGAATAATTGGCACTGTTGTCAAAATCATCCATTCTGGACGCACATTGTTTCTAAACATGTTGTGTAACAATTTCAATCTACGAACCAATCTATCATGACGAGCTGGAGGAGCTTCTAAAATTTCACCATTTAATCTTTCAATTGTTTTTTCTAAATCAATTTTTGATAATAAAAATCTAACAGCTTCAGCGCCAATACCAGCTTCAAAAACATGTCCGTATCTTAATGACAATTCTTGATATTCCAATTCTGACAAAATATTCAGCATGGTAATCTTTTTCAAATCAGCCTCAGCAATTTGAAAATCAGCTTCCAATGCAGCAATCTTTTTTTCTTTATCTTCTAATAATTTATCTTCTTCTGCTTTCTTTCCCTCTACTACTTTCAATTTCATCAAATAATCATTTTCAATCATTTTCTTTTTGCTCTTGTATTCTTGAATCAATTGAGCGGCTGTTTCTTGTTTTAACACTTCATTAACATCAGTAACAATAAAATCCGCAAAATAAATAACGCGTTCCAATTTTTGCATTGAAACGTCTAAAATTAAACCAATTTTAGATGGTGTACTGCGCAAAAACCAAATATGAACAGCTGGAGCAATCAAACTAATATGTCCCATGCGTTCGCGACGAACTGAAGAGTGAGTAACTTCTACTCCGCATTTATCGCAAACAATTCCTTTATAACGGATTTTTTTATACTTGCCACAGTAACATTCCCAATCCTTTGTAGGACCAAAAATTTCCTCGGCAAACAAACCACCCTTTTCTGGATTTTGTGTGCGGTAGTTAATTGTTTCTGGCTTGGTAATTTCACCGTAAGACCAGGCGCGAATTACTTCTGGAGATGCTAACTTAAGTCTTAAGGCGTCAAATTCAATGACATTATCTTTAAACATAATATCTTTTATTTAGTTTCATCGTCTTTTTGATAAGGATTTTGGACTTCAACCTTTTCGTCCAAAACTATTGCATTGTATTCAATGCCTTTTTTACTTTCAGTTTTTTGCAAAAGCTCTACATCCAATGCTAAGCCTTTTAACTCTCTTACTAAAACATTAAATGATTCTGGAATATTTAATTTAGTGATTGGTTCGCCTTTGATAATAGATTCATAAGCCTTTGCTCTACCCGGCACGTCATCGGATTTAATAGTTAAGATTTCTTGCAAAGTTGCCGCTGCTCCATAGCCTTCTAAAGCCCAAACTTCCATTTCACCAAAGCGCTGCCCACCAAATTGCGCTTTACCACCAAGAGGCTGTTGAGTAATTAAGGAATATGGACCAATTGAACGTTGGTGAATTTTATCATCAACCATATGGTTTAATTTCATCATATAGATGTAACCAATAGTTGTTTCATGATCAAATGGTTCACCAGTACGTCCATCATATAATTGAACTTGGCCGCTAGCATTGTATCCAGCGCGTTCTAATTCGGCGTCAATTGCTTCTTCAGAGATACCATCTAATACTGGTGTTGCAATCTTATAATTAAATTTATGAGCTGCCAAGCCAAGTACAGTTTCCATTAACTGTCCTAAGTTCATACGAGACACTATACCCAAAGGACTTAAAATAATATCCACTGGTGTACCATCTTCTAAAAATGGCATATCTCCCATAGGCACAATCTTTGACACAATACCTTTATTTCCATGACGTCCAGCCATTTTATCACCAACCTGAATTTTTCTCATATCAGCCACAGAAACCTGAACTGATTTAATAACACCAGGTGGTAATTTATCTCCGTTTTCAGCAGAGAAAATTTTAATATCTGTAACAGTGCCATGTTCTCCGTGTTCCAAATACAATGATGAATCGCGAACATCGCGAGCTTTTTCACCAAAGATAGCGCGCAATAACTTTTCTTCAGCTGATAATTCTGTTTCACCTTTTGGTGTAATTTTGCCTACTAAAATATCACCAGAAGCAACCTTAGCGCCAATACGCACAATACCTTCTGAATCTAAATTTTTTAATTTTTCTTCACTAACATTGGGAATATCATTAGTAATCAATTCCGGGCCAAGTTTTGTTTCACGCACATCAACTGTGTAATTTTCAATATGGATTGAAGTAAACCTGTCTTCACCAACCACACGTTCTGATAAAACAATAGCGTCTTCAAAATTAAAACCGTCCCAAATCATAAAGGCGACCAAAATATTTTGACCAAGCGCTAAATCGCCATCACGAGAAATTGCAGGACCATCTGTCATCATTTGGCCAGCAGCTACGCGTTGTCCTTTTTCAACAACTGGGTGCTGATTAAAACAGGTAGAAGCATTAGAACGTATAAACTTTGTTAAATTGTAAGTTCTAAGTCCTCCGTTATCTTCCAAAACTTGAATTTTATTTCCGGAAACTTCTGCTACCACACCGTCATTTAATGAAGTAATAATGTGGCCAGAATCACGCGCAGCATAAGCTTCTATACCAGTACCAATTAATGGAGATTGAGGATTAATACAAGGAACAGCCTGGCGTTGCATGTTTGTGCCCATCAAAGCACGGACGCAGTCATCGTGTTCCAAAAATGGAATACAAGAAGTGGCTACACTAACAATTTGATTAGATGAAACATCCATATAATCAATATCTGCCACATCTTCATAACCAGGCTCTCCAAATTTTCTAACTTCAGCTTTGTCCTGAGCAAAATAGCCATTATCATCAACCTTAGTGGTAGCAGCTGTACAAACAGCTTTTTCTTCTACAAAGGCGTTTAACCAAACCATTTCTTTAGTAGCGCGGGCTTTTACTTTAATAATTTTATCTTCTGCTTTTGTTAAAGCTTGAGCTAATTCTTTTGTAATTTTTTCTCCATCTTTACCAATCACCTTGCCTTTTGCATCCAAAACTTCTCCACGCAAAATTTCCCCCTCAGACATTTTAGGATCATTGGCAACTTCTTTTAAAACTCTTCTATAAGGAGTTTCTAAAAATCCATATTGATTGATACGAGCGTAAGATGCTAAGTGCATAACCAAACCAATGTTTGGACCTTCTGGTGTAGCAATAGGACAAATACGTCCATAATGTGTAGGATGTACATCACGAACATCAAAACCAGCGCGATCACGTGACAAACCGCCAGGACCCATAGCAGACAAACGACGTTTGTGTTCTAATTCTGATAATGGATTTGTCTGATCCATAAATTGTGAAAGTTGTGAGGACATAAAAAACTCACGCACCACACCCATAATAGGGCGAGCGTTTAACAATTTATTTGGATTCATTGTGGTGATTTCCAAAGTACTCATTCTATCGCGAACAATACGTTCCATTCTAGCCAAACCAACTCGCAAACGATTTTGGACTAATTCGCCAACAGCTCTGACGCGACGATTTCCTAAGTGATCAATATCATCTGGATTATCTTGGGTAACATTCAAACGGATAATTTCTTTAATAATTGTTGCTAAATCTTCTTTGCTTAATGTGCGGAATTCTCTGTCATGCGCATCGGCTCCTTCATTAACACCGAATCTTTGATTAAATTTATAACGTCCAACAGCTGATAAATCGTAACGATCAAAATTAAAAAACATGGCGTGAATTAATGAACGCGCGTTATCAGCAGTAGCTAAATCACCTGGACGAATTCTTTGATAAATACCAATTAAACCAGAATCTTCATCTTTAGAAGTATCTTTTGTTAATGTATTATCAATGTAACGAATCTGAGGATGGGTATCTACATCTTTAAATAAGTTTAAAATTTCTTCATCTGTTCCATAACCAAAAGAACGTAAAAGCATTGTAATAGGCGCTTTACGTTTACGATCTACCTTTGACCAAATCATGTTGTTAGAATCTGTTTCAATTTCTACCCAAGCGCCACGATTTGGAATAATTTTAGCTCCGTAATAACGACGACCGCGGAACATTTCTGATGTAAAAAAGACACCAGCAGAACGAATAAGCTGAGTAACAACCACACGTTCAATACCATTGATAACAAAAGTACCGTTTTTAGTCATGACTGGAAAATCACCCAAAAACACTTCTTGTTCTTTTGTATCCCCAGTACGGCGATTAACCAAACGGCTCTTTACGCGAAGAGCTGCTTCATATGTAATATTTTTATTGCGGCAAACAACTTCATCAAACTTTGGTTCATCCAAATAATAATCATCAAAATATAAATCAAGTTCACGTCCGGAAAAATCTTGAATTGGGGAAATATCCTCAAACAACTCTTTAATACCCTTTTCAAAAAACCAACGGTATGAATCTTTTTGCACTGCGACCAAATCTGGCATTTCCATACCGGATCTTCCGCTGTTCAAATAATTTCTTTCTTTTGGTAAAGATGAGGAAGTTTTAGAAGCCATAGCGTATCTTATTAAGTGATTATATAATCTTTTAATTTATTATTTGATCAGCAAAACAAAAATCTCCAAATCAGAATTTTCTGGACTGGAGTTTGAATTTTTATGCAAATTGTTGAGATGCAGCAAGGTTTTTCATGATAATCAAGCCCTGCGAACAGCTGTACCTCAGCTTAGACTGGGAGTACGCCATTCAAAAAGTAACATTATTCTACTATATAAAATGACTCTTGTCAAATAGCAGATAGTAAACCAAGGAAGTTGTCAAATTAGGGCTTAAATTAGCCAAAATACCAAACTTTCTAATATTTAAACCCTTGCTCATTTTGTTACAGGCCTTGACAACTGTGGAAAAGTATGGTATACTACTATGTTCAGTTGATGAACATTCCTTGAAAACAACCGAATAAAGCCAACTCTCCAAAATTAAGGAGGGGTAGACTTAACTAAATAGGCTAATAAGCCGAGGTAGTTAAGCGAAGAGGATCTTTAGGCTAAAATGGGTAGCAATACTCAATTTAAGCCTCAAACCTACTTAACTTCAGATGCTTCTAGTTTCTAGAAGGTACTGAAACATCTAACCCCCTGAGTTTTGCAGAGTTTTTTGATACCTATTTGCAAAAACCACTTTTCTTTGATATTATCTGATAATTAAAGGAGGGCAAAAAGTTGCGAGCATATTCTACGTTACTTAACTAAGGTTCAAGTCTTTATTATCAAGGTTTAGGGAAACCCCAAATCTTGATGACATTTACCAAACCGGCAAATGGACTTTGAGTGCCAAAGTTAAGCAAAAAACATTGGGATAACTCGCAGCTTTTTGTTTTATACGAAAAAGCAAGACCTGTTAAGGATCTTGCTTTTGTTGTTGTTAATATCTAAAAGGACTAAAAAGTATGCGGGATTTCGTCGCCTAGGCAATAGTAATCGCACTTGGTTGCTACCACCACATAGCAGCCGCGGTAGCTGTTAAACATGGCGATAGCCGAAGCATAAGGAAACAAGCTCGGAAACATCATGAAAAAGGACTTTGGGCCATGGCCTTTAATCAAGACTACGTTAGATGTTTCAAGAACCGATAGGTTTTTTTCAGCCAAAAGTTCGCTGACAAACTCTTTGGCTGTAACTGGTCCACCAATCAGTTCAATTGAAATATACGTAGCAGGAACAAGATGCTCCTGAACCTCCTCACCAACCCTTACCATACCGACAAGATATTTACCAACTTTATGATGAAATCTAACGTGATCCATCTTTGCCTCCTCTTAGGCATTTGGCAAGCCACCTTGCCAAGCCAATAGTATGCCAAAAAAATAAGCCCTTGTCAAGATTGTTTAAAGTTATAAAAAAATACCCTAAATTATATTCAGGATATTTTTGATTTCGCAAGATCAATTTATTCGATAGGTGGCACTTCATCGTCTTCATCTGCATCAGCTGATGCGGCAACATCAGCTGCACCTACTGTTTCTTTCTTTCTTGTTTCCTCCCAAACTCTTTCTTTAATTTCTTCTATCAAACTTGAATTATTTTTCAAAAATGCCTTGGCTGTTTCTCTGCCCACGCCTAATTTAATGTCACCATAAGTATAACTATTTCCAGATTTTGTAATTACTCTTTCCGCAACTCCTAAATCTAAAACATCCCCAGCAATTGATATTCCTTCATTGTACATAATATCAAATTCGCAAGTTCTAAATGGAGCCGCAACTTTATTTTTTACAATTTTAACTTTTACTCTGTTACCAATAATTTTTTCACCTAATTTTATTTGTGCAGCTCTGCGAACTTCTATTCTAACAGATGAATAAAATTTTAATGCTGTGCCACCAGTGGTAGTTTCTGGATTACCAAAAAAGACACCAATTTTTAAACGAGTTTGATTGATAAAAATCAAAACCGTATTACTTTTACTAATAATGGCTGTTAATTTACGCAATGCCTGACTCATTAATCTAGCTTGCAAACCCATATGAGAATCCCCCATGTCCCCTTCAATTTCTGCTTTTGGCACTAAGGCTGCCACTGAATCCACAACTATAATATCAATACCATTAGAACGCACTAAGGTTTCTACAATGTCCAAGGCTTGTTCCCCGGTATCTGGCTGAGAAATGATTAGATCTGTAGTTTTTACACCAATCTTTTCTGCATAATCTGGATCCAAAGCATGCTCAGCATCCACAAAAGCAGCTGTGCCGCCCATTTTTTGCACCTCTGCAATTACATGCAAAGTTAAGGTTGTTTTTCCAGAGGCTTCTGGTCCAAATACTTCAGCAACACGTCCACGTGGCATACCACCAACTCCTAAGGCCATATCTAATGATAAACAGCCAGTTGGCACTGCATCAACTTGCATTTTTTTTGCTTCACCCAAACGCATAATAGAACCATCGCCAAACTTTTCCTTAATTTGACGAATAGCTTCCTCTGCTGCTTCCTGTCTTTCATTCGTAACTTTTTTTGCCATATGTGTTACTTAACTAATTAATTTTTTGATAAAAAATATTACAATACTATAATATTGCAATATTGTAATACGAAAATTTTTTTTTAATTTCCCAAAGTGCTATTACTATTCTGAATCAATGAAACTTCTTCTGTTTTCTTTTCTTTAAAAATTACATTTCTAACTATTGATGATGACTTGCCATGTTTTTTAAATGCTGTAACAATAATTTGATTTGATCCTGAATTCAAACTTACTCTTTCTTGAAAAAAACCGTTTTCATCGCTAATTGCAGCCACGCCATTTATCTGAACTTTAGTTTCTGGAATTGTTTGACCTTTTACATTTAAATCCGCACTAGTAGTAATCATTCCTTCTTCTGGGGATTCAATGCTTAATTGCGGAGCCTTAAATATTCCAAAAAATTCCAAGCCCAAATAAAAAATAAAAAAAGCTACTACTAAAGCCACTATGCTTTGTCTAAAAAAAATTAAAATCTTATAAAATCCATGCAATACTTTTTGATTTTCTTCCTTACATGCTACTTTACTATTACGCAATTTTTGTGAATCACAATATTTTTGCAATAATTCACTTTCATCAAGTTTTAAAAACTTGGCGTAACTTTTTATAAAATTTTTAATATAAATTTGACCAGGAAAATATTGAAAATGTTCTTCTTCCAAGGCTTGCAAATATTTTGGCGACAATTGCAAAGCATCAGCCGCAACTTTTAAAGAAAGTTGTTGATCTTCGCGCGCTTTTTTTAAAAGCTCAGAAGCAGTTGGCTCAGTTTGTAATTGTTTACTGCAAAATGTAACCATAATATTTATTATTCCTTCCAGTCATTAGGAGCCACAGGAATATCATCTACATTTTCCTCTTCAACCTCTTCAATATTACTGGATTCCCCATCTTTTATCAATACCTCTCTTGGTTTTGCCCCATCTGCTGGGCCAATTATGCCCTTAGCCTCTAGTAAATCTAATAATCTAGCGGCTCTGGAATAACCAACCTTAAGCCTGCGTTGCAAATAAGAGGCCGAGGCTTTATCTGCCTGTCTAATCATAGCCGTTGCTTCTTCTAATAATGGATCATCTTCATTTCCGCCACGTCCATCATTAAAAGCTATTGCGGATTGCTGTTTGGCGGTAATATCTTCATTATATTGTGGTTCTGCTTCGCTCTTTAAAAAGTCTACCACGGCCTTAATTTCATCTTCTGAAACATAAGCGCCTTGCAAACGCTTAGGACGTGACATATCTTGGCTATTCCACAACATATCACCGCGGCCTAAAAGTTTTTCTGCTCCTGCGCAGTCTAATACTGTGCGTGAATCCATTAAAGATGCTACGGAAAAAGCCATACGAGCAGGAAAGTTGGCTTTAATCAAACCAGTAATAACATCAACTGATGGACGCTGTGTGGCAAAGATTAAATGAATACCAACCGCGCGCGCCATTTGAGCTAAACGCACCACGTGGCCTTCTACTTCTGCGCCGGCCGTAGCCATTAGATCTGCTAATTCATCAATAACAAAAACAATATAAGGCATTTTTTCTTCAAACAAAGTATTGTATTCCCCAATATTTCTACGTCCCACTTTTGATAAAACATCAAAACGGCGTTCCATTTCCCCAATCGTCCAGCGTAAAGCATTAACAGTTTTTTGTGTATCTGTAATAACCGGCGTTAATAAATGTGGAATTCCATTATACAAAGTTAACTCCACGCGTTTTGGATCAACAAAAATAAAACGCAAAGTTTCTGGCGTGTGTTGAAACAACAAACTCAAAATTAAAGCATTTAAATAAATTGTTTTACCACTATTAGTTGCGCCAGCAATAAGTAAATGAGGCAATTTAGCAATATCGCTATTCCAAGGCGTGCCAGAAACATCTTTTCCTAATACAACTTTTAATGCACCTTTAGAAACTTGAAATTCTTTGGATTCCATCAACTCTTTTAAAGTAACCATGGCCGCTTTTTGGTTTGGCATTTCAATACCTACTAAAGATTTTCCAGGTATTGGCGCTTCAATTCTAATTGGATGCGCGGCTAAGGCCAAAGATAAATCATTGTTCAAAGATGTAATGCGCGCCAATCTTACGCCATCGGCGGGTTTTAAAGTGTACTGTGTAATTGTTGGCCCAATTTGTACTTCGCTCATTTCCACAGAAATATTAAAATTCTGCAGGGTTTTTTGAATAGTAAAAAGATTTAATTTAATATCCCCAGAAGTAGGTAAAGATTTAACAGTTTTTAATAAAGATAATGGTGGTAATTTATGCGCATATTTTGGTGATGGCAATGGCGCCTCTAATAATTCATCTAACTCATTTTTAGATTTTTCTTTTGGTTGTGGCGCAATTGGAGTAATATCTTTTTTAATTTGTGTGGCGGCAAAACTTGGCGCTTCTTCTTCCTCTGTTTCTTCTTCATCATTACTTAGCGGCGCTTGATAAGCGTTATAATTTGGTGTCTTCTTGATAAACAAAGAAGCTACACCTAAAATAATTTTTCCTAATGTTCCTAATTTAATTAAAAGATTTTTTTGTTTTTGAATAATAGCGGCTAGGGTTGTATTAAGAATTAGCAAAACAGAAGACAATAATAACCCTAAAAGAATTATTAAAGTTGCCCAAGAGCCAATTAAAAATCTTAGTGATGTAACAGCGTAACCTAAAAATCCACCTGCTTCACCTGACCTTGCCAACAAGTAGGCACTGGTTGCTGGATAATATAAATGTAATAAACCATTAATACCAACTAATAAAAAAATTGAACCTAACACATGGCGGAAATTACCCTGTTCTTCTTTATGTAATTCAACAATTATCCCAACAAAAATCAAAAGCAACGGAAAAATAATTCTTGTTTGACCAAATAATAAAGCTAATCCACGATCCAAATAAAACCCAAGTTCGCCACCAATATTAAAATAGCTTAAAATCATTAATCCAGATAAAATTAAAAGAAGCACCACCTTAAGGCTTCTTGTAAGTTCTGGATTAAAACGTCTTTCCCGTTTATTACGGTTATTAAATCTTTCTTTGTTTGCTGATTTTTCTTTTTTGGAATTGGCCATAAGTATAATAGTAGTCCTATTATACCAGTTTCTAAAATAAGCTTCAATAAGACAGAAAAAGGACAGTGAGTTACTCACTATCCTTGTTTAGATAAACATACTATTTTGCTTAATTACTGACTACCACTCCTCATCTAAAATGTTTAAATTTGGCGGCAACAACTTGCTCTCATCCGCTGCGGGTTGCGCATCAGGACGATTAATTGGGAGAATTATTGCTATTTGCTCATCTTCCGTACCAGTCACATCTACCTGTGGAATTACGGCTACAGGTGATGTTATACCGGTAACAACATCTAATTTATTCCCACGTCCACCACAAAAGCAGGTAAAACGCCCATGATCATCTATAGGAAACATCGGATTTCCGCAAGCACCACATTTTGGCGCGCAGCCATTTCTACGCAAATAATCTTCAGTTCCATCCCAATACCCCACGCCGCCCTCCGTCTTTGGTTTAATAATAAAAGAGCAATAGTCCACTACGTTATAGTTAGACTATCACAGACATTATAAATATTCAAACTAAATTTTTTTTTAAAACCGCTTTGTATAAATATGACAATATGGAGATTGTCCATTTTTAGCGTAATAATTTTGATGGTATTCTTCTGCTGGATAAAACTCCCCTGCTGGTTCTACCACAGTTACCACATCTAATCCCTTATCTTTTAAAATATTGATTAACTTTTCAGCAATCATTTTTTCTTCTTCATTATTATAAAATATTTTTGATAAATACTGATTACCAATATCTGGCCCCTGCCCATTTTTTTGAGTTGGATCATGAGTTTCAAAAAACAACGTCGCTAATGTTTTATAATTAGTTTTTTCTGGATCATATTCTACCAACACAGATTCCACATGACCAGTTGATCCAGTAGATACCTGCTTATAGTTTGGACTCAACAACTTGCCGCCAGTATAACCAACAGTAGTGGATACAACACCAGGAGCTTTACTTAAATAATACTCCGTTCCCCAAAAACAACCAGAGGCAAAAATTGCTTTTTTGTAATTACTCATAATTTTGGAATAAATTTTATTGATAAAGAATTTACACAATGACGCGTATCTTTTTCTGTTAAGTTTTCACCAGTAAAAACATGCCCCAAATGCGCGCCACATTTTGCACAAACAATTTCTGTTCTTATACCATCAGCATCTGGAATTCTAGTTACCGAGCCTTTGATTTCGTCATCAAAACTTGGACAACCGCAACCAGATTTAAATTTAGCTGCGGAATCAAACAAGGGATTACTACATCTTTTACACACATAAATACCTTCTTTATAAAAATCATCATACTCACCAGAAAAAGGCGCTTCTGTGGCTTTGTGCACTATCACGTTTTCTTCTTCCTTAGTTAGATTGTTAAATGCGTTGGAATCTAGTGTCATATATAAAATTTATTCTTCTGTTCTTTCTAAAATTATTCTTTTTATAAAAACGCCGCGCTCTTGTGCTTTTTTCTTTTTTGTTTCTTCTAAATTATTAAAATCAATTTTTTTAAAATTACAAAGCGCCTGAATTACTTCTAAAACATCCGCTGCTTCTTCTAAGCAAACATCTTCTAAAAACTCATTTACTTCTTCTTGTACTTTATTTCTTAAGGCTGCCTCATATTCTTCATCATCTGCAATATGAACAATAGATTTTATATTTTTACCCTTAAGAATTTCTGGAATATTGTCTCTGACTAACTTATTGTACTGCATAAAATAAATCTTTACTTATTGTTTTATGTATATAATATTATCACTGTTACTTATATAACTCAATAACAATATTTTTTGACAAAAGCAAATTATTAATATAAGATGCTGCCAGGTTCTGAATTATTATTCAATAACTCAACGGAGGGCCCCGTGTCCGAACATGACTTTAACGGCAAGGATTTGGTTGGTTGGCGAGTAGTAACTTGGTATGAACTGCAACTTTCTACCACTACCATTAACCAATATACTAGTGGGGGTTTCTTTAGCAATAAGGACTTGGCTCTTACGGTTGGCAAGGGCAAGGGCTGGCTTAATGCTGATGGAATAGTAAAGCCAGTACTGGTTTTGACTAAGGATGGCGAGATGGGCTACATACTTGGTGATGAGCCTACGTTGCGAACTAACGAGGCCGACATCTT
>Ga0172369_10006701_pt1 | contig 13633 bp, 7 predicted proteins | sample LakKiv25m_FD_114539 | JGI IMG/M metagenome (GOLD analysis project Ga0172369, IMG submission 114539) | Freshwater microbial communities from Kabuno Bay, South-Kivu, Congo - kab_022012_11.25m | ecosystem: Environmental > Aquatic > Freshwater > Lake | place: Democratic Republic of the Congo... | reverse complement strand
TTCCATGTTAACTGAGAAGTTATAATTAATGGTTTTGGTTGGATTGTAAACGCTGATGCCTTCCCAGTAATCTGAGTAAACATTAGCTCCGGCAGCTACCGTTAACGGTCTGTTGCCTACGTATGGTCCTTCGTTTGGACTTCTTTCCCATACTTCCGTTGTTCCATGGATGCGAACAAACTTGAAGATGATCGATTGTCCTACGGTAAATGAACTGAATGTTGCACTCATGATAGTATCATTTTCAGCGGTCAATTCGAAATCGTTGCCGCCCCATGAGTTAAAGTCTCCACGAACTACTACTCTATCGCCTGTTACAAATTCACCGCGTTTTTTCAACACGCTGACGTTACATTTGAAGGTGACTGTAGCGGATAAACTTTGTGCTGCCCAAGCATTGAACCAGTCAACTGCTTGAACTAACGGAGAAACTCTATCAAAACCATACCAGAAATAAGTTGAGGAAGGTCCGTCCAAAGCTAAAGGATCAAACGCTAAGAACCCAATTTTATTTCCAGCTGTTAAAGTTCTGTGAATTCCAACATTGTATGTAGCACCATCTTTACCGATAGCTTTCATATCAATGGTGGTACCATCTACTACATCAACACCATCTAACCAGTTTTGAAAAGTAGAACCCAATTCATACGTTGGGTTAATAAGTAAAGTATCTGTACCAGCTTTTGCGGCTAAAGAATCGCCAAGAGTTGTTCCGGCAACCGCCATAGCAACTGAAGGTAAAAGTTGGTCACCACTTGCTACATAATTTACGTCATTATAGTCTTTTGCAATACCGAGAACATCATATTGGAAATCGCCCGCGGCATAAGTGGTGTCAGTCCAGATGGTTTGTGTACCGAGCCATTCATCACCAGCCAACAAATAGTTGTGACTTGGTGAAGCAGCTAACCAATCTTTAATAACTGTGCTATTGATAGCTTTAGGACCTTTGGTACAAATTTCGATAATGTTCGAATAGTTATCAACTAACTCTTTTGTTAATTTACCATAAGCCCATTTATCAACTGCCCAGGTGATAACTTCACCGGCTGTTGAAGTTGCACCGTTATAACCGAAGTAATAAGCTGCAGGGTATCCGGTTACTTTTGTATAACCGTTAAATACAAGCAACGTTCCGTTTGCCGGGTTTGGTGCAAAAATAAGATAAGACGTAACAAGACTTTCAGTACTGTTGTTGTTAACGTCTGTTGCAACAATTTTATACTGAACAGTTGTTCCAGGTGATTGACCAGGAATGTCACCAGAATAAACATCTCCACCAGTTGATGACATGGTTACATCAGTATAGGTAACGCCTTTATCAACAGAATATTTCAAAACAACGGATTGAACACCAGCAGCTCCACCTGATGGGTTATCATCAGTAACAGTTGCTGTTACAGTTCTAGCGCTTGTTGAAAGGGTTGTTGGTAATTTGTCATAAGATACGATTGTCGGAGGGGTGTCACCGGTTAATTCTACTTCGGCTACGAGATCCCAAGAGTAAGCTCTTGTCCACCAGCCTTTATCGCTGCCGTCATTATTAAATCTATATGCAGCATAAAATTTCCAACCGTTTAATGCTGTACTAGCACCGGACCAAAGACCAAATCTTTTTGTGGCTGAAGTTTGATCTAAGTCAGGTAAAGAATTTTTGATTGCGATACCGAAAATAGTTCCAGCCGTAATAGTTGGTTCAGTGATAAGGTTCATAGGAACCCATTGATAATTGAGAGAAGTCTGAACTGCTGCAGTCATAGGTGCACCAGCTCCACCATCACTCCAAATATCAGTAGCATCAAAAGGTGAAGTAGCACCAGTTTGTTTAGCTACCCAGCCGCCGGCTGTTGCATCCGGATTAGACGGGAATGCAGTAACATCGCCGTATCCGTTGCCGGTAGCTTCATAGTAGCCCCAGTTTTTTTCACCGGTAGCTGCTAATTGAGCTTTTGTCCATAAATATTTTACAATTTTAACTTCTACGTTTGGTTGAGAAGCGTCAGTTGTACTAAATCCGACTTGTTTAATAATTAAATCAGCCGGAGCTACGTACCATTGAACAAACCAATCTTGTCCATAAGCACCAAAGTTGGTATTGAAAGAACCATCGTTGATACGAAGAGTGTCGATCTTACCATTAGCGCTAGCTACTGACATATGAGATTGAACCGGATGGCTAACAATACCATGTTTGTTTGGTTGTACCATCATTGTTTCCCGTCCGTCAAACAGCATAGTTTCCTTAATCAACTTATTGTCAGGCGTCAAAATCATTTTCTTCTGAGCTTGAACTGCTAAGCTGGTTAAGAACACTAAGAAAAGAAACATTGAAAGTTTTCGAGTCATAGCGATCTCCTTAGTATTGATGAATGAATTAAGAATAAAAAAAAATCACGAAATAATTTACCAAAAACGGAACAAATTATTTTCTTCAAACAGAAATACGCATTTTTCAACAAAATGTCAAGCGCTTTTTTCCGTTCGTACTAAATTTTTACCGTATATGCGTTATTAATACCTTCTATCAACGTGATCTCTCGCAATACTGATTTATCAATGGTGGAATCGACATTGACAACGGTGATTGCTTCTTTGCCAATTCCGAATCGACCGAGTGAGAGTCCCGCGATATTGATTTTGTTTTCAGCGAGAATTTTTCCAACTTGCGCAAGCACGCCGGGTTTATCAATATTCGTATAGAAAAGCATCGCTCCTTCAGGCTTCAACTCAAGGTGAAATTTATCAATATCAACGATTCTAATTTCGTTATTACCGAAGACGGTGCCCGCTAAATATTTTTCTTCCGATGCAGAAGAACATTCAACAGCAAGTAAATTGGTGTAGTCGGAATTTGCGCCGGCATACACTTCCTCTATCGCAATGCCCATTTCAGCCGCAAGGAATGGGGCGTTGATCAAGTTGAGAGGATCGCTTGAGTGTTTGGAAAGAAATCCTTTTGTAACGGCTGAAGAAATGAGTTTGTGGGATTGACTCAAGAGTTCGCCATAAAAAGTGATTTTAATTTTCTTCAATTTGTTTTGAAGAATTTGTCCTTGCAATGAACCAATGTTCTCTGCAAGCCGCACATAAGGCGCTAACTCGGGATTACCGAATGCTTCAATGGCGGCTGCGTTTACCGCACCGCGCAATCCTTTGTTGTTAAAGTAGTCAACCATTTGTTCCGCAATTTGAATGGCAACCTTTTCTTGTGCTTCTCCGGTGGATGCACCAAGATGAGGTGTTGTTACAACTTTCGGATGTTGAATTAACGGATGGTTATAATCAGGCGGTTCGGAGACGTACACGTCAAACGCAACGGCGGAAACTTTTCCTGAATTAAGCGCATCAACTAAATCATCTTCATTGATAATGCCACCGCGCGCGCAGTTAACAAGCTTTACACCGGCTTTGCATTTTTCAAAAGTTTCTTTGCGTAACAAGTTTTGTGTTTTTTCATCTAAAGGAACATGAACCGTGATAATATCGGATGAAGCGAAGAGTGTATCGAGGTCAACTAGCTTGACACCGATTTTTGCACCGGTCTCTTCGGAAAGAATCGGATCATATCCGATCACTTGCATGCCGAACGCTTTCATTCTTACGGCAACTTCACGACCAATTTTTCCGAGTCCTACTACGCCTAACGTTTTTCCATACACTTCGGAACCCTGAAATTTTTTTCTTTCCCATTTTCCTGCTTTTAACGACGCAGTCGCTTGAGGAATATTTCTACACATGGAAAGCATTAACGAGATTGCGTGTTCTGCGGTGGAGATCGTATTTCCGCCGGGAGTGTTCATTACAATTACGCCTTTACGTGTCGCGGCTTCCGAATCAATATTGTCAACGCCTGTTCCGGCACGACCAATCACTTCCATCTTTTCCATGCAGGCAATAATGTCTGCAGTTACTTTTGTATCGCTACGAACGACTAAGCCTTCATAATCTTTTATTACTTGTTTTATTTCTTCTTTCGGCATGCCGGGTTGATAGGTAACATCGAAACCGGCGGAGGTAAGAACAGCTACACTTTTTTTGTCAACAGAATCTGTTATCAGTATTTTTTTCATTTCTTCCTAACTATTGTATCATAGATTTGCATTAAGTTTTTGGACGAACTGCCCTTTCGGAACAGCGCCGATAATTGAATCAACCACTTTCCCGCCTTTGAAAATCAAGAGCGTGGGGATACTGCGAATACCAAATTGGGTAGCAGTTTGTGGATTGTTGTCAACGTCTAATTTTCCAACTTTGAATTTCCCTTCATACTCATTTGCGAGTTCTTCAACAATCGGGGCAATCATACGGCACGGGCCGCACCAGGTTGCCCAAAAGTCAATTAAGACAGGGGTTGATGATTGTAATACTTCGGTTGAAAAATTTGCATCGGTTATTTCAAGTGGTTTCATAAAAGTTCCTTTTTAGTTTGAATAATTTTTTAATGAATCGTTTTGCGGTTCACCTTGCCCCACAAAACTTACGATATCTTCACCTCCGTCGGCATTAATAATGCCGCCGGAGATCCATTCACCGCCGTCTTTACACAGCAGCGCAATAACTTTAGCGACATGTTCCGGAGTGGTTAATTTGCCTCTCGGATTTTTTCTTCTCGCAACTTCAATCATCGGCATGTTGCCGGGAATTTTTCTGAGAGCCGGTGTATCGGTAACGCCCGCCATAATAGCGTTCACACCAATTTCCATCGGACCAAGTTCAACGGCAAGCTGGCGGCAGTGAGATTCAAGAGCGGCTTTTGCGGCAGATACCGCGCCGTAGTAAGGAATTGCCGTGTGTCCGCCTGAACTCGTCATCGCAAAAATTCTTCCGTGAGAGACAAGCAATCCGCTGCTTACTAAATCCTGAACCCAATAAACAAGTGAGTTGGCCATTACATCCAGCGTCATTTCAATTTGAGCCTTTGTAATTTGCTGTTCCCCTTCTTTCGGGATAAACGGTTTTAAAGTACCAAACGCGAGTGAGTGAATCACAACTTTTACTTTTGGCTTGCCGCCGGTACGTTTCAACAAATCATCAATTATTTCTTTACGTTTTTCTTCGTCGGCTGCGTTCACGTTGTAGAACACATGGTCAACCTTAAACCCGGTAAGTACGCCTTGTATTCTTTCTACATTGGCAAGCGTGGCTTGTCTATCCAAATGCACACCAATAATATTGTATCCTTCTTCAGCAAGTTTTACGGCAGCGGCTTCACCAAAACCGGATGAAGCTCCTAAAACAACAGCCCAAAATTTTTCACTGGATTCGTTCTTCATTTACTACTCATTTAATTTGTGTTTAGTCTTTCTTACGGCTCAAATATAAGAAAAATTAAAAAATAGATAGCAACATAGATTCATTGTTATTTCGGAAGAAAATACAGCGAATCTTCGCCAAAAATTTTCTGCACTTCTTTAACAAACTTGTCGGTTATTCTTATTTGATACGAAAGTAGGAACCCTTTTATTCCATAGTCGTTTCCGTGAATTTCGAGCAGCACCTGCACCCGCCCGGGATGCTTTTCGAGAATCGCTTTTAGCATGGAAAGTTTTTCTTCGGTGTTGCCGTTTTCTTCTAAACTAATCTTTACGCGTTTGGTAAGTTTTTCTCTCGTCTGATCAAGGGGAATAACTTCTTCAATATGAAGTTTAATTGCGTCGCCGCTGCTTTCGGGGCGACCGGAAAGATACACGGGAGCCTCTTGAGCCAAATACTTTCCGTACTCTTTGTAAGTAGATGCAAACATTAGGCAATCGCAAGAACCTGTAAAATCGTCGATGGTGAAAAACGCCATCGTCCCCCCTTTTTTATCGATCTTCGTGGTTAATTCTGTGATAACTCCGCAGGCTTTAACGTTCGATAACTTTTCGATTCGCTCAATTTCTTCATTCTCACCTAAGCGCATGGTCGCGAATGAGAGATATTCAATTTCATGTTTTCTCAGCGGGTGACCGGTAATGTAAAACCCTATCATTTCCCTTTCGCGGGCAAGTTTTTCATTTTCGCTCCACTCTTCAACATTGGGAAGATCCGGTTCAGGGACGTTATGATCATCTTCATCTCCGCTGAAGAGACTGTTCAAACTTTTCGATTTGGACGACGCAGCTTTTGAAGTGTACGCGATTATCGATTCAACCGCGCTGTAAAGTTGTGCCCGGTTTTTATTAATGGCATCAAATGCACCGACAAGAATTAATCCTTCAAGTACCCGCTTATTTACAATCCGGGAATCGTTCACCATGCAGAAGTCGAAGAGCGACTTAAAATTTCTTCCTAATTTTTCTTTCGCTTGAATGATTGACTCAACAGCGTTGACGCCAACATTTTTAATGGCGGAAAATCCGAATCGAATTTTTCCTTTTTCAACATCGAAGAATTTTGAAGGTTTGTTGATGTTCGGCGGCAACACATCAATCTTAAGTTTGCGGCAGTCGTCTAAAAAATTTGTGACTTTATTCTTGTCGCCGAATTCGTTAGTTAAGTTAGCTGCCAAAAACTCCGGTGTGTAATGCGCTTTTAAGTAAGCAGTCTGGTACGCCACAATTGAGTAAGCTACCGCGTGGCTTTTGTTAAATCCATAATTGGCAAACTTATCGATATCGTTAAAAATATCCGTCGAAATTTTTTCACTGATATTGTTTTGTTTTGCACCGGTAACAAAAACTTCTTTTTGCTGCTTCATTGCGGCGAGGTCTTTCTTCCCCATCGCACGGCGGAGGATATCCGCCTGAGCAAGACTCATTCCCGCAACTTTATTAGCGATCTGGATAACCTGTTCCTGGTAAACGATAATGCCGTTCGTCTCTTTTAATATTGATTCGAGTATCGGATGCTTGTATTCAATTTTCTTCCGCCCAAATTTTCTGTCGATAAAATCATCGATAAATTCCATCGGGCCGGGGCGGTAGAGCGCATTCATCGCCGCGAGATCAGCTATGGATTGCGGTTTTAATTTTTTCAAATATTCACGCATCGGGGGAGATTCAAATTGGAACACTCCGGTCGTTTGACCCTTGGAAAATATTTGATACGTCTTCGGGTCATCAAGAGGAATGTCGTCAATAGTAATATCTACATTATGATTTTTCTTTACCAGGCGAAGCGTATCTTTGATGATGGTGAGTGTACGCAAACCAAGAAAATCCATTTTGAGCAGACCGTTATCTTCAAGCTCTTTCATATTGAACTGAGTTACCAATTCTTCTTGAGCATTGTAAGAAGCAAGCGGCACAAAATTACTTACATCACCGGGCGCAATGACCACACCGGCCGCATGTTTTGAGGCGTTGCGGTTCATTCCTTCCAAAACTTTTGCGTACTTCACCAAATTTTGGATTTGCTCGTCTTTCGAATCTTTTACCCAACTTAGTTCGGGTACTTCTTTAAGTGCCTGATCAATTGTATAAACTTTACCGAATTTGCTCGGAATAAATTTTGTAATATTATTAACGGTCGGGATCGGAATTCCAAGCACGCGCGCGACATCCCGCAGCACCGCTTTGGATGAAAGTCTGTTGAACGTGATAATTTGACTAACGCACTCGGTGCCGTAACGTTGCCGCACGTAATCAATCACTTCGCCCCGCTGATCGTCTGCAAAATCAACGTCGATATCAGGCATGGAATTTCGTTCCGGGTTCAAGAACCGCTCAAAGAGTAAATCATATTTTAACGGATCGACATTGGTGATTCCGAGTGCATACGCAACCAGACTTCCGGCGGCGCTCCCTCTTCCGGGTCCAACCGGAATATTGTTTTTCTTTGCGGCGTTAATAAAATCCTGCACAACAAGAAAATATCCCGGGAATCCCATCGCTTTGATAACCGACATTTCATATTTATAGCGGTCGGAAATTTCGGGAGTAATTTCAGGGAAGCGCGTCTTCAATCCTTCTTTCGCAAGAAGTTCGAGATAATCTTCTAACGACTTAGCCGGAGAATCTTCCGGAATGGGAAAAATCGGAAAGTGTGATTCAAATTTGTAAGTAAGATCGGTTTTTTCTTCAATCTCGAGCGTGTGCTCAATTGCGTCGGGTAAATGTTTAAAAAGATTTTTCATCTCCTGCTGGGATTTGAAATAAATTTCGTCGGTTCCGTAGCGGAGTGTTTTATAATCAGCGTTCCCGGATTTATCTGAAAGCATCAATAATATATTGTGCGCAACGGAATCTTCTTTGTGGATGTAGTGGCAGTCGTTGGTGGCTACAAGCTTTATTCCCAATTCTTTCGCAAGTTTGGGCATCTGTTCTAAAACGGGAAGTTCTTTATCAATTTTGTGATCCTGCACTTCAAGATAGAAATCATCGCCGAAAAGTTCTTTAAAGCGAATCGCGTCTCTCTTCGCTTTTGGGTAATCGTTATTTACTATTGCGGACGCGACAACACCGCCGACACAAGCTGAGGTGCACACGAGTCCTTCATGATATTTTTCAAGCAGTTCCAGATCAATTCTCGGACGGTAATAATATCCTTCTGAAAATCCGAGCGAGGAAAGTTTAACCAGATTTTGATACCCGGTCATATTTTTTGCAAGAAGGATAAGATGATTGTACGGTTTACGTTTTCTTCCGGTTGCGTCTTCCACACGCTGCTTTTCAAAGCGTGAAGTGTCAACCACAACATACGCTTCCATTCCCACAATCGGTTTTATTCCTTCCTTCTTTGCTTTGCGGTAAAACTCCGGCACACCAAACAATACACCGTGGTCGGTTAACGCAACGGCATGCATCCCGTCGGCTTTGGCAGCTTTCACGAGACTATCAACCGTGCAGGCGCCATCCTGCAAACTATAATGAGTGTGGTTATGAAGGTGAATGAAATCGGACATTTTTTTGCTTAGTTAAAAGGAAGATTCTTTCGCAAATAAATTATAAAAAAGATTCTTTAAAAAACAGTTGTTATTATTTTTTATTTTTTTACTGCGTGAAAAAATGACGCTTCTGAAGAAAATTTCTCGCGGTTTCTAAAAAAAATTGTGCTTAGGTGAAAAATTTTTTGAAGAAGGAGAACGCCGGTTTCTTTTCTTTTACGGTAAAAAAATCTTTTATTGCTGCCGCTACTTCCGGAGTTCTTAAATAGCCGTACGATTTGTGTGGATTTTTCATTCCCGAAACCGCATACATATTTTTTACAAAACTATCTTTTACCGAAACACCTTTTGCATTCGGTTTGTAGAGCGCGGCAAGCTGCGGCACAAGAGCTATTTTGTCATCACGGTCGTTCAAATTATACCAGCGCGTTTCAATGTTTTCAGGAACCCGGAGACCGCCGCTCCCTTCTCTGCTTGCGAGAGTTTTTTGCACCACGTATTTATGCCCGAGCGGCGAACCGATGGTCATGCATGTATCGATGCAAACTTTTCCTTCGTACCGCAGAAGCGTATCGTAAGCTATCAACGAGCCCATTGAATGAGCAATAAGCATTATCTGCTTCGATTTATTTTTTTCGAGAACGGAAGCAAGCCGTTCAATCATAACATCTTTTATCAGACGTTTTTCCCCCTGATAATAAAAGTCCTCGTTGGAATAGTAGGCTTCAAGTTCTTTCATATTGTAATGAATCATCAGCTCGGTGAGCGCGGGATATTCCATTGAGACGATACTGTCAACAACGAATTTCTCATAATACTTTTCAAGAAAGTCTGCCGCTTTTTTTCTTAAACCGGAAGGCTCTTGAAGCACGGTAGAAGATTCGGGATAATATTTTTCTTTATCGAAAAGAGCATCGCTTCCCCCCTCCGCTTCGGGAAGGAGCGGCATCTTGTTAAAAATATCCGCCCAATAGACCAACTCGAAATCAATCTGAGCGTGAAGATGGTTTTCTTTTGTTAAGCCTTCTTCAATACTTTCGTTCCACCAGGTTGAAAGAAGATTTTTTGGAGGTTTGTTCCCGAGTCCGTGAATACCGATAATAATTTTCTTCATACGAGAGATTACTTTTTACTGATACAACATAAGAAAAATTCAGCAGACGCGCTTCGCAAAGAAAAATTTTGTAAGAAGTGTTCTGAATTTCTCTCGCCAAAAGATTAAAGGAATAAAATTCCGCTTCTCTGTGTATATTGCCCCCAAGAAAAAAAATATTTAATCACAAATAAGGTAAAAGAGTGACATTCTCACAGCGATCAAGTTGGGCAATTGCTCCGCCGTAACAGGCAGAGAGGAAAGTCCGAACTCCGTAGAGCAAAGTGCCGGATAACGTCCGGGCATCAAGCGATTGATGACGGAAAGTACCACAGAAAAGATACCTCCCCGGTGTAAACCGGAGAAAGGGTGAAAAGGCAGGGTAAGAGCCTACCGCTCTAAGAGTAATGTTAGAGGTTCCTTCGGGAAGTGGCGCTTCGGCGTCATCAGGGCAAACCCCACTTGGAGAAAGGTCAAATAGGAAAGTTTCCCCTTTCGGGGGGACGAAGCTGCTCGCTTTGGCTAACTTTCGGGTAGACCGATTGAGGGTTGAAGTAATTCAGCTCCCAGACAAATAATTGCCGTGGCGCTCGGGCGCCATTACAGAATTCGGCTTACAGACTTGATCGTTTATGTTCTCTTTTAGATGAACTATGGTTGAAAAGCGATGGAAACTTAAAGAGATAGGTGACCAGTACGAGGTGAACTATCTTGCTGATTCGCTCAACGTTTCAGAAATTTTAGCACGGTTGTTGGTCCTTCGCAATATCAAAACGTTCTCTCAGGCAAAAAATTTTTTCCGCGCTTCGTTAGATGATTTGCACGATCCGTTTTTAATGAACGGAATGGAAGAAGCAACTCAGCGGGTTATTGAAGCGGTGACAAATCAGGAAAAAATTCTTGTGTATGGAGACTATGATGTTGACGGCACAAGCTCAACCGCAATGCTGTTCATGTTCCTCAAATCGCTCAACGCTAACGTTGAGTATTTCATTCCTAACAGAATTAAAGACGGCTACGGCATCTCCGAGCAGGGCGTTGACCATGCCCATGCTCTCGGTGTGAAACTTCTCATTTCGGTTGATTGCGGCATAACCGCCGTTGAGGAAGTTGAGTACGCAAAACAGTTTGGTATTGATATTATTATCTGCGATCATCATCAGCCGAAAGAAAAACTTCCAAACTGCTACGCACTTCTCGATCCCATAAAACCGAATTGCAATTATCCTTACAAATTTCTCTCCGGTGCAGGAGTAACGTTTAAGTTGATTCAAGGAATTTGCGATAGAATCGGTAAGCGGGAAGCCCCGTTGGTTTATCTTGATTTAGTCGCCCTTGCAGGCGCCGCGGATATCGTACCGCTCACGGATGAAAACCGTGTCTTGGTGAAAGAAGGCTTATCTCAAATTAACACTTCCCCGCGCCCCGGAGTAAAGGCATTGCTTGACAGCGCTAAAATTCAGCCGGGTAATTTGAACTCCGGACAGATTGTCTTTGGGCTCGCTCCCAGAATTAACGCGGTGGGAAGAATAAGCGACGCGAAGACTGCCGTTGAACTGATGATAACCAACGACCCCGAAGAAGCGAGTCGCCTTGCTTTAATTCTTGAAAAAGAAAATTTTGAAAGACGGAAAATTGACGTTGATACCCTGGCGGAAGCAATTGATAAAGTTGGAGACAGCGTTGACATTGTTGAAGATTTAGCAATAGTGCTTCACGAAGAAAATTGGCATCCCGGTGTAATAGGCATTGTCGCTTCCCGCCTTGTAGAAAAATATTCTAAACCGACTGTTATGCTCACCACTATAGACGGCGTGGCGAAAGGTTCCGCAAGAAGTATCGCAAGCTTTAATATCTATGAAGCGCTAAAAGAATGTGAGGACCTCCTTATTCATTTCGGCGGACACGAAGCCGCGGCCGGGTTAGCGGTTGAAGTTGATAAGATTGATGAATTCCGCGAACGCTTTCAAAAAATTGTGAAAGAAAAAATCAATAAGAATGATTTAATTCCTGAAATAACAATTGACTCAAAAATTAAATTATCCGAAATTACAGCTAAGTTTATTAGAATTGTTGAACAGTTCGCTCCGTTTGGTCCCAAGAACATGCGCCCGTTGTTATGGGTTGAGGACGTGCATACCGTCTCCTCTCGCGTGATAAACGGAAAGCACCTCGTGCTTACCATGAAACAAGACGAGTGCGATAAAGTGTTCGACTGCATCGCCTTTAACATGGCAGAATATGCCCCGCTGGTAAACGGCGGCAGCAAAAAATTTGATGCGGTTTTTTCCATAGACCAAATGGTGAAAGACGGAAAAGTTTTTCCGCAGTTTAGAATAAAAGATATTAAAATTAAATAGATAGGAGAACTCTTTATGTCAGGTCACTCAAAATGGGCCACGATTAAAAGAAAAAAAGGAGCTGCCGACGCTAAACGAGGCAAGATTTTTACCAAGCTGATTAAAGAAATTACTATTGCTGCCCGCGAAGGAGGCGGCGATCCGGCGGGGAATCCCAGACTTAGGCTTGCGGTTGATAACGCTAAAGCTGCCAATATGCCGGCCGATAATGTTGAACGCGCTATTAAGAAAGCTACCGGAGAACTTGAAGGTTCAACCTACGTTGAATTAATTTATGAAGGATACGGACCCGGCGGTATAGCGATTCTTGTTGAGGTTGCTACCGATAATAAAAACCGCACCGTTGCGGAAGTACGCCATATCTTTAGCAAGAACGGCGGCAGCATGGGAGAATCCGGTTCGGTTGCATGGATGTTTGAACGTAAAGGAATCATCACCCTAAAGAAAAACAATAAAACCGAAGATGAAATGATGGAAATTGTTTTAGAAGCCGGCGCTGATGATATGCTTACCGAAGAAGATATTTTTGAAGTTACCACAACGCTTGAATCGTTTGAAACTGTTAGAAAAACATTAGTGGACCAGGGACTTGAAGCTGAAAATGCGGCACTCCAATGGATAGCGAAAAACACCCTTGCGGTTGCGGGCGAAGATGCGGAAAAAGTAATGAAACTTATTGAGTCGCTTGAAGACAACGACGATGTTCAAAATGTTTTCTCTAACGCCGATATTCAAGAAGAGGCATAAGCGAGCAATAGTTCTATAATGCACATACAGATGCATAACAAACTTTTGCAATTCTAAATTATCCGGTTCTTTGCTTTGGTCGCCGATGTTTGAAATGAACTTCATGCTGTTTTAAGCTCCATCGTTCCTGTTTTAATTGAAGCTGGTGAAGGTTGAAGTCAGAGGCGCCGTGGTTGAAACAGCACCGGTGCCGGTTTAAATAAAGCCCGTTCCGGTTGAAGTGAGCCAAGCCCTGTTTGAAACAGAAACCACCCAGTTTGAAACGAGATTGATGCCGGTTGAAACTGCACCGTTGTCGGTTTAAACCACCATGATTCTCGGTTTAAACCGGGGATTGCTTCGTTTTTAGTCTGTTTTAGGGGTTTATAAGTTGAACCACACCCACAACCGTGACTACAAGAACCTGGCATGAGAGTTTGCGTTTTATTTCAGCAGAAGCATCTTCTTTGTTGCCAAATAATCATTTGCCTGCAACCGGTAGATATAAACTCCGCTTGCAAGTGAGCTTGCATCGAAAGCAGCAGTGTATCTTCCAACTTCTTTATTTTCATTTACTAATGTTTTTACTTCGTTGCCGAGTACATCATAAATCTTTAGCGTTACGTGTCCCGCTTTTGGCAACTGGTA
>Ga0172369_10006700_pt1 | contig 13633 bp, 13 predicted proteins | sample LakKiv25m_FD_114539 | JGI IMG/M metagenome (GOLD analysis project Ga0172369, IMG submission 114539) | Freshwater microbial communities from Kabuno Bay, South-Kivu, Congo - kab_022012_11.25m | ecosystem: Environmental > Aquatic > Freshwater > Lake | place: Democratic Republic of the Congo... | reverse complement strand
TTTGTACAACAAGGTGGCAATCCACTGGGCATCTTTTACATCACTTTTTCGTCCAGGCATTTGTTTGATTAAAAAGGGATTGACCAGAATTAAGGTAAATCCCATATCTTCCAGAATATTCCATACGGGAATCCAGTACATCCCTGTGCTTTCCATGGCAATGGATTCAACACCTTCAGAATGAAGAGCTTGACCCATAGCCATGATCGATGGGGTAAGAGAAGTATACTCCAATACCGGCCCATACTTTTTACCTTGGTATGTCGCACAAAAAATGCTATCTTTGTGTACATCCAGTCCGCAAACTCGTTTCATCATTAGCTTGTTTAATTGGTTTAAACGCTAAGTTACGAAGCCTCTTTCAGCAATCAAACTGTTGGAGCTAAGGACTGGATTTTTATTCGTCTGTGTGCAAACCTGCAGGATTTTCATGTAAATTTGATCAAAACCCTGCAAATCATGTTAAAGAAATTACCCAAGCAACCTCAGTTAGAGATTTTCAAAACCGTGCTGACTAGTTTCATTCATCCTGAACACGAACTCTGCATATTGGCAAAGAAAATTGACTGGGAAGGACTGGAAAAAGAATTTGCTCCTCTTTATGGAACAGTTGGCAGGCCATCAGTTCCAATAAGAACGATCGTTGGACTAGTACTTCTCAAGCAGATGTACAACCTGGGTGATGAAACTGTTGTTTAGCGGTATCTTGAAAATCCCTACTGGCAACACTTTTGTGGTGAGATCTACTTTCAATACCGGCTACCGTTCGATCCAAGTGATTTTGTTCATTTTCGCCATCGCATCGGAGCACAAGGGATGGAGAAGATTTTCAAACAGAGCATTGATTTGTTTGGTGAAGATGTAATCAAAAAAGAAGTGCAGGAGGTCAGAGTTTATACCACGGTACAGGAAAAAAACATCACCTTCCCCACTGATCGTAAGCTTTATGAAAAGACTATTGTGTACTGCAAAAGAATTGCAAGCAAAGAAGGGATAAAACTGAAAAGGACCTATACGCGGGAGATAAAGAAATTAAAGCACCAGCTGCGTTTTGCAAAGAAGCCCAAGAACTATAAGAAGCTTCAGAGGGCTCAGAATAAATTGCATCGCATCGCAGTGAAAATCTACAATGACCTGGTTGACCAACTTAATCCCATTCCCAAAGACGCTTACTATGATATCTTCGATAACCTATACAGGGTTCTTACTCAAAAACGGGATGACTCAAATAAAATCTACAGCTTACATGAGCCAGGGGTTTTATGCATAGCCAAAGGGAAGGAGCACAAACCCTATGAGTTCGGTAATAAAAGTTTTTTGCATACTCCCGCAGATCGGGGATCATTGTCGGAGCCATGGCCGTTGATGGGAATGCATATGATGGTCACACTTTAAAACCGCAGTTGATGCAGGTCAGAGAACTGACAGGTGGAAAAATCAAGAAGGCTATTGTTGACAGGGGTTACAAGATAAAAGAAAAAATAGGATCAATCGAGATGTAATGCCGAAGGCGCTTAAAAGAGAAAGCTACTATCTGAAAAAGAAACGAGAAGAGCGATGCCGGTCAAGGGCTGGAATAGAAGCATTGATCTCACACCTGAAACACGACCACAGGATGATAAGAAACTATCTGAAAGGCACGGCTGGAGACCAAATAAACACATTATTGGCCGCTTCGGCATACAATATGATGAAATGGATGAGGTTAAAACGACAAGAATTTTTATGTCTTATTTTTCACTGGTATTTACAGACCTTTATTTTAGCCACTGTAAATATCCAACGCTATTGTTTGAATAAAAAAGTGAATTGATAAGGATCAACTAATGAAATACAATTTTTAAAAAATGCTGGTGTCGAAGATCTGTTTTGAACTTATTACCATAAAGTTACCAGAATCCTTTGAATGATCGGGATTATTGAGGAAATCAGAAGACACTATGTATTTGTTGGTGTACAGCCGAATGTATTCAAAACGTAACATCATTAATAGTCATAAAATAAACTGTTATATTAAATTTAGAAAGCATGAAAAATAAAAAAATGAAAGCTTTTCCTTATAAGAAAGCTTTGGTAACTGGTGGTGCAGGATTTATTGGATCACACATTGTTGAAGAATTAGTGCTAATGGGGGTTGAAACAATTAGCATAGACAATTACTTTGCTGGAAAAAAAGAAAACCTTGCCCATCTAAAGGAGTTTTCTAATTTCACAGAAATAGAGTGTGATATCCTGGATATGGAGCAATTAAAATCCATTATTCAAACTGGCGTTGATGTGATATTTCACCAGGCTGCATCTAAAAAAACGATTTGCTTAAACCAGCCACGTCTTGATCTGGATATAAACTCGAAAGGTGCATTTAACCTACTTGAATTAAGTGTGAAGTATAATGTTAAAAAATATGTTCATGCTTCAACTGGTTCCGTTTATGGGGAAGCACAATATTTTCCCCAGGATGAACATCATCCTCTTGCACCTACCTCCTATTACGGAGTAAGTAAACTTGGAGGCGAAAAATATGCTAATGTATTTAATCACCTTTACAATTTAGATACTACTGTTTTAAGATATTTTCATGTGTACGGACCAAGACAGGAATCTAGTGATGTAGGTGGAGTTGTTTCTATATTTACTCGCAAGATGCTTAAGAATGAACCTGTCACAATTTTTGGAGATGGCACACAACAACGATCTTTTACTTACGTAAAAGATGTTGTCAAAGCAAATATTCTTGCTGCTACTTCAGAAGGTACAAAGGGTCAGATATTTAATTGTGCTTCAGGCATAAAAGTCACTATTAGGGAATTAGTAGATCATATTGCTGAAATTCTAAATATAAATAATCCTAAGATAAATTATGAAGACTGGACTCCGGGTGATATTAAGGTTTTTGATATTAACAACAGTAAAATTAAACGTGACTTAGGGATTGAATTTGTAACAGATTTTAAGGCCGGGTTAATTGATACTGTTAATTGGGGTAAAACTTTCTTTACTAAATAGCACGTTGAAATGTATAAAAATTACAAAATTGCAGTTGTAATTCCTGCATACAATGAGGGCGAGTTAATTGAAACAACACTCAAATCAATGCCTGAATTTGTTGACACAATGTTTGTTGTTGAGGACGGAAGTGCCGATAATACACTTGACTTGATAAATAAGTGTAAGCAATCGGATTCAAGAATTGTACTGATCAAACATGAAAAGAACAAAGGCTTGGGTCAAACCCTAATTGATGGATACATCGCCAGCGCTTCATCTGACAATGATATCACGACCGTTATGGCTGGTGATAATCAAATGGATCCTGAGGACTTACCTGGTCTTCTTGACAAGTTGATTGATAACAAATATGATTATGTTAAAGGAAATAGATTATTACACCATGACGTCAAAAGCTCAATGCCAAGGCACAGGCTTATTGGAAATTCCATTCTTACTATATTAACAAAATTTGCTACAGGATATTTTTACCTTATGGATCCTCAAAGTGGATATACAGCAATAAAGAATACTGTTCTGAGAAAAATTCCTATCTCAACTATGACAAAGGGTTATGGGTATAATGCTGATATACTATGCATGTTAAATATCGAAGGGTTTAAAGTTGCTGATCAACAAATAAAACCTGTGTATGGGAATGAAAATAGCAAAATTAAATTATTAAAATATATAAGAAAAACAAGTGGCCTACTTATTAAATTATTCTTTAAAAGATTATGGAAAAGGTATGTTATACTTGATTTTCACCCACTTATTCTTTTCTACTTATTTGCATTTTTTAATCTTGTGCTAATTATTATTCCATTTTCCATCAGATTCTTTTATATGTTTTTTACTTATGAATCAGTTCCTAAAACGACACTTATTATTTTAGTATTCACATTTTTGCTTACATTCCAATCTATTTTGTTCGCAATCTGGATGGATATGGACTATAATAAAAGAAAGGAATAGACATATAGGTTTGGATTACAAATCAACAACACAACTCTGTTTGTATTAGACGTAAGTTGTGCTGGTATTTTTTTCGAAAAAGATTTCAAGAATGCCTAAAAACAGAAAAATTCTATTCATTCCCGCATTATTCTATCTTTCAAACAAATTGTTTCTTCCAATAGTTCAATATTTGAGAGATTCAGAAACTATTTATCTGGACTGCGACAATGCCTTGAATAAAAAATATTCAAAGAATTATGATGAGGAAATTGAATTAATCAAGAATACTTTCGATCGAACTGAGATCATCATAACAAGTGACGAGTATGATTCTTCTGCAGACCAAAACATTTTAAGTTCACTTAATCATTATCTAAAGAAAAGAAGTTATAATAAGAAAACACTGAATAGTATTAGAAATTTCAATGCGGATTTAATTGTCTTAACTTCAGATAAAACTGATACGTTTAAATTGATTACCAATTACTTTAATCATATACCTCTATTGATAATCCAGCAAGGTTCACTTGCAAAAACCACAAAATCACATACTGGATTAAGAAAGCAAATCAGAAATTATCTCTTAAAAAACTTTTTTTATTATCCGACTTTAGCTGATTTTAAAACAATTTCTGGCAAAAATTTGTATTTTGCTTTTTGGTCCAGGTTCTGGAATGACACTTCAACAGATGCAAAAAATTCTTATTTTACTGGAAATGGTGCACTAGATGATGATATTCTAAATGGCAACAAAAAGCTGAATTACCCTTTTCAATTAAAGCAAAAGTTAATGGTGCTTTACACTACGCAGCCTATAGCCGTAAATCACGGTTCAGCGAAGAGTGATTCCATTCACCAAATGGTGCTTGATTATATAATTCAAAATCCCGCAGTCAACCTTACGGTAAAGGTTCATCCAAGAGAAAATGAGGAGTTCTATAAAGAATTCTTTAGCAACAAAGATATTGGTATAGAAAACGTTCAAGTTTCCAAGGATGTTTCATTAGATAGTTTAATAGAGGGGTCTGATATCCTATTGACAGCCTGGTCAATGACCAGTTACCAAACTGTAGCGCTTGGTGTGCCCGTTATATCTCTTAATCCAAACAACGTGTTCGACTATAGCAAGCGCTTCCCGGGTAAATGTATTCCACAGGTCAGTAATCAGGAAGAACTTCAGGAGGCGATTCAATTTTTATTATCTCAAAAGGGACACCAAAACTTTATAAGCGAAAGGAAAAATTTCCTCAAGATTATTAACACATATGATGACGGCCAAAGTAGCAAAAGAATAGCAAAATTGATCAAAGGAATAGCTGACAATAATGTTTAAAAAGTTAAAACTATTATCAGGTACCTTTAAAGGTAACTCCTTTGTCGAGACTTTAAATCACACAAAGAATTACCTGCTTTCTTCTGTGGCAAATGAGGGGTTAAAATTTGTTTCTATTCCGGTATTCACATATCTGCTTAGCCCGGAAGACTATGGAATTATAAACATTTTTGGTTCCTATGTTGCTATTTTTGCCATTTTGCTCGTATTGAACCTTAATGGTGCTATATCGAGATACTATTATGAAGAAAAAGAAGACTTTAGCCAGTTCCTGAGTTTTTCCATTGCCCTAACCTTTAGTGTATTTTCATTTTTAATAGCCGGGTTCTTAATCTTTCAGGAGCAATTGGCCTCCTGGATGGATTTACCCGTTTCGGTAATACCTTACTTTATCCCTGCTGTTTTAATGGGCATCATCACTTCATTGTTCAGGCAGGTTTTTATGCCGAGACGAGAAACAAAAAAAATCAGAAAGCTGGCAATTGCCGAAACCTACATAGGCTTCGCCTTCGCTGTCGGTTTTATTCTACTCCAAAAGCATGAATTATACCTCGGAAGATTAAAAGGTGATGTGGCAATATTCTTAATCTTTGGCTTCATAAAAATAAGGGAGGTATTTAAGTATACTTCCATTCGATTTAAATTTAATTTTTCTCATTTAAAGTATATTTTATCTTTCTCAATCCCCAATATCCCCTACCTGCTCAGTGGACTCATACTCTCTCAATTTGACCGAATCATGATTAATAACATGGATGGCGCCAAAGATGCCGGTCTATATAGCTTTGCCTATAACATAGCGATGCTTCAATTGATGGTTTCCAATTCGCTTCATTATGCCTGGACGCCCAATTACTATGCTTTTATGAATTGTAAGAATTATCAGGACATGGACAAAGAAAGCCATCTGATCATTAAAATTATTACGCTGTCAACCATTGCTTTAATATTCTTTGCAAGAGAAATAGGTATGTTATTAAGTTCTTCAGGATATCATTCCGCATTAAATGTTGTACCCATCATTCTTATAGGCCATTTTTTTGTAGGACTTAATCCATTCAGTAAGAATGCGATTCTATATTCAAAAAAAACTTACATTACTGCTTTGCTTACGCTGAGTGCAGGTATCCTGAACATTGTTTTAAACAGTATTTTCATACCCAAATTTGGTTATATTGCTGCAGCTATCACAACAGCTGTCAGCTATTTTTACCTTTATCTGGCTGAAATAATTGTGGCTAAATTTGTTCTTAAATATCATATTTTTTCACCATTGAGAATGAAAAGAGAATTTATCGTTCTGGGTATTGCTGTGTTTCTTTACTGTTTTTTATTTAATCAGGAATTATTATCCGGAATAGTAGGTGTACTGGTCAAATTAATTATTGTTTTGATAGCAGCAGCAACAATTCTATCAGATACAAGAAACAAAATTTTACAAACATTAAATAAACTATGATGGACTTAAACAATCAATCTGTTTTGATCACAGGTGGTACAGGATCTTTTGGCAAAAAATTTACCGAAACTATCCTTAACAGATATCCCAATGTTAAACGCCTGGTGATTTTCTCACGGGACGAACTCAAGCAGTCAGAAATGAAGCAATTATATCCTTATGAAAAATACAGACAAATTCGCTTTTTCATCGGAGATGTAAGAGATAGAGAGAGATTGTTGATGGCCAGTGAAGGCATTGATGTGATTATTCATGCAGCTGCCATAAAACAGGTTGATACAGCTGAATACAACCCATCTGAATGTATCAAAACAAATGTAAATGGAGCCGAAAATGTCATAGCTGCGGCTAGAGCTAATGGAGTAAAACATGTGGTAGCACTTTCAACAGATAAAGCTTGTGCTCCCATTAACCTTTACGGAGCAACTAAATTGGTTTCAGATAAGCTATTTACAGCCGCCAACAATTTTAAAGGATGGCGTGACCTCAAATGTAGTGTGGTGAGATATGGAAATGTCATGGGGTCAAGGGGTTCAGTTATCCCATTCTTTCTTGAAAAAAGAAAGTCAGGCGTATTACCTATTACCCATAAAGAAATGACACGATTTAATATTTCACTACAAGATGGTGTTGATTTAGTAATGTATGCCCTTAAAAATCACTTGGGCGGGGAAATTTTTGTTCCTAAAATTCCTTCATACAGAATAATGGATATCGCTGAAGCCATTTGCCCTGAGTGTAAAACAGAGATAACAGGCATTAGACCTGGCGAAAAATTACATGAAGAAATGATTACGGAGACAGATGCACATAATACGATAGATTTAGGTAAATTCTATGCTATCTTACCGTCTGTTTCGTTTAATCACAAACTAGAAGAGTATCTCAAACATCATAATGCAACTTTCGTGAAAAAAGGTTTTTCATTTAACTCCGGCACAAACAAAGAATGGCTTTCTGTTGATGAATTACGTGATTTGATTAAAAAACATGTAGATCCGGATTTTAATGACCACCAATGGCAGCTTAATGAAAATGAAATGACGCTTCGCGAATGCCCACAAATGATAAAAACATGAACCCCATTCCCTACGGCCGCCAACACATCACCAACGAAGACATTCAAGCTGTTGTTGAAGCTTTAAAATCAGACTACCTTACCCAAGGACCAAAGATTAAAGAGTTTGAAAATGCGTTTTCCAACTATATCGGTTCAAAATATGCCGTAGCTGTTGCCAATGGTACTGCTGCACTGCATCTCTGCACACTAGCGCTTGGCGTAGAAGAAGGCGACAAAGTAATTTCAACACCCATTACCTTCGCAGCCTCAGCTAACTGTGTACGTTATGCCGGCGGAGAAATAGTTTTTGCTGATATTGATCCGGAATCCTATTTAATAGATATAAAAGAAGTAGAGAAACTACTTAAAGCTGCTCCAAAAGGAACATACAAGGGAATCATTCCTGTTGATTTTACCGGAAGAGCTGTTGATTTAGAAGCATTCAGAAAATTGGCTGATGAATACGGCTGTTGGATTATCGAAGATGCCTGCCATGCACCCGGTGGTTTTTTCATTGATTCCAAGGGGGAAAAACAACAATGTGGAAACGGTAACTTTGCTGATTTGGCTATTTTTTCCTTCCATCCTGTCAAACATATCGCTGCCGGCGAAGGAGGAATGATCACCACAAATGAAGAAGAACTCTACCAAAAACTCCTCACTCTCCGCACCCACGGCATCACAAAAGACACATCCTTATTCCAAAACACCCCTGTATTTGCAATAGGCAATACACTCAATGACCCAATAACCACAAATGACAGCCAAAGGCCTAATGACACGCGAAGCGCAAATGACCCAATGACGCGCAAAGCGTCTACTGACTTCCCCCTTTGGTACTACGAAATGCAAACCCTTGGCTTCAACTATCGTCTCACCGATTTTCAGTCAGCTCTGGGCTTAAGCCAACTCAAACGCGCAGATGAAGGACTACAGCAAAGAAGAGAAATTGCTCAACGCTATAACGAAGCATTTAAGGATTCACCGTTCATCATTCACCGTTCACTGTTCACCGATTCCGGTCATGCTTATCACCTGTATATAGTCGAAGTTGAAAATAGAAAAGGACTTTACTCTTTTTTTAGAGAGAATAACATCTTCGCTCAGGTACATTATATCCCGGTTCATCTTATGCCCTATTACCGGCAATTTGGGTGGGAAGATGGAGATATGCCAATGGCAGAGAACTATTATCAAAACTGCCTTAGCTTGCCCATGTACCCGACTTTATCAATTGATGAACAAAATTTTGTAGTTGAAACAATTCAAAAATATTTTAGAAATGCATAAGCCTTACTTTATAATAGAAACTGCCAATACACATGGTGGTGATTTCGATTATCTGCTTGAATTGATTGATACATTTGGTGAATACGGTGAAGGCTTCGGAATGAAGTTCCAGGCCTTGCATCCAGACCGAATCTCAACAAAAGATTTTCCATATTATGATCTCTATCACAAACTAAAATTTAATGAATCGCAATGGGAAACTGTAATTAATAAGGTTTCAGAAACCAAGGATGTATGGCTTGATATATTTGACACCTATGGTATTGACGTATTAAAAGCCAGTATTTCAACAGTTAATGGAATTAAATTCCAAAGTTCAGTTCTTTATAATATTGAAGTGTTCAATACGCTTACGGCAACTGATTTAACCAGGTTAAAGGTTATTTTGAATGTTGCCGCACATCCCATTGATAAAATCAGGGAAATCATTGAAAGAGTCACTAAACAACTTAATCCAAAAGAAATATTACTCGAATTTGGATATCAGGCTTATCCTACAACCTTGGAAGACTCAGGTTATAGCAAATTAAAACTTATTAAGGAAAACTTTACTAATCGACTTGTTTTTGCCGATCATGTTGATGGAAAATCCGAGGATGCTATTTGGTTGCCTGTTGCAGTATCTATGTGCGGAATAGATATTATCGAAAAACATGTGATGCTTGAAAGCAGAAAAACAGAATATGATCACTTTTCGAGCCTCACTCCATCTAGGTTTGCGGAAATGGTTAAACAGGTTAATAAATATGTATCATTAAAAGATAAGCCATTTATTAATCTAAAAGAAATTAACTATCTGAAATCCACGCTAATGATTCCAATTTTGAAACAGGATAAACCCGCTGGCTCATTGCTTAACTTTAATGAAGATTTTATCTTCAGGAGGTCGGGAAAATCTGGATTATCTGTAAGTGAGATTGAATTACTTCAATCTGAATTTAATATTCTTGCGGTAGATAAGAAAGAAGGAGAAACTATTCAAAAGGGTGATTACAAAAAGGCTGTTATAGCTACAATTATTGCCTGTAGGTTGAAATCTTCTAGACTTCCCAAAAAAGCATTGCTCCCGATTGGTGGTATACCCTCTGTAGAACGCTGTATTAAAAGTTGTTTAGAATTTGAAAGTGTGCATCATACAATTTTGGCAACATCTGAACTTGCGGAAGATGCCGAACTCGAAAACTTGACTTATCGAAAGGATGTTGTATTTCATAAAGGTGATCCGGAAGATGTCATAAGACGCTACCTTGGTATAACCGAAAAGTTGAAAGTTGATGTAATAATCAGAATAACTGCAGATATGCCTTTTGTTTCTCATGAAATAGTCGAAAAAACACTTAAATCTCATTTTGAAGTAGGTGCAGACTATACTGTTCCGAGGAAGGCAGCGGTTGGAACTGGAGCCGAAATTATTAATACTGCATCTTTAAGAAAGGTCAAAGAGTATTTCACAAGTGCCAATTATTCTGAATATATGACCTGGTATTTTCAAAATAATCCCGAGCATTTCAGACTTAATTTTATTGATTTGCCCGAGAACCTAATCAGGGATTACAGGTTTACACTTGATTACCCTGAAGATCTGGAAATGTTCAATAAACTTGACGACTATTTCATTGAACAAAAACTTGAATTTAATATACTTAAAGCTTTTGAATTTCTGGATAAACATCCTGAGGTCAATAGTCTAAATTCTCACCTTACTCTACGGTATAAAACTGATGCCGAATTGATTGCAACTTTAAATAAAGCAACTAAAATAGTATGATTGTTGACCATATCGAAAATTTAAAACAATATAGCTCTTTTTCACCATACATGGAAAATGTCAGTTTATTTATTTATGCATTATTTAATGGTGCAATTGATTTTAGTAAACGTGAACATGAAAAATTATCCTTAACCGTTATTCATATTGTTAAAAATTATAATAATTTGGTAACCAATAACAGTCTCGAAAGGCATCAGAAATATTCTGACTTACATTTTATAATTGATGGCAATGATGATATTGGTATTTTACATAGAGCAAAATGTATTCATCTCGAGAGAGAATATGATGAACTAAATGACTACATGTTATATAGTGATACCCCCGATAGTCAACATAAATTAAAACAGGGTGATTTTATGATTATTTCTCCGGAATATGCTCACAGTACCATGAATGGTGTCGGTTTCGTAAATAAGGTTGTAATCAAAATTCCAATTTCCTGAGAATATCATGATCTTCTTCTAATTATCAAGTATTTTAAAACCAAATGAATAGAATATACAAGGCATTAAAAGAGCAATCATGTTCACACGGGGATTTTAGGATTGTTCCCATTCGTTTGGAAGACCGATACATCATCATGCAATGGCGGAACGAGCAAATATACCATCTGCGTCAAAACAAACCATTAACCAAAGAAGATCAGGATAACTATTTCGAAAATGTGGTCTCCAAACTTTTCGATCAGGACAAACCGGATCAGATTTTGTTCTCCTTTCTAAAAAATGACAAATGCATAGGTTATGGTGGGCTTGTTCATATCAATTGGATTGATAAAAATGCAGAGATTTCGTTTATAATGGATACAGGTCAAGAATCAAATTTTTTTAATATTCATTGGAGTTCCTTTTTAAGATTGATCGAAACAATAGCCTTTGTTGAGCTTAAACTTCATAAACTTTATGTTTATGCTTTTGATCTTCGCCCGCACCTATATATTGCTCTCCAAAATGAAAATTACTATCTAGATGCCAAATTACAGGAACATTGTTTTTTTAATGATAGATTTATTGATGTTGTAATTTATTCAAAAATTTTCGAGACGACGACATGAAGATAGCTTTGTTAGTTTCTGGTCAACTAGGTTTAGTTGTTTTTAATCAACTATTAAATTCAAATTACATAATTGAGGCCGTATTTACTGACTTAAAGTCTTTTTCAATAATTGATTTAGCAAAGAAAAGAAGCATCCCTATTTTCGCAGGAAATCCGAGAAATGGAAAAACTGCAAATTTTAAAACAGGCATTTCAATCGAGGTACTAATCTCGGTCAATTACTTATTTATCATTGAAAAAGACATGATATCTTGGCCAAGTAAGTATGCCATCAACATACATGGTTCTCTCTTACCACAATATCGAGGTCGCACACCACATGTTTGGGCAATTATAAACAATGAAAAACATACTGGGATAACTGTTCATTTAATAAATGAAGGTTGCGACACTGGAGATATCTGTTACCAAAAAAAAGTGCCAATTCATAAAAGGGATACAGGAGCAACTATTTTAAAGAAATTTAATAGCTTTTACCCAAAAATGATTTTCGAAGTTCTTGATTTTATCCAAACTGAATCATTGAAACCCGTAAAACAAGACGAAACAAAGTCTTCTTTTTTTGGCAAGCGCACTCAAGACGATGGTCAAATTAATTGGAGCTGGCAAAAAGAAAGAATTTATAATTGGATAAGAGCACAGGCATACCCATATCCTGGTGCTTTCACATTTTATAATGACACAAAAATCATAATTGATCAAGTTGAATATGATGACTTCAGATACACTTCTGAGATGGAGAATGGTCTTATCTTATCAATTCATCCATTGAGAATTAAAACTCCTAATGGCGTGTTAAAAATCACATCTCTTCGTGAGAAAGAAGTAAAGTTTAAATCTAATTCAACTTTCAAATAGTATGAAATGAAAATCGACGACTTTAAAATCTGTGAGAAATCCAAAGTTTTCATAATTGCTGAGCTTTCTGCCAATCATAATGGCAGTATAGAGACTGCTATTGAAACAATCAGAGCCGCCAAAAGAGCCGGTGCGGATTCTATTAAGCTTCAAACATATACGGCTGATACTTTGACAATAGATTGTGATAAGGATGATTTCATCATAAAATCCGGGTCTATCTGGGATGGTCGAACATATTATGAATTATATCAAAATGCATATACTCCATGGGAGTGGCATGAAGGACTATTCAAGGTGGCAAAAGAGGAAGGTTTGATTTGTTTCTCTTCTCCTTTTGATAAAACAGCAGTTGATTTTCTGGAGGCATTGAATACCCCTGCTTATAAAATAGCCTCTTTCGAGATTACCGATATTCCATTGATAGAATATGTAGCATCAAAGGGTAAGCCGGTCATTATTTCAACAGGTATAGCGACAAACGAAGATATTGAGTTGGCTTTAGACGCCTGTTACAGAATGAGCAACAAAAACATAGCCTTGCTTAAATGTACCTCAAGCTACCCTGCCCCCATCGAAGAAGCCAATATGATCATGGTCAAAGATATGGCTGAACGCTATGGCGTTATTACCGGCCTGTCGGATCATACTATGGGAAGTACTGTGCCTACTGTGGCAACGGCATTTGGCGCAAAAATCATCGAAAAACATTTTATTCTGGATCGTTCCATTGGAGGGCCTGATGCTTCTTTCTCGATGAATGAAGAGGAATTCACAGCAATGGTAAAAGCTGTCCGCGAAGCAGAAAAAGCAATTGGCATCGTCGATTATAGCCTTACAGAAAAGCAAATTAAGGGA
>Ga0172369_10006696_pt1 | contig 13639 bp, 15 predicted proteins | sample LakKiv25m_FD_114539 | JGI IMG/M metagenome (GOLD analysis project Ga0172369, IMG submission 114539) | Freshwater microbial communities from Kabuno Bay, South-Kivu, Congo - kab_022012_11.25m | ecosystem: Environmental > Aquatic > Freshwater > Lake | place: Democratic Republic of the Congo... | reverse complement strand
TTTTCATTTATTTGAACTGTATCGTTCCCATCATGTCTATGTACTGGAATTTTGCTATTTTCAAATTGCTTCTGGTTCATGTATCCAGTTATTTCTTCTCTCATCATTTGTCTTATTCTTGTTTCGTCTATCATGATCTTATTCTTAATTCTCGTAATCGTACAAAACTTGGACTAGAAGCTGTGCTTGTTAAAACTGCTCTTAATTGTATCCATTCTAAATCTTGGAAGTTTGGTATTGCGATCCCACTGATATCTCCGACACTTCCTCCTTGAGTTATTGGTACAGATGTATAGGTATCAGTCACATGATCTCGATAATACAAAGCTACCGATTCACCAGTCACCAATGGTGTAGTCAATTTGAACTCTAGATTTGTCGGATTTCTTTTTTCTAAGAATAGACCTATTGGTATCATATCTGAATCTATATATGCTTCTCCGGCCACATAAGGTGTAGATATCCCCTTGTCTACTCCTCCAGTAGTTCCACTATACCAACCAATGAATAGTCCATATCCGTCTGAACTTGGAAATACAGTCGGGCTATTTGTACTTTTTAGATTAGGGAATATTGCAGTTACATATCCAGCATAAGTATCGTAACTCATTTTGTTTTCAAGTTTTATTCCATTGTCTTGTAGATCTATAGACCACAAGCCACCATACTTGTCTAGTACAGTCCCTGAGTTATTTTTACATTGAAATCCAAAATATAATTTATTTCTATTGAAAATCGCATCAGTCCACATAAAATATGGAGTTACTGTATCACTTAAGAAGTCAGGAATCTTTGTAAACAAGGAAACATTGGCTCCATTTGTTACATAAATTCTTCCTCTTTGGCCTAAGAATATATATGTAGTTGTATTTACTGTCACCATTCTTGATACAAAGTTTTCAGACAATAGTATTGGGTAACTGAATGATGGAGATACTCTATCCCATGGATAGATTTTATTATTTCTTCCACCCACAAGAAGATTTACTCCTAATTCTGCTAGACATATTGCTTCATCATCTGATGGTAAATCTAGGGCATTTGCATTGTATGTATATGAGGTTGGAATAGTAATTGTTACCCCAGTATCTGTTATTGTTGCATCTTCGCTAATTTCTACATTTTTAGCATCTGTATACGATATTATATATGCTCCAGCTGGTATACCTGTTCCCTCAATTGGGCTTCCTACCATACCAGAAGTAAAGAAGTTAGTCGCTGTACTTATAGTTGCATCATTATCAGTAGTTATTCCATCTGCAGCAGTTGCTCCGGTCACTGGATGGAATTCTTCATCTACATTTTCTTTTATTGACCCTACGTATGTCTTATTACAGAAATATAGAATATCATCCTGCCCAACAAGTGCATATTTTGAATCAGTACTATTTACTGAAGTAGCAGATGTTTTCCATGATAACCAACCTCCACCAGTCAACCATGCGAGAGATGGCATTTTGAAGTTTGCTGGATCACCTATTGCTTTTACATAAATAGTAGTAGCAGTGAACCAGAACAAATATCCTTTCCAATATATTAAACAATTCATACCACTCAAGAATACTGGATCTTCTGTTGTCTGATTTTGGAGATATACCCATTTATTTGTAGATCCAATAAGTCCACCTGAGTTATATACCCAAATTCTTCCATTTGAATCACCAAGGAAATAAAAATTGTAATAATTATCATACAATCCTTTTGTAAAAAATTTTGGAGTTCCCATATTTATTGTAGAAAATGTTTGAGTTCCAGTTCCATTGTCTGTTACAAGTTTTTGAGCTCCACCAGCACTTACAGCTGATATTGTAAATGTAGTTGGTGTTGGAACTGTCTTTATATAATATGGAGTATTCGCTGAAAGTCCGGCAGGTAATGCTCCACCTGAATTTGTGAATGTGATGCAAGTATTGACTTCCAATGGCACAGTTCCGTTATATGTAAATACGTCAGTTGTATGATCAACTGTCACAGTAGCACTAGTTATTGGAGCTTGGCTTATCATGGCCTCTGTCTTAAATGCGACAGAAACTTCTCCGGGAATACTGGAATTATCAACATTCCTCATATCACCAATTCCACTATAAGGATCACTGGCAATTCCATTTGACCATCCGTCAATAACTATATCTATATTTTCTCCATTTTTTTCTACCCTATATGACATACTATTTCATTCTTGCAATTTCTTGCATTAACTTAATAATGGTTTCCTGTTGTTTTTCTTGCTCTGTCGCAATTCTAGTTAATTCTTTCGAATATGCTTCCATATGAGCAAGATGATTCTGTTTTATAAGAGCAACATCCTGTTTTATTGAATAGAATGGTGCGACTACACCAAGTACAACTGTGATAATCCCAATAACGAACTTTACTTCATTCGTCATGACAGATTTTATCAAACTTGCACTTTTTAATTCTTCATTATTCATAATTCTTTTAATTTTTTGGCTAATAATTTGCGATCTTCCTCTGCATTGGCATACCCCTTTTTGTACACCTCATCCATTTCAAAACCCTCTCTTTCAGGATTCTGTGAGAAGTGATGATGATGTACGACAGCATCATTACACCTTACGGCTTCATTGAGCTTTTTAGCTTGATTCCACAATAGATTATCAACCCCAATATGATGAAACTCAGTATCAAATATTTGTCCATTTAATTTTCTTATTAGGTCTTTGCTTATAATAAAATGCTCACAGATATTCCCCTCATCTGGCCCTACGTATCCAGTATTGAAAGCGACTAGGCCTTTCTTTTCTTGTAGTGCAATATATAGAGAGTCAGGTGTAAACTCACAGTCGTTGCTTCCGTACACGATATACTCTCCAGTTGCTTGCCAGAGTCCTTTTTCTACTTTTTCAGGCACAGTTCCCTCGCCATCTAGCACGATTGTTTGGATAAGTTCCTTTGGATAGTTTAGATTCGCAATTGAGTCAAGACATCGTTTTAGTCCCTCTGGTCGGCCAAGAGTCGGGATGATGAATGTTACACGTGGAACAAGGTACTTGTACCATATTGTCCCGGCCACTCCGTCTGGCTTTCCAAATTTCTCATCAACTGCCTTTACTACTCCATCCCATACTCTTGGATAGTAGTCATGGCCAGAGATTAACATCTTTGCCTTTGGTAGCCAGTTCTCAATATCTTCTTTAACTTCTTCGTAAGTATGGCCAGCATCTATAAATACCATGTCGAATGTTTTATCTGCGAAGTTCTTAACCACTTCAGATCCTCGGCCTTTTATCGCATTCAAGTTCTCAAACTCTTTTGTATTTTCTCTAAATATCTCATAAATATCGTCTTTTTTGGCCTGTTCGTTCGTAGCATCTCCCTTATCCTGTGAACCCTCCCAAGTGTCTATTGCTGTGATAACACCTTTGGTTCCAGTCAGTAAAGCATGAGTTGATCTGCCTTTCCAGCTTCCAAGTTCAGCGATTACTTTGTGATTTTTTGAACTCTCGTATAGAAACTTTAACTCTGGAAATGTCATCCATCCGTCAACGTTGTTTGCTCCGTATTCGAAATAGAATTGAGTATCTCGTAGATATTCTGGGTTACATGGGCTATATTCTAGTGCCTTAAGTATATGTTTTTGGGCATTTTGTATATCTCCAAGCCACCCATAAGCCCAATAAAGTAGAGCATATGGCTCATCTTCGTACATTTTCTTGTCGTTTGCATAGTAATCGGTCCAAGGTATCTCAAGAGATGCTTTGGCATAGACACATACTGCATGATAGTTATTTTGGTGTTTATAGAATCTTGCGAGTTTAATCAGTGCCTCTCGTCTATTTGAGTCATTGTAGAATGCTCGGTTGTACCATTCTACTTGTTTTTCTGGTTGATTTATCATTCCATAAGCATCTCCTATAAATATCATTGATTGAGCTTTCTCGGCTTGCCATCCATTCATCGCTATGTGTCTTTCAAATTCTTTGATTGCTGACCTTGGTCTGCCAGTCCAGAGAAGTTCTCGGGCTAAATAGTGACTCTGTCTATCTTTATTTTGATTCTCAAAACAGTCCAGTGCTAGACCTACAAGGTAGTTTCCTCGGTGATCCTTACCCTGTTCTTGCCAGTGTTCAAGCATGATTATTTCCGGACCGAGTAGAAGTCGCTTTGCATTTCCCATGAGGACTTCATGGACCACCCCCTCCCATTTTACCTTTCTCCTATCGAAGAACTTACTCTGAACGAATTGAATTGCTGGCTTTCCGTAGACGTCATGAGCATAGACAAATTGATACTCAAATTGCTCGAATCCTTGCTCTATAAGTTCGTTTATCTTATCTATATCGAATCTAGTATATGCCTCATCTGCATCTAGTGTGCAAATCATATCATTTGAGGCCAGTGAGGATACATAATTGCGAGCTGAAGCGAAGTCAAACAATCTGTTCCCGGCCTTGACTATCGGCTCTTCACCATCTATCACGAATCTTTCATTTATCTTTTTTGCTGTTTCCTCGTCTATTATCTTTATGAATTTCTCTCCTACTTCTTCAACTTTACATCCGTAATATTTTGCCACTTCCACTGTCTTATCTGTACTTCCTGTATCGCAAATAACTATCTCCCCACCTTTATTTCTGTAGTCAGTAAGTGACTCCATTAGTCGTGGTAGTGTTTTCTCTTCATTTTTAGTTATAAGTACGATTGAGAAGTTCATATTATACATTTGTATCCAATGACTTTACATTGGCTATCGCGTTAGTATTAATTGTTTTAATGTTTGCTTTTAGGTTTGTATTGTAGGATTTTAGATTGGCTGGGCCAGAAATTGGCATTGTTACTTCAAATACTTGGAAGAACCCATCATCTGATGCACCCTTATATCCAACTACAAATAGTGAGGTATCCATCGCTAAAGAACTTAATTGTTTTGTTTGTGTAGCCCCAAAAGTATCTGTATCTACTGAAGAAATAGCTCCAGTAGTATTATTCAAAGACAAACTATATGCTACTCCAGTTCCACCACTTACCTCTGAAAAAGCTGTAAAGTGGGTATCGTCAACTCTATTTAAAAAGAATAATGTTTTAGATGCATCTGTAAAAGTATTTAATTGAACAAGTGAACCAAGAGCTGTAACAGTATCCGCAGAAGTATCAAGTGTTATAGTTTGTAAAACTCTTCCAGTAGTAGTTCCAGCACTCACTATCATTCCAACAACTGCGTGTAAACCAGATTGGTCAACTAACTCTGCTGATATACTACTTACAGTTGCAGAATCATATATTTCAGTATCAGCTCCAGGTGTTATAGCCCAAGTAGAATTATTTATATCTACAACTCTAGCATGAGCATCATTACTTGCATCTACATAATTTATAAGAACTTTTGAACTACTTATTTTTACACAATTTCCTACTACATTTACATTTGAAATAGTACTTGTTGTAGTAATAGCACTCACAGAACCACCAACTCCAGTTAATGTAATAACTGCCATAAATACTGTTGTAGTTCCCTCACTATCTCTAAAACATACAAAAACATGAGTGCTATCAAGAAGTACGGCAGAAAAATCATTACCTTTTTGGTTTGTAACAAGTGTTTCTGAATCAGGAGAAGATATGTTACCAGACCCATCCACTGGGAAAGTTTCACAATAAGTATCTGATGCGTCTGCATAAATTGCAAATACTCTACTAGAAGTTAATGTAAGTAAACCAATTGGGAAAGTACCTGTCAAACTATACCCAGGAAATGTACTTGAACCAACTTGTGTTATTGCTCCAGTAGATGTATTTAAGTCATAGCAAGATAATAATAATCCACCTGATTGCATCCACGCTGTAATAAATCTAGTAGCTGAAAGTTTTGCCATTACTGGATAAGATGCATCAGTAGTATCAAATTCCAGACCAGAACCTTTAATTGTAATATCGTATTCAGCCATATAATTATGCTACTGTTGATTGCTGGTCTGGAGATGGATTGAAGTAAATCACATCTGCTGAAACAGCAAATCCTACTACTTTAATAATTGCATCGGCCCCTGTTGGTATTGCTTCTTGCATAGCACCTAATGTTTCTCCTGCATAAAGTGTTGCACCTACTGTCCAGTTCCAAGTATCATCACGAACAAATGAGCCGGGAAGAGCTACGAGCATTGCTTGTGTATCAGATTTTGCTTCAAGTGCTATACCAAGAAGTCCTTGGCATGTTGCCACAGCATCGGAATCAGCTTCTAGCCATTTACCACCTGAACCAAAGAATACCAAATCACCTATTGCTGAAGAGTATCCTGAAGCAAAAGTATTTGTCGTTGGTCCGACAGCAGTGTGATCTGAATCGGGAGTTCCGTCTAATGTATAACTTGCTGTAAATGCTGTTGGAGTTGGGCCTGTGTAACCTGTATATCCAGTGTAACCTGTCGGTCCTGTGGGACCCGTCACTGTCGAGGCCGGTCCGGTATAACCTGTTGGGCCTGTTGGTCCGGTAGGGCCTGTTACTGTTGAGGCAGCACCCGTATACCCTGTATATCCAGTTGGACCCGTTGGCCCTGTAACTGTTGAAGCTGCACCGGTGTATCCCGTATATCCGGTCGGACCCGTAGGACCAGTTACTGTACTATCTGCCCCTGCTGCACCGGTGTATCCAGTATAGCCAGTAGGGCCGGTAACAGTAGAGTCAGCACCAGCTGGGCCAGTGTATCCCGTGTAACCTGTATATCCTGTCGCACCTTGGTCTGCTGCTGGACCCTCTGGGCCGGTGTAACCGGTATAGCCAGTCGGACCTGTCGCACCTGTTGGGCCAGTAGGGCCGGTAACAGTTGAATCGGCTCCTGTATAGCCAGTGTAACCTGTGGGACCAGTAGCCCCAGTTGGACCCGTTGGACCCGTAACAGTTGAATCGGCTCCAGTGTATCCAGTGTATCCAGTTGGGCCTGTTGGGCCAGTGTCGCCCGTATCTCCAGTATAACCGGTGTATCCAGTGGGTCCGGTTACGGTACTATCAGCTCCGGTGTAGCCGGTGTAGCCAGTATATCCGGTAGCTCCTTGTGAGCCGGTGTAGCCAGTGTATCCAGTGTATCCTGTTGCTCCGACTCCATCTGCAAGGACTCTATGAGTCACAGGATCAACCCAAATAACGACAGGTGTGACTCCGTCAGCACTTGAAACTCCAAGTAGTGTAGGTATGGAATTTTGATCTCTTTTTGCTTCTGCCATAATAATTTAGTTTAGTTTTAATAATAATGCTCCTGTTGAATCAGCATATACTGGCACAGGAGTTATTCCATCATCCGATGATACTCCGATCATAACAGGCACTCCGTTATCATCTCTTTTAGCATCATCACCAGATAGATCAGTACCCGTAGTTCCTACATCCGTCTTTATTGAATGTGATGTAGGGCTTACCTGAATTGGCACAGGTGTTGATCCATCTGCACTACTTGTTCCTAGAATCGTTGTTATTTGGTTATTATCTCTTTTTGCATTTGTCATACGTTGTATTTTTCTTTTGCAAATTTAATTGCCCTTTCTAATGTTTCGTATCTATCTTTTAATTCACGATCCTTATTGTTTTGCTCAATTTCTCTCTTATTTTGCTGTTCATCTCTTATCTTAAGCACTTTCTCACGATCAGACACTTCCCTTTCTCGCTTTTCTATGTCTTTGTTTACCTCTTCAACTTTTGTATGGAATTTTGCCCATTCTCCAGTCAATTTATCTGAGCTTTTTTTAAGCACATCGGCTTCCTTGCGACAGTTCTCTTCTTTCTTAGCAATCTCACTCTCCCGGTCATCTAGATCCTCTTGCCTATCTTTGAGTTTGTCTGCCAGTTCGAGGTTTTTCTCATGGCCTTTAGATATCTCAGCTTTTTCGGCTACAATCTCGGCTTTTATGGCCTCAATTTCGCCTATTTTTGCCTCAAGGTCGTGTTTTAAGGCATCAACTGGTATCATTGCCTCACTTCTTCTAGCTTCTAGCTCCAAAATCTCGGCATTTAGCTCTATTTTCTCGGATTCTGCATCCTTTTTGAACTGTTCGAGTTCTCTCGCTTCTCTTTCTTTCTCTAGTTTGCAATTTTCTTTCACCAAGCTAAGTTCACGATTTAATTTCGCTTCCTCTTGGGAAATAGAGATGTTTCGTTTTTGAATAACTACTGCACTCTCTTTTTTTTCCTCTTTTATTTCATCTGGTGAAAGTAATTGCATAACTAAAATTCAACCACCGCAAGGATGGCCGTTGCTGCTTGCTCTATAAATTGAATAGATGTTTGACCAACTGGTACTGGTACCAACTTTGATGTATTTCCAGCTACAATACCATCGAAATCTGAGGAGGAAACTGTTCCACCCCACTTATAGAAAATTGCTTTGTCTATAGCTGTGATTTCAAGTAGTGTCGTTGCTGCATTTAAGGTAAGTGCTGTAGCTGAGCTTATAGTAGCATCGTAAGTTTCCTCGATGGCTACTTTATTTGGCACACCTACTATTGCCTCACCATTATCATCTTTTGCAAAACTGAATCCCATATAGTTTATTTGTCACCTTTGTCCAAACCCTCGAATTCGTCATCATCGTCTGGTACATCGATGATTTGAGGTTCCTCTTTGTCGACTAATGTTGGTTCCTCTTTAACTTCGTGTTGTTTATTAATAAGATCTGACTCATCTTGATTTTCTGGTTGATCTTCTTCAATGATACAGGCCTTATTGAATATTTCCATAAATTCAGGAACTTGGTTGGGGAACTTTGGGGATGTAGCATTCTCTTTGCCTTTTTCTAGAAGTACTTGGTTTGTTAAATGTTTTGCATAGTGCCTTGCTCTCCATTCTTCCATGTACATTTTAGCTCCGGCTTTGAATGTTCTTGGTTTCCCATCCCAGTAACCTGTGAATGGCTTGTCTGTAAAATTGTAGAATAATGCTTGTTTTACTTCTTCACTCATATATTTTTTGCCAATTAGCGACTCTTGGCTTTTCGCTACCCCGGCAGAGGTGAGTTCCGGGATTAATGATAGCACCTCTATTTTTTACTCTTCTTGCTCTTTTTGGGTTTTACTTTGGCCTCGAAGTCAGCTTTCGCATCATTCATGGCTTCTTCCTCCATCTCTGGAGTTTCTTCTATCTCTTCCTCCACTGTTTCGATGACTTCATCGGTTACTGCTTTTCCGTTGCATCTGGTGCAGTAATCTTTATCTACATCGAGTACATGGCCGTCTTTACATAATTTTTCCATGATAGTTCTATTTAGTTAATAATAATGTTTATCCCATCCTTGTCCTTGGCCCTATAAAGGGCCAAAGCAAGGAAAGGATATTGGATTTTATAGTCCAAATAGCTTGACTAGACCATATTCCGTAGTTGCAACTCCAGTCAATGCGACACCGATAGCAGCTTGAGCTGTTACGGCTGCTTCAACTGCACCTGCAGTTCCATTGGAAGCTGATACGTTTGTACCAACAGTTGATCCACCATCGTTTAAGATACTTGCGACACCTCCAACTTGTAGCCATCCGTAGTATGTAGCAGTTATGTTATAAACTGCGACACCAATAGCAGCTGAACTTGCTGTTGTTGGATTTACAATAACACCACTGTATGCATTTGGAGCAAGGTCAACAGTTACTGTCCCTGTCGTAGCAACAACAACTGGATCTTCGAGGTTAAAGGTCACAACTGCTGCAGTTGCGGCAGCATGTCCCTTAACTTTGTACAAGAATCCAGCACCTGTCGTTGCAGCAGTAACTGTGAGCAATGCTCCAGCTAGCTGGTCAACTGTCAATGTTACTGTCGATGTGGTTGTAATGGAAGTTGCACCTGCAGAACTAACTGCACAGGTCAAGTTTTGGAAATTGGTTGTATCTTCAGCAGAAGATTGCTGTAATTTTCCAGCAACCAAAGCTGTAGCACCTGCTTTGCAGTATCTATAAGCTCTTCCGTCATTTGAGAAAACTAATTCTCCTAGATTGTGCAATGCTGTTGAACTTTCAGAATGTAACTTCTGAGCATTTACAACAACTGCACCGGTTAATTGAGTAGACATAATTATTTTTGTTGATTAAGTTATTAATGATTAGGATACTGCTGGATTTACAGGCAAACCAATAATGTTTGCAGTTGCAGTGAATCCTTGCATGTATATTCGACCCGTTGCTGTAGCTTCCCAGTCAGTAATTCCACCCATAAGAGTAGTCATACCTGTCAATAAGACATGACCAGTTGCTGTTTGAGCTGACAAGTTCATACATGCTGTTGCTGCTGTAGCATTGTTTGCTGAGAATGAATAGAATGTTGAATTCTTAAATTCAATCCAAGTATCAATAGCAGAAGTCCCAGTGAATAGAACGTGTGCTGGTGTGGCAGCATCAACGGCCATGACGAATCTAGCATCTTCGAATACGTTTCTTGAAGATGCCGAAGCAAATTCAATAGTGTAGTTCGCTGCTGATCTCATGAATGTATCTGCTCCGAAAGTACAACCTCCGAAGTAGTTTTCTTGAGCTCCACTTAATACTAATGCACGTGCTGCAGTGTCATCACCAGTGGTTGCATTCAATGCACCCTTGAAGTCAACTCCAAGGAATGAGTTGTAGTCACCACTAAGTGTTACAGGAACATTGACATCATTGGTTGTTGTAATTGTCAAATTCTTGAACAAACAACCATTTTCACTAATTGTCATCGATGTTGCTGTTGCAATATTGATTCCGGCTCTAGTGTCTTGTGCCAATGGAGCACCACTACCTACCAAGTGAGTAAATCTCTTTGCCCAAGTAATAGAAGTTGTTTCGGTAGTTCTTCCAGTTCCCCCTGATGGAGCAATAAGGATTACATCATGATTACCACTGACGGCCTTTGCGTAAGCCCCAGCGACAGTCGCTAATGCATTATTCTGAGAGCTTCCATCGTTAGCTGAGTCGCTACCAGCATATGGGTCAACGTATATAACGTTTCCAATATGTGGCAAGCCAATCATACCTGCGATGTCCTCAGGATATACTTTTGCACCATATTTCAGTGCAGGAACATAATCTCTAAGTTTTTGAGTCATATTTTCTTTGTATTTTTCCCTCCCCCGTAACCAATGGTCCGGGGTCAAGGGCAAAATATGTTAGGTTAATAATTTAGATTCCTGTTACACCAGTCAATTTTCCATGACGCTTTGGATTTGTAGTAATGAACTGTCCACCGAAGTAGATGTGTCCAACTACAGAAGCAGAGTTTGCAGGAATTATCCAATCACTCCATGAGAAGCCAAGTCCGATTGGAGCATCGTAATCGTTGCCCTCGATTTGGCTCTTGTAAGCGATAGGTTTTGCATTGTAGTAAGGCAATGCATACCAGTCCAAGAAGTCCTCATTTACCATGATGAATGCACCTGAAGTACATTTTTCATCCATAAGGATTGGCTTGCCATTGTAGACAAGAGCTGTGAACCCTGTTCCACCTGTCAAACCTTTCATGGTTCCGACATCTTTGTTTATTCTTTCCTGTGGTCGCAATAGCTGGCCATAGTAGTTGAATACAGCTTCAGTCGTGTAGATAGCTGTTGGCTTTTGAGCACCAGAAGTTACTGCTGCCCATAGGGTATCAACTTTAGCAAGAGTCAATGTACCACCTGAGGCAGTAACTGTTGATGCTAGAGTTGCATAAGTTGAACGTGAAAGTCCTCCGATTGAAGCAACCGAATTACCATCGTCAACCAAAGCAGCAAGACCTAGTGGGTCTTTTGATCCATTACCAGTTCCATCAGAGTAGAAGATAGTTCCGAGGTCATCGGCCATATCTTCGGTATCTGATTGGATGGTGAGCTTCATGAGATCCAATACCTTTGATTCGGTATCAGCTACTGAAAGTTCATCACCCGGTAATGCACAAGTTATTTGATAAAAGGATGGAGTAAACTCCATGAATTGGCGATTGTCTGTTGCAGAAGTTGAGAATGTATCGAATCCTCGGAATGAGGTTCCAGTAGCATTCTTACTTACCTTTACAGGTACACGAAGTGTTCTTCCACTCCATTTCTTAGCTGCACGAACGACACGTTGGAACATGACGTTTGAGTTAAGAATGGTATCAACTACGAATGGAAGATATTCTGTCTGAACAGTTGTCTGAATTCTTTGTCCGTATAATTCACTCATAATGTTATTTATAATTTAAGCTTTTAATGGCCACTCTTACCAAGGCCTCTTCGCACCTTTGAAGTCAGCACTCGTTTTGTAAGGTTGTGGCTTCGCCTCGGGTTTCGAGTCCGAGTTTGTCGCATTTGCGACTTTCTTCCGATCATCACTTACTGAGGGTTTCGTACTACCATTTGCTTTCATCATTATGAATCCAGCTCGGTAGTTCCATCTGCCTTTAGAGTCAACTAGATCATTGTCTAGGACGAATTTCAGCAGTTTGTTTGGATCCACCTTGGTTCCGTCAGGATTTAACTCCTTATCGGACTCAATAGTTGCGATCTCGGTTTGCATGTAGTCGGTTGCTTCCTTAATTGCTTTATCCTCGGTAGCTTTCTCAGATTTTAATCTGTCGATAGCACGTTCCTCGGCTGCTTTCAGTTCTGCATCCCGGTCTGCCCTGTAGGCATCCCATGCATCCTGATCACCTCCAAACCATGAAGGGATTTTCGAGTTTCCGGTATTTTCTTTCCTTTGCTGACCGAATTCCTCTCTAATCTTCTTCAAATCATCTTGGTGACGAGTTTCTTGGTCGTTGAATCTCTTATTCCAATCTTCCTCTCTTTCTTTCCATCGAGGATGATTTAGGAATCCACCATCCTTATCTGCATCGGTTCCTTTTTTTTCGCTATCCTGACCACTTGGTTGCGACCCATCATTGGAACCCTTATTTTCTTCACCCTCTGACGAGGAGGAGGAGTTTTTATTCTCCTTGTCCGATGTAGGGAAAGCTGGCTCTCCCTCTGTTCGGAACTCCGTCTTTGTTTCTTCTGACATATTGTTACGATCTAATTGTTTTTTGATGCTAGAACGAGGCATCGTTATTAATAAACTACTTCCGTTCCATCATTTTCATCATCCTTTGCTTTTCACCCTCCCTTTTCTTTTCGGGAAGATTTTTGATACTTAATGTTTTAGCAGCGAATTCTTTGGCTAGTTTGGGATGCACTGCAAACATATATCTTGCTTGTGCTTTACTTTGAAATGGCATATTTTATGTCACCGGCACTGGTTGCTTTTTCTCGGCAGGCATCGACCCCTTTTCTTCCTTTGCTTTGCTGCTTTTATACTCATCGTATGCTGCGATTGCTTCGGCATCTGCTTCGATTCCTACCTTGGCCAACATTTGTGCTTTCTCGGCCGGTGTTAGGTCTTTGAAGCTGATACTCTGGCTTGGTGGCTTTTCTTCAGCTCCCTGTGCTGCCTGTTGCCTCATCTGAATCACTTGGGCAACCCTTGGATCATTCCCATAGAGGAGTTCAGGAGCATTGGCCTCAAGCCATACATTTGCTGCGAGTTCGTCTGGGTTTGGGTAATCTAATCTCTTATACAAATCTAGCAATGACATCTTCCCTGCACCTGCTAGTTCGATGGCTTGGTTGGCTACAGTTGTACTATCTTTTGGTAGAAGTGAGCCCTCTTTGACACTTATCGTTATTTGTGGTTTATTTGGAATTAAGGCATAAGTGTCGTCATAAACGTATAGAAGTTGAGT
>Ga0172369_10006692_pt1 | contig 13643 bp, 12 predicted proteins | sample LakKiv25m_FD_114539 | JGI IMG/M metagenome (GOLD analysis project Ga0172369, IMG submission 114539) | Freshwater microbial communities from Kabuno Bay, South-Kivu, Congo - kab_022012_11.25m | ecosystem: Environmental > Aquatic > Freshwater > Lake | place: Democratic Republic of the Congo... | reverse complement strand
CTCGGCGTCGAGGAAGGCAAGGCACTCGGCGTCGAGGAAGGCAAGGCGCTGGGGCTCTTGGTCGGCAAGGCAGCCGGCATGCGGGATTCGCTGTTGTTCCTGCTGGAGGGCAAGTTTGGAGCGGTTCCCGCGGACGTTCGCGAGCGTATCGAGCGCATCGAGGACACGGGGAGGCTGGCCGCTCTCATCGGGCGGGTGCTCGACGTGAAGTCCCTCGAGGAGATGGGGATCTAGGCTCGGCATGCCTGCGCGAAGGACCGTGCAGGCCTTCCTCACCGGTCTGGCGGCACAGACGGGCACCTCGCAAGCTGCTCACTTCCGGGGCAACCACGTCCTCCGGCGCAACGCTGTCGTCCACACGATGCTGTTCCGCCTGACGGACGGCCTACTCGCCACAGGCGTAGACGGCTGTCGCTTGTTCAACGGGCCCGACCCGCATGGATACGTGCGCCGGGGAGGAATCCGACGGATGCGCCCGGAGCGAACGGGTTGGTGGGCGCATCGGCCTGGAGCCGCAACGGAAGCGCATCGCGCCTCTGGGAGTGTGCGCGGCCCGTTGCGCTCAGAAAGGAACCCTCGAATGGCTCAGGGTCGGATCGCGTTGTTGTTCCTGACGGCGCTGCTGGCGGCTCCGCGCGTCGGAGCAGGTCAGACGGCTGCAACAGGTGCGTGGCAGCGGTGGGAGTGTGCGCTGGAGAGCACCAGGGACTACGCCAGCCCGGTTGCCGACGTCACCCTCCGCGTGACCTTCACGGGTCCCGGCGGCAAGGCGTTCCTCGCGCATGGCTTCTGGGACGGTGGGCGGACGTTCCGAATCCGTTGCGCGTTTCCCGAGCGTGGAATGTGGCGATGGCGCACCGAGTGTTCGGACCGGCGCAATGAAGGGCTGCACGGACGGAGCGGCTCGGTGCGCGTCACGGCGTACCGAGGCGGGAACCCCCTGTATGCCCACGGCTTCGTCCGTGTGAGCGACAACCGCCGGTACCTATGCCATGCCGACGGAACGCCCTTCCTCTGGATGGGTGACACAGCATGGGCCGGCCCCTTCAGGGCGACCGATGCCGACTGGGAGGCCTACCTGAACGACCGCGCAAAGCGGCGGTTCACGGTGGTGCAGGTGGGTCCGGCCATGGACTGGGCCGGCGAAAAGGACGCGTCCGGCAACGCGCCGTTTGACGCCGACATGGTGGACCGTCCCAGCCCGGCATTCTGGCAGGGCTACGAGCGGAAGATCCAGCGAGCCAACGAGAAGGGGCTCTTCGTGCTCATGGTCGGCCTGATGGAGCCTCGCAAGCGTTATCCCGGCTCTGCCGAGGCACGGGCGTTCGCGCGGTGGATCGTCGCTCGGCTCTACGGCAACTTCGTCGCCTTCTCTCCCAGCTTCGACAGCGGCTACCGTACTCTGGGCGATGACGTCGGCAGGGCCATCCGGGAAACGACGACGCGCCACCTTATCACCCAGCACCCCGGGACTACGACGGGCGCCTCCACCAACACCATCGCGGAGCAGTACTTCGATCGTCCCTACATGGACTTTGCGGGTGATCAGTCGGGCCACAACGGCGGTCGGCGCGACCTGTGCGCGAGGCAGGCCATCGAGTGGAACCTCCACCTCTATCGGCGAGAACCCCACAAGCCGGTCGTCAACCTCGAGGCCATGTACGACACCGAGGGGCGGGACCGACGCGGGGCTTTCACAGCCGACGACGCCCGATCGCTGGGCTGGCGGTCGTGGCTCTCGGGTGCGATGGGCTACACCTACGGCACGGACCTGTACCAGTGGATTGCCGACCGGTCGAAGCCGGAGTACTGGAGACAAGCCATGGCCCTGCCCAGCGCGACCCAGATGACACACCTGCGCGATTTCCTTGCCGCGATTGACTGGTGGCGCCTCGAGCCGAAGCATGAGATGATCAGCAACCAGCCGACGTCGCCCACCGAGCGGGTGACGCTGGCCAGGAGCACCGAGGGCGACCTGCTTGTGGCATATATCCCCCAGGGCGACAGGGTCGAGATCGACATGGCCGGTATGCGAGGCAAGATGGAGGCGCACTGGTACGATCCCGTAGCTGGAACGTTCGCCGGCTTCAAGGCGCCTGTGGCCACGCAGGGCGCTCAGACGCTACGCGCGCCGCGGCGCGGCGAATGGGTCCTGCTGCTGAAGTCAGTGTCGCAACGCAGGTCGGCCAGGACCACCCAGCCGCGCCGTCCCAGTTCGGAGGAGAGATCAGTGAGCCGCCCTACGAGTTCGCGCACGACTGCCACGCGCACGGTGCGCTTCTCACGCCGCAACGCACCGGTGGAGACGTACGACTACTTCGAGGTCACGGTCAACCCCGCCCAGCCGCCGGCGGGCAACCCGTTTGTGGGTGCTTCGGTGAGCGGCGTCTTCGGGCCACGGAGCGGCAAAGCGATCAGCGTTGACGGCTTCTGCGATGCGCCGGACGGCAGCGTGTATCGAATCCGGTTCATGCCGACCCAGCCGGGCGAGCATACCTATTCCGTTGCCTATCGCGCCGACGGCGTGGAAACCACCCACACGGGTACGTTCACCGCCCGGGCGTCCAGGCGAAAGGGCCTCCTCCGCGTTGATGCCGAGCACCCGTGGCACTTCGTATGGCAGGGGACTGCCGAGCACTACTTCTGGAACGGGACCACGACCTACGCGATGCTCGGGCTCAGGGAAGACCTGATCCCGGCCGCGATCGATCGGCTTGCGCGGCTGAAGGTGAACCGTATACGCGCCGCGCTCTATCCGCCGCGCGTGAAGGACGGCCAGGCGTGGCACGAGCCCGTATACCCGTCGGACGAGTTCAGCCCGATCACCAATCCCTGGGTGGCGGCGAGGCCCGAGAGCCTTTCGGACCCGGGCTTTGACGTAACACGCTTCAACGTCGAGCACTGGCGGAAGTACGAGCGGCTCCTACAGCACGCCCGCGAGAAGGACGTAGTCGTCTCGGTGATCTTCTACGTTGACGGTGCGAGGCCGGGGACGGAGCCATTCGGCAAGGCCCGCGCCGGAGGCGACGACGAGCAGCGCTACTATCGCTATGGCGCGGCCCGACTCGCCGCCTTCAGCAACGTCACGTGGGACATCACCAACGAGTACCACCTGTTCCGTGACGAGGCGTGGGTGAACAAGATGGCCCGTTTCCTGAGGCAATGCGATCCCTACAGCCACCTTATGTCCGTCCACGGCCACGGCGAGTTCCCGTTTCGATCAGAGCCGTGGGCCGACTTCGCCATGTACCAGTCCTGGGATGAGGGCGGAGGACACGCGTTCATGCTGGCCAATCGTGAGAAGCAGGAGAAGGCCGGTCGCGTCATCCCGCAGATCAACGAGGAGTACGGTTACGAGGATCACTACCCCCACTGGGGCAACGATCCCACTGTGGCCCCCGCGCGCAACGCGGACAACCGAAGGAGGCTGGCCTGGGGAATGGTCATGGCCGGTTGCTACCAGACGACCGGTGAGCGCGCGAACGACGGCAAGGGCGGCGAATCGAAGCAGGGCGGTGGATGGATCACAGGCCGCGGCGACACTTCCATGACCATGCTGGACGGCTACGCGCACATGGTCGAGTTCTTCACCGGGCTCGATTGGTGGAAGCTCGAGCCCCATGACGAGCTGGTGGATGGCGGCGCCATGTGCCTCGCGGAGCCTGGGCGCTGCTATGTCGTCTATCAGCCCCAGGGCAAGGCCGCCGTCCTGAAGCCGGCCCAGGGCCGCTACGCTGCGCGGAGATTCGACCCGCGAACCGGGCGCTACACCGACCTCGGCCAGGTTTCAGGCCCGGAGTGGACCTGCCCTGCATCGCCGGACGGAGGCGATAGCGCGGTGCTCGTCAGGAGAAGGTAGGCGGCGACCGTTCTCTGCCAGGGTCCATCCCACATCCGCGCAGCGGCACGAGTGCCACCCACCCCTGCGTCACTTCCCCGCTATTATCAGGTCCAGCCGCTTGCGGAAGTCCTCGAGCGGCAGGCCCCCGTCCTCGATGGTGAGCCAGCCGTTGTACTTAACCGCCTCCAGTGCGTCGCGCATCCCAGCACGCAGGCCGAGAACGCGTGGCGTTTCGCCGGACGTCACTATGCGACTGAGTGCCTCATCGCTTACGACCATGAGTCCCGGTGGCCTCCCCAACGCTGCGCCTGACAGGGCAAATGGCATGGTGGACCGCAGGCGATGTCGCCCTGCGCCAAGAGCTCGTCCGCGAGGACCGCAGTGCTGCCTGAGCCGCGCTTAGCGTGTCTGAGGTCGGAGCGGGCTGGCCACAGCCACGTGGGTCGGCGGCACGCGGGCCGTCAACAACAGCGAGCGTGGCCCAGCCCGGGCACGAGGGGCGTCACAGACGGAATCTACACATAGGCTCGATGGAATGGCTCTGAGCGGAACCGACAGAACTCCTTGCCGACGAGAGCACCCTTGGTCAGCGCTTCGCCTGGAGGGAGGTTCGCGAGAGATGTGGCGAGCACAGTGGCGGTGCGTGCCGTGCAGCCGAGAAGGTTCTGCAGGGCGACGGGTGACGCGCCTTCACATTGGAATGCTATGAGTAGCTCGATGAGCTCGCGGTAGTCAAAGCCGCGAGGACTGAAATCGTCCGGAGACTGAGAGGACAGCAGGACCGCTACGCCCTTTGATCGGCCCTCCCGGATCGTTCCCTCCAGGAAGCGATTGCGGTGGCCCAAGTAGTTGTGAGCTTCATCGATCACCAGAGCAGTTCGTATCTGACGGCGGTTCTCCGCGATGCTGCTGTCACCCATCTGGCACATCTCGCGGTAGATCATCTCGATCACAAGGTATGCGACCAGTTCACGCAGGACTGGTAGCCCGTGCAGGTCAATGACCAGCGTCTTCTCGAGCAGATTGCCGAACACCTCGCGCCCGGATCCGGCTTGCCAAAACAGCCTGAACTCCGCGAGGCGACGGCAGACTTCGTGGAGCGTGTCGGCGGCCTTGGACTGCGACGCGTAGTGCCCCCGAAGCACATCATACAAGAGAGCCAGATCGGGCTCACCCAGGGCGGCGCTGTCCGCAGCCCTCCGATACGACTCACGAATGCACTCGACAAGTACCCCGCGTTGAACCGGCCCGATGTGGGAGTCGATGCACGCCAAGCTCTCGGCTTTCTCCTCCGCCGCGATCTGCACCTGGCGCTCACCGGCTTCGGGCAAGTGCAGCGGGTTCAGCGGAAGCGTATCCTGAGGAAGGCGAAACACACTCGCACGGGTCACGTCGATGAAGCGCTGGTTTGCGGCGACGTCACCCTTGTAGTCAAAGAGCACGAAGTTGGTGGCGAAACTCGACTGCACCCGCACATCGGCGAGAATCTTCAGTAGTAGTTGCGTCTTGCCGGTACCGGGCTTGCCCACAATCGCCGTGTGGGGATTGGCGTGCTTGGCGGTGTCGTTGAGATGGGCAATGACTGGCTCGCGCCCGCCGTCCGCGTAGCCAAGAAGGACCGCGAGAGGGTGGCATACATCCTCGGATCGGCCTGCGTCAGGAAGCTCCTCAAGGAGCCGTCGCCAGAAACCACTCCTTCGGCCTCCACAGTCCTTGACGCAGTTCGCGAGCATCTCACACCCAGCGTCGACGTGGTCCTTTATCGCCTGTGCGAATGCATCTGAATCTGCCGACAGGTACTCCCCGTATACCAGCCCAACACAACCCAAGAAGACGCCGTGATCCTTCCCGAAGAGACTGACGAACCGTATAGCACGCCCGGACGCATCGACCGACCTCTGGACAGCCCGTCCGTTTGTCCTGAGCGACCAGGCTAGGGCAGCACGCGCGAGCGCGGAGAAGTCCGCTTGCGACAGCCTTCCGGCTTCAGAGAGGATGTCTTCAGCCCGTGACGAGGTGCGGAGTCGCTCAGGCACTCTTCACTCCTCCCAGAAGTACCCTTCCCGTACGGTGGTCGTGCCCGTCTCGGCACTCAGCTCGAGCCGCATGGCGTGAGCAACGTGGGGCGTCAGGCGTCGATAGTAGGCTCGATCGACTTCCGTGTCCGTCGACAGCACGATGACTTGGTGTGAAGCGTACGGTAGATAGTCGGAGACAATCCGGTCCCGGTGAAGGCTGTCCAAGCGCGACAGAGGTGTGTCTATGACGACAGGGAGCTTGACCTGGGCGCACCGGGCCAAGCCCCAAAGGAGCGAGATGGCGAAGACCTCCTTTTCTCCGGCCGACAAGGACCGGCGCTCGATGGCGGACCCGTCCGGGGCTTCGATCAGGATTCCGTAGGCGTTCCGGTCGATGGTGACGCGCCCGATGCGATCCCCCTTGCTCGCGAGGCGTCGGTACATGTCGGTCACTGCTTCTGCGACTTCAGTTGCCTTCCTCTCGCGAAGCGACGTGACGTACTCCCCCAGGAGGGCGTGAAGACCGCTTAGCTGCTTCGCATAGGCCGCGTGAGTACGGGAGACCTCGCACTGCTCCAGAATCTGCCCGAGTTCGACGTCGACGCCTTCGATACTGGCCTCGAGGCGGGCCCGCTCGTCCTCGCAACTGGCGATCTCGTTGCGTATCCGGCCCACCCGCTGGTTTAGATCGTCAAGCTCCGACTGGCATTGGCGGAAGGCATTCTCGTCAGCCTGGGCGTCTTCCCAGTCCCTCAGGTCGACTTCAGTGGCCTGAAGTTGGTTCTCCAGATCTGCCACTGAACCGAGAAGCGCGAGCAGCTTCGCGGTCGGCTCGTCGCGAATGTCCTTGATTCGTCGAACGGCCCTGTCGCGGTCTTCGTCCGAGAGCTGGCTATGGCACCCGAGTGAGCCTTGTTCGTGTCCTGTGCCGGTTCCGCGGTCGAGCGCTCGCAGTACCCGCTCCCGGACCCGCGCGAGGGTCCTCTCATTAGCGATTGCACCGCAGCAGGGCATGGACGGCTTGGTCAGCGCGTCTGTTACCAACTGCACGACGCGTGCGGTGGCCGCGGGATCGCAGGCCCAGCCAGATGACTGGCCAGATAACAGTGCCTCAAGGACCTGACGAGACAAGTCGCCAAGCATGCGGATCGCCAAGCTGTTGTCGGTCTCGGTCTTGATCTGTTGATAGAGCTCGGCGATCCTAGCATGAAGTCGTGTCCGCTCCTGCTCAAGCATCTCTCGAGAGCGCCGTTGATCCGAACTCGGCCCAAATCGCGCGGCGAACTCGTCACGCTTGCCGGCCAGCTGAGTTGCTACCTCCCCCTGCTCTGTGCGCAGATCCCGCAACCTGTCCTCGACCATTGTGAGTTGCTGGGCCGCTTGGTCGCGGCTCGCTTGCCGCACGCGCAGGTCTGCGTCCGTCACCAAGGGTCGCTTCCTCGCTTCATCGTGTAGCGCCTTCATGTCAGCTTGCAGACGTAGAACCAAGTCGATCCCAAGCAACGTTTCCATGCCGCGCCGTAGCGTGTCGCGTACATCGTCTGAAGCGAATTGCTGCACCTGCTCGCCGTCAAAGAAGAAGAACTGCGAGACCTCTCTTGGTACGAGCGTCTCTATCTCGCTGAGCCACTGCTCGCCGTCGGTTGGTTCAGGCACACGGTCGCCACGACCGACGAGGAGCACCATGGGATCTGCATCCCGTCCGGTCTTCGCCTGGTACTGATCGCACTGGTACTGGCGGACGACCGAGATGGGTTCACCGTCATCTGTCACGAGCCTGAGGGCGAACTCAGCGCACAGCCGCCCATGGCGCACTTCGGTTCGGTTGAGGTCTTGGCGTACATCGTTCGGGCGGCCCCCATACAGAGCTATCCGAATGGCATCCAGCAGTGCGGTCTTGCCGGCGCCGTTCATACCGCCCACCAGAACCACGTTGCGCCCGTTCGTGCCAGTGTCGACAGGAAAGCGCAGTGTCGTGGTCGGCCCGTACGACCGGAAGTTGGTGATGCGGAGCTCTGCTAGGTTCACGCGCGAGTTTCGATGTCAAGGGTTGCCGGATCGAGGCCACAGGCCTTCATCAGACGCGTCACCTGCCTGAAGATGTCGGCTGCCGAACGATGCGTATCGATGTAGTAACCGGCCCGGAGTCTGGCCGGTTGCCTCATCCCCTGTCCAGTCTGGCTCAGAAGCGGGCCGCGCTTCGACTGCCATTCACTTACGACAGGCAAGACGGCCGGGTGGGCCTCCAGCAGCAGGTCGAATACCCCGACGAGCACATCACGCCACGCGGAGGCTGGGACCTTCGGCAACCCGGCAACGCTGACACTGACCGGCTTTGTGCCCGTTACCGGACTCGCGGGTCCAGCCTTGGCCCGGTTGGCGGCGCTTCGCCGTCGCCGCATGGTGGAGCCCCCTACTCCGACGCGGTTCAGCTTGTCGATCTCCGCCCGCATCGCCTCGACGAGCGTCTGCCCCAACTGCAACGCCTGGTCGGTGGCCGAGGCGGCCGCAGCGAGTCTGGCGCGCATGCTCTTGAGTTCCTCGGGAACTGGCGTTCCTGTCTGCTCCATCCGCGCTACGGCACCGGCGATCGCGCGGAACTGCATCTGCGCTGACCGGGCATCGCAATCCGTGAGCACCTCGACAAGGCTGGCGACCACCGACCTCAGATCTGCAAGCACGGCGCTCGCCTGATCACGTTGACACGGCTCTGCCATCGCTACCCCCGTCCACCTGTGCAGTGTCTGTCGCCTACGTCAGCCCGCATTATCGGACCTCGTGCTTGGGTCGCGGTCGCTGACGCTCCGCACGCACTCCGCCAACTCGTCCATGATGCCCGTCCGGCGCATCTGCCGATGGTAGCGGCGCTCGATGTCGAGAAGGTCGGCGACAAGCTGCGGTTCGACACCATGCTGCCGGCAAAGCGTCGCCAGGTCCTCTTCGCAAAGCCCAAACGGCTGTCGCTCCATCTGCGCCCCCTGTGCCGCGCGCCAGCCTCCGTCGAACGGAAGCCTTCCCTTGGTCGGTTATACCTCACTGTGTGCAGCGGTGACACGCGCAGCAAACCCTCCGCCACGAGCCCGGAGCGTGGCCCGAGGCGTGCACCACGCAGTGCGACGCCCCCCGTGAGGCTGTGCTCTTGTAGGCCTACTTCCCCGCCATTATCAGGTCCAGCCGCTTGCGGAAGTCCTCGAGCGGCAGGCCCCCGTCCTCGATGGTGAGCCAGCCGCTGTACTTCACCGATTCCAAGGCGTCCCGCACGGCGGGCCAGTTGACGCTGCCGTCGCGCGGATGCACGAAGTCCCCGCCGTGGCTGTCGGGGTTCAGCTTGAAGTCCTTGATGTGGACCTTGGCAAGGCGCTTGCCGATCCTCCTGATCCACTGCTCCGGCGGCACCATGTACTTCACGTGGTTGCCCACATCGAAGTAGGCCTTGACCCACGGGCTCTTGAACGATTCCACCAGGTTCATGAAGATGTCCGGCCTGGACCAGAGGTTGTTCCAGACGTTCTCGATGGCGATGGCGACCTTCAGTTCCGCCGCCAACGGCACCAGGGGCCCGATGTCCGCGTGGGCCTTGTCGGTCGCGCGGTCGTGGGCCTCCAAGTATTCCTTGTAGGGCGCGTTGTCCCCCGCGACGACCTGCTTCAGGTAGCCGGTCTTCGGATCGAACCTGATGTCGAGCTCCCATGGCTCGGGGATCTTCATGCCGCCCACGCGTCCCGGGACGATCAGTACGGCGTCGGCCCCATAGCCGGCCGCCGCCCGAAGCGCTTTCTCGAGCGTGCCGGGGTCCCATCCGGCCAGCACCGAGTGGACCCGCATGCCCAGACCCTCGGCGACGCGCCGGCATTCCCCGGCCTCGTCGGTCGGGATGAGCCCCGTGGTCTCGACGCCCTCAAAGCCGGCCTCCTTGAGGGGCCGCAGCGCCGCCTCGTCGGGCTTGCCGACGATCATTGCGCCGCGGAGCTTCGTCTTGTAGGTCTTGTCCGCGGCGGATGCGGCGGACGCGCCGGCCGCGAGGCCAAGGGCCACAGCGCCGGTGCCCGCGACGAACTCGCGCCGGGTCGTATGTCGGGATTCACTCATCCGAGCCACCTCCTGGTATATGCCGGGCCTATCCTTCGTCATCCGGCCCGGCAGTCCTCCTGTCGTCGTGGACCAACTGGGTCGGCCCCGGGAGCTGCCCACAGGCCCCTGGCCGTCGCCAAGCAAGATACGGTAGATGCTGCGTGATGGCCGATGGCGACCACAAGGACGACGAGGCGGTCATCGTGGATCTCATGGATGATCCGGCAAGTGCCGACGCGCGTGCGCCAGCCGTCCCGGCCCTTCAGTTTGCGTTCGCCCGATGGACGCGCGTCCCGGGTCCCGCACTGCCTCTGGAGGGGCCGGGACGTCGGGCCGAGCCACAGCCCCGAGCTGCTTCTGAGCGGCCCGGAGCATCTCAACCTCGTACGTCGCAGGCCGTGTTCGTGGACGATCGGCGGCCGCCTGTGCAGACGGCGCCGCCTTCTGCTATTCAAGCTTGGCGGCGTCGCAGGCGCGAAGGTCGTGGAGCTCCTCCGGCATGCGTCTCCATTCGTCAAGCAGGACCAGAACCGCCGTCGGGTTTTCAGCCGAGTCGACGCCGTACTGGACCCGAGACTGGTGCATAGCCTTCCTGCCGCCCTCATTGTCACACACGCGCGGTTTCGCCCGGGCCACGGGGAACCCGCCGCTACCCGCTATCGCTCGCCGTAGTGATACCGTGCCTGAAGGAACTCGATGCGGTCACTCCTCACCCGGTACACGATGCGGTCCGACATAGTGAGGCGGCGCGACCAGGCGTTCGGGCCGAAGTACTTCAGGGGTTCCGGCGCGCCGAGCCCGGCGAACGGATCCCGGAGCACGGCCTCGACGATGTCGAGGGCCCGGAGTGCGACGCGGCGGTTCGTGTCGGTCCAGAAGCGCAGGTCCTCCAGGAACTGCGATGCGACGATGGCTTCGCGTGCGGCGCCGTGGCCCAGGGCCGTGCCCTTACACGTCCGCCAAGCCGAGATCAGAGCGGAGCTGCGACGGGGACAGCCGAAGGCCGCCGCCGCCGTCCAGCTCTGCCGCTGCGGCCTCGAGACGTGCGGCGTTGGCCGGAGACCGTAGCAAGTAGGCGGTCTCCAGAAGGCTCCGAAGCTCATCAGCCGGAAGCACTGCGACGTCCTCCCGCCCCCTTCGACGTATGAACGCCGGCTCCCGCGTGGCCGTCACCTCGTCGAGCAACGCGCGCAACCCGGCCCTTGCCGCCGTATATGAGAGTGCATCACCCACGACCGGCCTCCTTCCGAGTACAGGGCCATTGTACTCCATGTCCTCGCCGCGTGGCACGCACGCCGGCATCGTGCGGCGGCTCCGACACTGGCGACCAGAGCGAACGCCTTATCCTCGGCAATGCGGCCATTGCCGTGGTAGACTGCTCCCTGCGGCGTCGCGATGCTCGCAGGGGTGCCCATACAGTCCGCGAGCGCGTCGTCTGGAGGCCCGGATGGGGCGAATCCGACTTGCCATGGCGACGGCAGCGCAGCGGGAGACCATCTACCGCGCGCGCCACGAGGTCTACGCCCATGAGTTGGGGCAGCACCAGCCGAACGCCTCGGGACGCCTCGTAGACGCCCTGGACGACCGGAATCTCTACGTCGTCGCGTGCAGAGGTGACGACCTGCTCGGCTTCGTGAGCGTCACGCCCCCGCAGGCCGGTTCCTACTCGATAGACAAGTACTTCGCGCGAGACGACCTGCCATTCGAGGTGGACGGCCTCCTGTACGAAGTGCGCCTGCTCACGGTCCTCAGCCCGCATCGGTGCGGGCCGACATCCGCGCTCCTCATGCTTGCGGCACTCCGCCTTGCGCTATCACAGGGGGCATCGCGCATCGCTGCAATAGGCCGATCCGACCTGCGCGGGTTCTACGAGAGGGTTGGACTCCAGATGCACGGCCTCGTGGCCAGGTCGGGCGCCGTGACATACGAGCTCATGAGCGCGACCGCCGAGCGTATGCGGGCGTGCCTGCGCTCGCTGGATGGTGTGGTACGCCGCATCGAGCGGGTGGCGGTATGGGATCCGGCCCTGCGCGACTGTGAGGATGGGTGCTATCACGGCGGAGCGTCGTTCGATGCCATCGGCGACGCCTTCGATGACCTCGGGCGAGCAGCAGGAGTCGTGAGCGCGGACGTTCTGGATGCCTGGTTTCCGCCGTCGCCCCGTGCCGTCGAGGCGCTGTCAGCCCATGGCGAGTTGCTCCTCCGAGCGTCTCCGCCGACGATGTGCGCCGGACTGGTCCGGACGATCGCGGCCGTGCGCTCGCTTCCCATGGCGTGCGTGGTGGTCGGGGCCGGCTCGTCCGATCTCATGTTCCGTGCGCTGAGGCTCTGGCTCGACCCGGGGTCGAGGGCGCTTCTTCCAGAGCCAACCTACGGTGAGTACGAACACCTGCTCGGACGCGTCATAGGCTGTCAGGTAGATAGGTTGCGGCTGGGAATCGAAGCCGGCTTCGGCATCGAAGTGGACGACCTGCTGGAGCGCCTGACGAGCGGCCGCTACGACATCCTGATCCTGGTCAACCCGAACAACCCGACCGGTCGCCTGATGCCTCGGGAGGACCTCCGCCGACTTCTCGAGCTCACGCCTGCGTCGACACGCGTATGGCTCGATGAGGCCTACGTGGACTACGCCGACCCGGAGGCCACGTGTGAGCAGACAGCCGCGCGCCTCCCCAACCTCGTCGTCTGCAAGTCGCTCTCCAAAGCGTACGCCCTCAGCGGGGCTCGCGCGGCATACCTCGTCGCGGATGCCGACACCTCGTCACAGGTGCGCCGCATCACTCCGCCATGGGTGGTGAGCTTGCCGGCACAGGCAGCCGCCGTTGCGGCCCTTGGCGATGGCCCGTACTACCGTGCCCGGTGGGCTGAGACGGCCCTGCTGAGGGCGCGCCTCGCCGACGCCCTTCGAGATGCCATCCCGAGGCTAACCGTGTGCGACTCGTGCGCGAACTTCCTGCTCTGCCTCCTTCCCGAGGGCAGTCCGACGTCCGATCTGGTGTGCGAGAGCTGCCGACTGCGCAACGTCTTTGTTCGCGACATGGGCGACATGGGGCAGGGACTCGGCTCGGCGTTCATCCGCGTCGCGGTCAAGGATGCGGCAGCGAACGCCCGCGTCGTAGCAGCACTGCGAGAAGCGCTGGCCTGGCACAGGGCACGGGGCGCGCGCCCAGTGCGGTCCTGGCGATAGCGCATCGCGATGAGAGGTCGCTGACCTGACGGGGCGCGAACGCGCCATGCCGCACTCTCGCTCCGTCTCTACTGCGGCTCGGCCGGTTCGCTCGGCGCGTCCTCTTCCGCCACTGCGGGGTATACCAGGCCTGCCGCCGCCGCGCCCACGATCGGCGCGACCCAGAAGACCCACAGCTGCGCGAGCGCCCAGCCGCCAACGAACACGGCCGGGCCCGTGCTCCGCGCCGGGTTGACCGATAGATTCGTCACGGGAATCCCGATCAGGTGGATGAGCGTAAGGCCCAGCCCGATGGCGATCGGCGCAAACCCCTTCGGCGCTCGCTTGTCGGTGGCTCCCAGGATGATGATCAGGAACATGAACGTGAGCACCACCTCGGCCACGAGCGCGGAGACGAGCCCGTAGCCTCCGGGCGAATGCTCCCCATATCCGTTGGATGCCAGACCGCCCGTAATGCTGAAGGTCGCGCTGCCCGAGGCGATGGCGTAGAGCACGCCCGCGCCGGCGATGCCGCCCAGGACCTGCG
>Ga0172369_10006686_pt1 | contig 13649 bp, 10 predicted proteins | sample LakKiv25m_FD_114539 | JGI IMG/M metagenome (GOLD analysis project Ga0172369, IMG submission 114539) | Freshwater microbial communities from Kabuno Bay, South-Kivu, Congo - kab_022012_11.25m | ecosystem: Environmental > Aquatic > Freshwater > Lake | place: Democratic Republic of the Congo... | reverse complement strand
GTGATGGTGCGCGGCGGGCGCCCCGGCGACACGCGCACGTACATCGACGGCCAGCTCGTGCCGCTGCTGTTCCACTTCGGAGGGCTCACCGCGGTCGTGAACTCGGACTTCCTGGAGTCGCTGGACTTCTACCCGGGCAACCTCCCGCTGCGCTATGGCCGCAGCATCGCCGGCGCGGTGGACGTGAACACGCGCGAGGGCCGGCGCGACCGCTGGCACGGCTACGCGAACGTCAACCTCACGGAGGCGACGCTCTTCGCCGAGGGCCCGGTGGGCGAGAGCGGATCGCTGGTCGGGTCGCTGCGGCGCAGCTACATCGACGCGGTGCTGCCCGTCGTGTTCGACCTCGCCGGCTGGAAGGACGCCGTGGCCTTCAGCGTCGCGCCGCGCTACTGGGACTACCAGCTCAAGGGCGACGTGCGCGGCGAGCGCGACTCGGTGTCGCTGTTCCTGTTCGGCTCGGACGACCGGCTCGCCGCGATGCTCCCGGGCGGACAGGCCGCCGCCGGGAGCGTCGAGCAGATCGGCACCGCGAGCATGTCGATCACGTTCCACCGGCTCACGGGGCTGTGGAAGCACCGTTTCGCCTCGGGGCTGGAGAATCGGCTCACCGCGACGGCCGCGATCGACCAGTCCGCGATGAGCATGGGCGCGGGCATCGCCGTCGAGGGCGACGTGCGATCGCTCTCGCTGCGCGAGGAGCTTTCGCGCGAGGAGACGGCCTGGTTCAAGTGGCAGGCGGGGCTGGACGTCATCGGCGCGTGGTTCGGCTACTCGGTGGTGGGCCCGCCGATGCCGCAGCCGGGCGAGTTCCTCAATCCGCTCGTGTCGGACCAGAGCCTGCGCGCGGTCGAGGACGGCTGGGCCGCGCAGCCGGCGGCGTTCGTCGAGGCGACGGTGAAGCCGATTCCGGCCTTGCGGCTGCTGCCGGGTGTGCGCGTGGACGGCGACACGCATCTGGGACGCGTGTGGGCCGACCCGCGCGTCACGGCGCTGTACGAGCTGGCCGGCGGCAACGTCGTGCTCAAGGCGGCGGCAGGCCTGCACCACCAGCCGCCGACGCCGGAGAAACAGATCAAGATCTTCGGCAACTCGCACCTGCGCGAGGAGGGCTCGCGTCAGTACGCCGCGGGAGTCGAGTGGAAGTTTGCGGAGCTTTTCGGGCTGGATCTTCAATTCTACTACAAGGATATGTACGAGGAAGCCGTGATGGTCGCGGGCACGGTGGCGACCTCCGATGGCGTGGCGCGGCAGAATTTCGCGAACAAGGGGCTGGGGCGGGCGTACGGGGCGGAGCTGCTGCTGCGCCGCGACCCGGGCGGCGGGCTGTTCGGGTGGGTGGCGGCGTCCGTGGGGCAGACCGAGCGGCGCCAGTCGGCATCGGCGCCGTGGGTGCCGTCGTACCTGGACCAGCGCTACAACCTGCTGGGGGTGGTGTCGTACAAGCTGCCGCGCGATTTCGAGATCGGGGCGCGCGTGCGGGTGACGGATGGCAACCCGAAGACGCCGCTGGCGGGGTCGGTGTACGACTCGGACGGCGACCTGTACCTGCCGCTGCCGTCGTCGGCGACGCGGTCGCAGCGCCGGCCGACGTTCTTCCAGCTCGACGTGCGCGTCGACAAGAGGTGGACGTTCGAGAAGTGGATTCTGGACGCGTACCTGGACGTGCAGAACGTAACGAATCGGTACAACGAGGAGGGCGACAACACGAACTACGACTTCACCAAGTCGCAGCCGCTGGTGGGGCTGCCGATCTTCCCGTCGTTCGGGCTGAGGGGGGACTACTGATGAGCGCGGTTCATCCTCACCCCCCGTCCCCCTCTCATTTCGCTGCGAATCCCGACAAAGAGCCGTCGGGATTCTCCGCGAAACGAGAGGGGGGGATCGGCAGTGCAGACACCGGCCGCAGCGGCAGTGCGGGCTCCCCCCTCGCGTTTCGGACGCTCTTGTTCTTGGCCGAAATGAGAGGGGGGCGGGGGGGGGTGAGGGGGGCCGGGAGGGTCGGGACGTCCCTGCCGCTGCTCGCCCTTCTCGTCTCCTGCGGCTGGAACAGCACCTCCTTCGAGCCGGTGGCTCTCGTGGACAAGCTTCGCGTGCTCGCGGTGCGCGCCGAGCCGCCCGACGTGGCCCCGGGAGGCACCACGCTGCTGAGCGCCCTCGTGGTCGATCCCGACGAAGGCAGCCGCCCGCTGACGCGCCTGTGGCTCGTGTGCGATCCGGACCCGGCGAACCCCACCCTGAGCGCGTGCTCGCAGTTCGCAACCGCCCGTGATCCCTCGCAGTTTCTGGCCGGGAACGTCCCGGGCGTCCACGTCGTCGCGGGCGAGCGGCCGACGTACTCCGCGCCCGACGACGCGCTGGCGGCGCTGCGCCCGGGCTCGCTGGAGTACAACCGCGGCGTCGAGGCGACGGTGCTGCTGGTGCTGCTCCAGGGCGATCTGTCCGCCGCGCGGGACCCGTCGCGGATGCTCTTCGCCATCAAGCGCATCCGGATTCTGGACCCGGCGGTGCAGGCGCCCAACCGCAATCCGGTGCTGGAGGCGGTCACCATGGACGGCCTGCCGCTGGCCGCGGTCGACGAAACGCAGGCGGTCTCGGGGGCGACCGTGTCGCTGGCGGTCTCGGCGTCCGCCGACTCCGCCGAGCCGTTCGTGCGCTTCCTGCCCGACGGCACGCGCGCGGACGAGACGGAATCGCTCGTCGTGAGCTGGTACGCGAGCGCCGGCTTCTACCCGGACCTGTACGACCGGTCCTCGCGCGCGCCGGGCGAAAAGGCCGTGGCGCTGCACCTGCCGGCCGCCGCGGACGTGCCCGCCGGCAGCGTCGCGGTCTGGGCGGTGATGCGCGACGCGCGCGGAGGCGTCGACTGGGCCCGGCGCGGTTTGCGCCTGGCGCCCTGAGGCAACCCGGGCCGCGACGCAGGTCGGGTGGACGGGGCGGACCCGGTGCGCGGCGGGCGCAGGCGCTTCGCGCGGCGCGAGCGGTTGCCGCCGCGCGCGAGCACTACGGGTCCGATCTCTCCGCGTGCGGGCGGAAGACCGCATCCAGCTCCGCGTCGGAGGGCACGGGCATCGCGAACGCGATCTCGAAGCGGAACGGCGCCAGCGCGTCGCGCACCTGCGGTCGGCGGAGCGCGACGACCAGGTCACGCAACAGGCGCACATGTGCGCCCAGTTCGAGCGTCAGCCTGCCGCCGTCCGCGCACACCTCGTGCATGGCCTCGCGGTTCGTCTCGACCCAGCCCATCGCCAGCGCGACGGCCTGCTCCGGGGTCTCGGCGTCGCCGACCCAGCAACGGAACGCCGCCTGATCCGCGCGGGTGTTCAGCTCCTCGTTCTCGCCCACGAACGACACCACGCTGGGCCGCAGCGACGGGTGGCGCGACAGCAGCCCCGGCAGGTCGAAGTAGACAGGCGCCTTCGCGTTCCACGAAACCCGGATCACCGGCTGTCCTTTCGGGGCGCCTGCGACGCCCTGCTCATCCTAGCTTGAGCCTCACCGAAAAGGCGGCGGGGGCCGGAGTGTCAGCCTCCGGCTGACCGGTCCCGGCGGCTTCCAGCCGCCCCGGCGCGCGGGTTCCGTCCGGAGGCCGGCGGGACCGGGCGGCCCGAGGCCGCCACTCCGCTGTCTTTCGGCGAGGCTCTGGCTTCGATGCGCAAGGCGTTGGCCGCGGCGCGTCGCTCATGGTGAGCCTGCCGAACGACGGGACGCCCGTCCGTCGCAAGCGGTCGGCGAATGCCGGTCGTGCCCTGCGCACCGAACCTGTACCCCGCCGGCCGCGGGACCGCCCAACCCCCCGTCCTTGCTGGCATTTCTGCTTCCGGTGGACGCTCCCGGGCCCCCCCGGTTAAAGTGCCAGGGTCATCGGGAGGCGGACGGCGGGCCCCGGGCCCGGCATCTGCCAACCCCGCGGATTTCCGGCGGTTTCTCCCGTTCCGAACAGTCCGGGAGGCGCCGCCTCGACGGCCCCCCGCGCATGGTGCGCCGGGGGCGGAAGTTTGGCTGCCGCGACGTGCCGCGAGGCGCGCCCGCGACCGCCCGGCGCGGCACCGGCCGGGCGTCACGCTCTTTGACAGCGGCGAGGCACGGTCCCCGCACGGCGCGGGGCGCGTGCGGTCGCGCGTTCGGCGGTTCGGCGCCGGTCGCCGCGGCCCTCGCGCCCGGCGCCCCCGTCGGCGCGCCCGGTCCGATCCCGGCCCGCCGCCCGCGGATCCCGCGCCGCCCCGCACGAGAAGGACACGCAATGGCGAGCATCCTCGTCATCAACGCCTCCGGGCCCGAAACCCGGGTGGCGCTGGTGGAGAACGGCTCCATCTCCGAGTTCTACCTGGAGCGCAAGAAGGACAAGGGCATCGTCGGCAACGTCTACAAGGGCAAGGTCGTGCGCGTGCTGCCCGGCATGCAGGCCGCCTTCGTGGACATCGGCCTGGAGAAAGCCGCGTTCCTGTACGTGGGCGACGTCGCGGGCGGCCCCGATTTCTCGGAGGAATTCGACCTCGCCGAAACCCCGGAAGGCGAGCACGGCGAGCCGCCGGCCGGCGAGGTCCCTGCCGAAGACACGGCCGATCGCGCCAACGGCGCCGCCGCCCCGGCGCCGCAGCCGGACGCGACCCCGGCCGCCGTGGCTGCACCCGCCGACGCCGGCGCCGACGAACCTGCCGCTCCGGAGGCCGGTGCCGGACCCGCCGAAACCGCCGAAGTCCTCGAATCCACTGGCGAATCCGACGAGTCCGAGGACGACCAGGCGGAGGGCGATGAGGCGCCCGAGGCGGCAGGCGATGCGTCTGCGGAGCCTGCGACGGATGCCGAGGCGCCCGCGCCGCAGACCGTCGGGACCGCCCCGGAGGGCGCCTCGGAGGGCTTTCCCGAAAGTCGAACGTCGAAAGCCGAAAGCCGGCCTTTGGCGCGCCGGCGCCGCCGGGCCGGTGCGGAGGCGTCCGATCGCGGCGCCCGCGAGCGCGAGACGGCCGCCGCACGAGGCCGGGCGAACATCCAGGATCTGCTCAAGGAGGGCCAGGAAGTCATCGTCCAGGTCGTCAAGGACCCCATCGGCACCAAGGGCGCGCGCGTCACGTGCCACGTGTCGCTGCCGGGCCGGCACCTGGTGTTCATGCCGACGGTGGACCACGTGGGCATCTCGCGCCGCATCGAGAGCGAGAAGGAGCGCCGGCGCCTGCGCGAGCTGGTGGACGGGCTGCGGCCGGCGGGCACCGGGTTCATCGTGCGCACGGTCGCGGAGGGCGTGAGCCGCGAGAAGCTGGTGGCGGACATCAAGTTCCTGCTCGGGCTGTGGAACGAGATGGCCCGCAAGAAAGACCGGCTGCGCCCGCCGGCGCTGCTGCACCCGGACCTGGACCTCATCCTGCGCAGCATCCGCGACCTGTTCAGCGCGGAGGTCGAGAAGCTCGTCATCGACGACCCGGCCGAATACGAGCGCATCGGCCAGTTCGTGGACCAGAGCGTGCCCAACCTGCGCCAGGCCATCGAGCTCTACCGCGGCCAGGAGCCCATCTTCGACGCCTACGGCATCGAGCAGGAGCTCACGCGCGCGCTGGGGCGCAAGGTGTGGCTCAAGAGCGGCGGCTACCTCGTCATCGACCAGGCCGAGGCGCTGGTGGCCATCGACGTGAACAGCGGCCGGTTCGTCGGGCGCAAGAACCTCGAGGAGACCATCACCCAGATCAACTGCGAGGCCGCCAAGGAGGTCGTCTACCAGCTCCGGCTGCGCAACATCGGCGGCATCATCATCATCGACTTCATCGACATGGAGAAGGCGGCCAACCGCGAAAAAGTCTTCAAGGCCCTCCAGGACGCGCTCCAGCGCGACCGCGCCAAGACGAACATCATCAAGATTTCGGAGCTGGGCCTCGTCGAGATGACGCGCAAGCGCGTGCGCGAGAGCGTGGGGCGGCTGCTGCACGAGGCCTGTCCGCACTGCGACGGCAAGGGGCACATCAAGAGCCGAACCACGGTGGCGTACGAGATTTTCCGCGAGATCCAGCGCGAGGCGCCCTCGCGCCGCGAGGACACGCTCGTCGTCAACTGCGACCCGGAGGTCGCCGCCCACGTCGGGCGCGAGGAGCGCGAGAGCCTGCGCGGCCTCATGATGCGCTACAACAAGACGATCCAGCTCAAGCCGCAGGCGGGCTACCACCAGGAGCAGTTCGACATCGTGGCCCGCTGGTCGCGGCGCGAGGACAAGCCGGCGCCGCGTCCGGCCGCCGCGCAGGCCGAGGGCGCCGCGCCGCAGGAGGCGCCCGCCGCGGCCGCGGAAGCGCCCGAACCGACCGGCGTCGCACCTTCGGGGGCCGCGCCCGCACCGGCCGCGGCGTCGGGCAGCGCGGCACCGCCGGCTGCAGCGCCGGGTGGCGCGGGCGGGCCCGGCACGGGCAACCGTCGCAGGCGGCGGCGAAGGCGCGGCGGCCGCTCCGGACAGGCCCCGGCCCCTGCTGCCGACGCGTCGGGCGGCGCTCCGAGCCCCGCGAAGTGAGAAGCGTGTAGCGCTCGCCGGCTCCGATCTGCCGGACGCGGGCTGCCCTCACCCCCCGGCCCCCTCTCCACACGGGCCGCGATGCGCAACGCTCGATCCTGCGTGGTTGCGGCCCGGTGGAGAGGGGGAGAAGAGCGCGCCGAATCGTGCGCCTGAGGTGGGACCGCACGGCGCGCATCTGGGAATATCCGCGCCGCCGGGTCGAGAAGCGGCAGCCCTCCCCTCTCCACCGGGCCGCTGTGCGGTCGAAGGGGCAATGCGGTTGTGGCCCGTGTGGAGAGGGGTCGGGGGTGAGGGCGGCTCGCCGGTCCGCACGACGAGCCGGATCTGGCGTGAGCTGCACCCAACTCTCTCTCCCCTTCCGGATCGGTCGCCTCGTCGGCGCGGGCGTCGGCGCGACCGGCGTCGCCGCTCGCAGCGGCGTGCAGCGCCGCCGGAAGGTCGCCCCGATCGCAAGGCTTCGGGAACGCGGGCGCCGCGGAGCGGGAGGCTGTGCCGCTCTGCCTTGCAGAAGTCCCGACAAACCACTCGGCCACCCAAGGCGCCAGGAACGCCATGGGCAAGGACCGGAGAGGCCGCGGACAACCCCGAAGTCCTTGGCGGATCCCGGCGCCCTCGGCGTCCTGGCGGTTTTCCGTGCTCCGCGGTTGACCGGTCCGACCCCGGCGCGTAGCGTGCGCCGCGCCGGAGCCGTCGTGATCGCCCGTTTCCTGCGCTTCTTCCGCGAGCCGCCCGAGGCGCCCCGTCTGACGGACGAGGCGGCCGTCGACCGCGACTACCGCCGGCTGCGTCCGCGCATGCTCGCCGCCGCCATGGGCGGCTACGCGCTCTTCTACTTCACGCGCAAGAACATCTCCGTGGCGCTGCCGCTGCTGTCGCGCGACCTCGGGTACACGAACGCGCAGCTCGGCATCCTGGGCTCGCTGCTGTACGCGTCCTACGCGGTGTCCAAGCCGCTCTACGGCCTCGCGGGCGACCGCGCCGACGGGCGGCGCATCATGGTCGTCGGGCTCGTGCTGTCGGCGCTCGTGAACCTGGCGTTTCCGCTGTCGACAGGCCTGGCGTTCTTCGGCGCGCTCTGGTTCCTCAACGGGGCGTTCCAGTCGGCGGCGGGCCCGGCCTGCGCGAAGACGACCGCGCGCTGGTTCTCGGTGTCGGAGCGCGGCACGTGGTGGGCGGTGTGGAACACCTCGCACATGCTGGGCGGCGGAGGCGTGCTCCTCCTGGCGGGCTGGCTGGGCGCTCACGGCGGGTGGCAGGCCGTGTTCGTCGGTCCGGCGCTGCTGTGCCTTGCGGGCGCGGTGGTGCTGTACGTCACGATGGGCGATCGTCCGGAGACCTTCGGCCTGCCGCCGGTGGAGGTCTGGCGTCGCGATCCGGAACAGGCCGGCGGCCCGGGCGAGCCGGACGGGCCGTTCTGGCAGGGATTCCTCCGGCACGTGCTGTTCAACCGCGCGCTGCTGCTGCTGGCGGGCGGATCCCTGTGTACCTACGTCGTGCGCTACGGCGCGCTGGACTGGGCCGCGAAGTTCCTGGTCGAGGCGAAGGGCCAGGACATCGCGACGGCGGCGACGGTCACGAGTCTCGTGGAATTCGCGGGCATTCCGGGGTGTCTGGCGGCCGGATGGGTGTCCGACCGGTGTTTCGGCGCCCGGCGCGCGCCGGTGTGCGTGTTCCTGCTGGCGGCGCTGGCGGGCTCGTTGTGGCTGTTCCGCGCGGTGCCGCCGGGCCATCCCTGGCTGGACGCGCTCGCGCTGTCGCTCACGGGCTTTCTCACCTACGGGCCTCAGATGCTGCTGGCGGGCGTCGGCGCGGCGGACGCGTGCGGCTCGCGCTGGGCGGCCGCGGCCGTCGGAGTCACGGGCGCGTTCAGCTACGTGGGCGCCATCGTCGCGGGCGCCGGCACGGGGCTGCTCGTGGACTCTTTCGGTTGGGACGGCGGCTTCGCGCTCTGGTCGGCCAGCGCGCTCGCCGGCGCGGTGCTCGTCGTGCCGCTGTGGAATTCCCGCGGGCGGCAGACCGGACGCGTGCCGGCCGCACCGGGAGATGCGTCGGCACAGGCGGCCTCGCCCCAGGCCCAAGGATAGGTGGCACCCCGCTTGCCGGCCCTTGACGCACCGCAACAAAGGGCTTGTCTCGGTGCGTCATCCTCGCGGAATTGCCCGGGATTTCCTGGAGTCCACGGCGTGGACTCGACTTCCATCGGCAGCCCGATTCGATGCTTCCCCGCCTCCCCTCGACGACCGACAAACTTCCGCCGCCGGAAGACACTCGGGGCGAACGGGACACCCTTTCGGAGGCAGTCGTCAGCGGGAGCGCGCCTCGACCGGGAAGACGACTCCGTTCCAGGCTGCGAGCGTCACCCGTCCGGCCGCCCCGGACGAGAGCGACGTTCCTGCCACGAGGGCGTTGACCGCGGTGGCCTCGATTCCGGCGAGCACCGCGTCGAGGGCGGCGGCCGGCACGGTGCCGGTTCCGGCCGAGCCCTCGAACACGCACGTCAGGTCGCGGCTCCCGTCGGGGAGCGCGGGGATGACGCGGACCGTGACCGTTCCCTCCGCGGGCGTCCAGCGCAGGCTCCACGGTTTCCCTGCGGCGACCGTCGCGGTCGCGTGGGCGGCGTCGATCGCGGGCTCGACGAGCGCGACCGGGGGCGGCAGCGCCAGTTGCGCGCGGAAGGCCGGCACGTCTTCGCCGCCGGTCACCGAGAACGCGAGGACGTCTCCCGGATGCCAGGCCATGGCCGGGTCGGCAAACGAGCCGGAGTAGCCGCCGTCGCGGCGTGGAACGGTCACGGAGCCGCCGTTCGGTCCCGTGATCGAGGCATCGCCCGCGCCCAGCGCCCGCTCGCCCGGCGGACAGGACGTGAGGACCGAGCACGTGCCGAAAGTCTCGAGACGGCAGGCGCCGCACTCGGCGGGCCTCGCGCGAAAGGCGCCCGAGTACGTGGCGGAGTCCCGACCGACGATCCTTGCGACAGCCGCCGACAGGCGGACCAGCGAAGGACCGAGATCGACCTGCGGCATCGCGCATTCGCCGCCATCGGTCACGCAGGATCGCGCGCGCTTCCCGTCGGGCAGGCAGGTGGCCGTGCAGCACGAGCGTGCGGTGCCATCCCCGCACGTCAGAGCCTCGGTCCGGTACTCCCATTTGCCGTTTCGGACGGTCGAGGCAGGCCCCGAACACTCCACCCCGCCGGCCTCGGACTGCGGGCCCTCCTTACCGGGAGTACACGACGCGCTCAGGAAGGCGGCCAGGGCGCAGCACGTCGGTGTCGCCTGCCGACCCAGGCCGATGCGCTCGCCGAGGAAGCCTGCTGCCGCTTTGCGAAACATGCGCGAAGAGCGTACCACGGCATTTCCCGCAGAAGCGGGGATTCGGCGAATGCATGCCATGGTCGGAGCGGTGCCGGCGGTCCTCGCCGGACCCGCGCCGAGATGGCGTGCGGGCCTCGAAACAGGCTCACGCCCCTCGCTGCGCCCTGGGTTCCGTCCCCTCCCTTCGGTCGGGGTTCCGAAACCGCCCGGCGACGCCCGCATCGGAACCCCGAGCGCAGCGACGGGCTCCCTCCGGCCACCAGGCCTATCGGCGAAGCGATGCGTCGGTGCAGGCGCCCCCGCCCCCTGCCCGGGGAGGCGGCCCGGCCGACCTTGACGCACTGCAACAAAGGGCTTGTCTCGGTGCGTCATCCTCGCGGAATTACTAGGGATTTCCCAAAGTCCGCCGCGCGGACCGGATCCGCGCGGCTTCAGGATGGGCCCGGATCGCAGCGTCACCCGCCTCCCACTCTGCGAAGGACGGCTCCGTGTTCCGACCTGCCATAGCTCGACACCGTCGGGGCTGTGCGCGCGGCGGGTCGAAGGGCGCCCGCGGACCTTTTCCGCTACCATCCGCGCCGCCATGGGTGCCTCGCGCCTCGCGTCACTCCTTCTGCGCAGCGCGGCCATCGTCGCCGCGGGCTCGGCGCTGGGGCTGGCGCTCAACGCGGCCGGCCCGCACCGGGTTCCGCTCGGGACGCCGGTGTACGCCGCGGCGGCCTCGGGCACGGCCGCCTGCGGGGCCGGGGAGGCGGAGGGAGCGCCGTCCGCGCAGATCCACGCCCGCATCAGCGTCGCGGACGCCGTCGGAGCCTGCAACGCGTGCAGCGCCGGCTTCGTGGACGCACGCGGCGCCGACGCGTTCGCGCACGGACACATCTCCGGCGCCGTCCACCTGCCGCCCCAGGGCCACCCCGACGAGGCCGCCGCGCTCGCGGAGCTGAGGCATTTCCGCACCATCGTCGTGTACGACGACGCGGGCGGCTGCCGGCTCGCGCGCCCCGTCGCGGATCGCCTGCGTGCGCAGGGATTCGCGGACGTGCGCCTGCTCGACATGACGTTCACCGACTGGACCGCGACCGGAGGGCCCGCGGAATCCGGGGCCTGCAAAGCGTGCCAGCACGGCGCGGAGACGCACCGGTGACGGCATGGCGCGACGGTGCCCTGGCCGCCGCCCGGGTGGTGCTGGGCGGCCTGTTCGTGTGGGCGGCCTGCACGAAGCTGCCGGATCTGTCCTTGTTCGCCGAGGAAATCGCGAACTACCGCCTGCTGCCTCCCGCGCTCGTGCCGCTGGCGGCGGCGACGCTGCCGGGCATCGAGCTGGCGGCGGGTGCGGCGCTCGTCCTAGGCGTGTGGACGCGCGCGGCAGCGCTGGTCCTGGACGCGCTGCTGGCGGCGTTCGTCGGAGGTCTTTCGCAGGCGCTGCTGCGCGGCATCGACCTGCGCTGCGGCTGCTTCGGGGGATCGGACACCGCCACGTGGGGCACGGTGGCGCGCGACCTCGTGATGCTCGCCGCGGGCCTCGCGGTGCTCGCGGGCGGCCCCGGGGCGTGGAGCATCGACAAGCGGTGGCGGCCGCGCGCCGCGCCGCCGGGCTGAACCGTGCCGTTCGACTACTTCGAGCACCTGAGTGCGCGCCAGAAGGCGACCTACCGGCGCAGCGACGGCGTCGCGTCGGTGCCGGTGCCCGATCCGCCCTCGCTCGCCCCGCACGTGCGCGGCGTCGCGGAGGCGCTCGCGGCCGACGAGCGGCGCAGGCTCGGGACGGCCGTGTCGGCGCTCGTCGCCGAGTTGATGCGCCGGCTGGGCGCCGGGCCCGCGGACGTGGAGGTGCTGGCGCGCAGGCCGTCGTCCGCGCAAAGCGAGCTGCACGGCCTGTACACGCGCGAGGCCGACGGCTCGGCCCGCATCCGGGTCTGGATGCGAACGGCCGCCAACGCGCGCCCGGTGGCGCTGCGCACGTTCCTGCGCACGCTGCTGCACGAGTGCTGCCACCACCTGGACTTCGAGCTGCTGGGCCTCGCGGACACGTTCCACACGCAGGGCTTTTTCCGGCGCGAGTCGAGCCTCGTGCGCCAGCTCCTGCCGCCGCAGGATGGCGAGCCCGGGGACGAGGCCGATCTGGCAACACTGGCGCCGGCGCGGCGCCGCATGCACGAGGACCGGGGGCCGCGCCAGATGGAGCTCTTTCCTTCCCGTCCGCGCGAGCGGTAGGGTGGCGGGAGCATGAGCCATTCGTTCGACGTCTTCATCGGTACGGGACGTCGCGAGGAATCGCTCGTCGAGCAGCTCGCGGCGCTGCTCGGAGTTCGCCCGGTCCGGAAGACCAGCGGCGACTCGCACTGGTGGCAGTGGACCGAACCACACGCGACGTATCGGCTCTGGGACACCGAGAGCCTGAGCACGAATCGGCGCACGGCGCGGAGATCCCGGTGGAACGATCCACCACGGAGAGCACGGAGAACACGGAGGTTCCTCGTGTCTTCACATTCCTGAGCCTCCGTGCTCTCCGTGGACTCCGTGGTGAAAAGTCGGTTGGTCGGGCGATTCCTGCTCGGGCTCCGAGGGGGCTCCGAGGGCTACTCCAACGACGAGAGCCTGAACTTCGAGGACTTCGAGTTCGTCATCCACATCTACTCGTCAGGGGACGAAGCCGTCGCCCGCCGGCTCTTCGAACGGTTGGCGGCCAGCAACCGGTTCCCGATGCTCATGACGGAGGAGATGGATCGCGAGCTGGCCCGCCACTGGCCGACGGCGGCATCGACGTGAGCCCTCGGATCGGCGCTCGGGGATGAGCGGGCCGCGCGGAGGCGGTAGACTCGCCGCCGATGCGCTTCTGGAAGCTGCACGGGCTGGGCAACGACTTCGTGCTGGTCGACCGGCGCGAGCGGGGCATCCCTCTTGCGCCGGCGGACGTCGAGCATCTGTGCGACCGCCATCGGGGCGTCGGCGCCGACGGCGTGCTGAGCGTCCTTGCGTCGGCGCGGGCGCCGCTGCGCATGCACCTGACGAACCCCGACGGCAGCGTCGCGGAGATGTGCGGCAACGGGCTGCGCTGCGTCGTGCGCTGGGGCCTGCTGCGGGGCCTGCTGGCGCCGTCGGGCGGGGTGATCGACACGGACGCGGGCCTTCGTGCATGGGAGCCCGACCCGCCGGAGGCCATCCTCGTCGACATGGGGGTGCCGGCGCTGTCGGGACCGGGGCTCCCCGCGCAGAGCGGCCCGGTCGACGCCGGCGGCCGGCGCGGCATCGCGGTGTCCCTGGGGAACCCGCACCTGGTGCTCTTCCTGGAGGCGGGCGAGGATCCGGCGGCGGCGGCGGCACGCGAAGGGCCTGCGCTGGAGCACCATCCGGCCTATCCGGCGAGGACGAACGTGGAGTTCGTGCGCGCGACGGCGGACGGCCTGGAGGTTGCGGTCTGGGAGCGCGGCGCGGGTCCGACGCTGGCCTGCGGTACGGGGGCGTGCGCCGCGGCGGTGGCGGCGGTGGCGACGGGACGCGTCGCGGCAGGGGCTGCCCTGCAGGTGCGCCTGCCGGGCGGAATGCTTCGAATCCGCGTCGAAAAAGGGCTTTCCCGCGTCCGGATGAGCGGACCGGCGGTCGAGATCTTCGCGGGCGAAGTCGGCGGGGCGTAGCACGCGGCCCCGGGATCGACCGCCAAGGCGCCAACGACGCCAAGGGCGCCGGGAAATCGACCGGTTCCGACCATGTCGGGTGCCTAACGGAATCGGGGGCCCCCGACCGAGCGGGTGGGCTGCCCGTCCGACGCAGACGACCGGCCGAAGATCGCTCGAGCGACCGTTGCCGGCGGACGGGCGGACAAGCCGCCGTCCACTGGACGG
>Ga0172369_10006683_pt1 | contig 13652 bp, 12 predicted proteins | sample LakKiv25m_FD_114539 | JGI IMG/M metagenome (GOLD analysis project Ga0172369, IMG submission 114539) | Freshwater microbial communities from Kabuno Bay, South-Kivu, Congo - kab_022012_11.25m | ecosystem: Environmental > Aquatic > Freshwater > Lake | place: Democratic Republic of the Congo... | reverse complement strand
GTCTTAATTCTTTTTTTATCTTGGTCTCGGTAGGTAACTGATTGATGAGTGCGATCATAGAACAGAAGAGTTAAATGACTAATGTCATTACTCTAATCCTGTTCCAACTGCTTTAGTATACCCATCCCTCTCCTTAATTAACGATTTTTTGAATCGCGAATTAAGGTTAAGGGAGGAACAGTGCGAGTGCATTCTGTTCCTCCAGAAGATGAGTCCGCAAAGGCCTAGGGTGGCGTTTCTATTCCCCCGAACAGAAACACTATAGGCAGTATTGGCGGACGAAACTAATTTTGACGGAGTTGGGGGCATATGGATTTGTGCCACACACAACTCCGTCAGCGCGGTGTTCGGGTTGAGAGCTCGAGGGGTTTCCCCTCATTCCTATGTGCTCTCTCGGTACCCCGAGACCGCGAAGGGGGAGAGGATAGAACAGAAAGCTTATTAGGGGGGAAGCTTTCTTTGCAGAGTTTACACTCCGCGGGCTCTATCCTTGGGCCGAGTGACTTTCGGCCGGAAAGATTTTGTGGATGTTGTCACCCACGGATCTGGGAGTTAAAGCTTGAGCCTTGGCTCGAAAGCCACTCAAGTTATAGATTTTTAGAAGAGGTAATTCAGTTTGCACCGAATTAAACCTTCCGTTAATCCCCTCGATCTCGACGAGCAAGAAACGAGTTTAACTCTCCAAGTCCGTGGGTGTCCCGATCACGGGCCAACCACGTAGTAGAATCTCTTGCGAGACGCCCACCGACCTCCGGGCTAGAATTTAGGTTTTGATCCGAAGATCACCTAAATCAGTGGCTTTATGAAGGTACTGTTTAGTTTTCACCAAACTGTACTTTCCTCTGGCCGAACTCGCTCTCTATATAGAGAATTGAGCCTAGCCCCAGAAGTCGGTTAGCGCCTGTTGTCTAAACAAAAAAGCGTAGCTCGGAGAGAGCCACGCTTTTTTGCGTGTCCAAACACCGGATACGAAGATCCCATGTTTGGTACTCTCTCCTACAAGAGTATGTTTTAAGATATATTGAAAGAGCAATTTGTTCCATTTAAGGAACCCGATAGCATAGCACAACCCTCAAAAATGTCAAGACCATAAGGGATAAAAGGTTTAAAAATCATTAAAAATAGCCCATTTTTAACCATTTTCGTTTTTATGGCTTGGTGTTTTTAGCTCTAACCTATAAAATATAATGATATGATTAGAGCCATATTATTTGAAAAATTTGAGAGTAAAAATTTACATCCTTCTGTGCTTGTTAGTACTAAAATTGCTACGGAAGTTTTTAAAGATGGCGATCTCGTTGAGGTGGACGCGACGCGTGGAATTGTAAGGAAAGTTTAGAATCTTTATGGCGCACAACAGGTACAAATGGACATCATTTGCTTTCGACTTTAACTCTCCCTTGACTCGTAATTATATTTGGGTGAGCGCTTTCTTCCATTACAAGAGACTTTTAAATATTCCCCGCCCCGTTATTTGCATTATCAGTGAGAAGGATAAAATTGAATACGCCACTGATATGTCGACATGGACAGCGGCGCATCGCGCTTTGAAAAGTAAGGTTTTGAAGAATCCAAAGTTTTTTGCTGCGCTACTGGATCGTATATTAAAGCGGTGCGAAAAGATGAATATATGGAGCGAACAATATGTTTTTTTTAAAGATTTAACGAAATATAGCAACCAAAAACTTGCGCAATTGCTAAGTAGATTTATTGACGAGATGAGCGAAGTCCATGCACTTGGGGTAGCCGTACCAATTTTGGACTTTGGCAATTTTAAATTTATCGAGGACAACCTTTCTCAAATACTCCGCCGTTACGTAAAGGATAAAGAGTACGCTGGATATTTTGCATTATTTACTCAACCAACGAAGGACTCTTTTTCTTTGGAACAAGAAAAATCACTCTTAAAAATCACTAACAAATTTATTGGAGATAAGCAGTGGCGACACGAGGTAATGAATTGTTCGTATGGGACGATGAAAAAATCTTTTCCTCTGTTCTCTCAAGCTTTGCGCAGACACACCATGAGATATGCCTGGGTCTACTACGTATACAGTGGACCAGCGTATACGGAAGAAGACTATCTCAAATTGATTCGGGATTATTTGGAAAGGAAAATACAACCCGCAGAAGTATTTCGTGGCTATGCGTCTCAGCGAAAGGAAACAATACGTAAGCAAAAAACTTTTTTGCGCAGACATCGTATTCGTGGGTTCGAGCGATCAATTTTGATATTGGCGAGCGAAATGGTTTGGAGCAAACCTCGTAGAAAAGATTTGGAGAGTAAGTCATATTATCATATTGAAAAATTACAAAAAGAAATAGGTCGAAGACTGTATTTATCATTGCAGCAGGTACGCTTTATGCCGCCCAAGCTCTTGTGCGAATTATTAAAGATAAACAAAGACATCGACGGTCGGTTGGCGGCGATACTCTACGAACGGCATATTTGTGTACCTCGGGATAACGGTTCTGTCGAAGTACTCTATGGAGACAAAAGCGTTGCTTTTTCGAAGAAAATCTATCGCGAAGTTATTTCAACAAGCAAGCGTAGTAAAAAGGTTCTTGGTACTTCGGCTTGCGCAGGAACGGCGAAGGGTACCGTACGAATTATTAATTTGGCCGAGGATATGGGGAAAATGAAAATCGGTGACATTCTTGTTTCTATCGCCACGACGCCAAGTGTCGTTCCGGCCATGAAAAAAGCCGCGGCTATTGTAACAGATGAAGGCGGTTTAACCTGCCACGCTTCAATTGTTTCTCGTGAGTTAAATATTCCTTGTGTTGTAGGGACCAAAATTTCTAGTCAAGTTTTTAAAGACGGCGATTTAGTGGAAGTGGATGCGAGTAAGGGGATAGTGAGGAAAATATGAGCAAGACAACACAAAAACTCTGGCGGAAAAATTTTGATATTAGACGGGTGGACATGCAAATGCCTTATCCGGTTATGGGTCAGTTTTTCAATTGCCAGCTTAAGATTTTACCCAAAGCTCACGTTAAAAATGGTATCTGGATTACAGAAAATTCTGACAATGTTGGAACCTATTTTATTAAGGATGAATTACGGTCGTTGATTAAAGCCATTATAGAAAAAATAATTCAAGACCCTCACGAAGTTCAAGCTCTGCACGAAGAAACAATTAAAGTTAATAATGAATACTTTCAATTATCTCATCGCATTGAACGATTGAATTTTTCTAAACTTAGCGATCAGAAGCTCGTGAGTTTGTATAAAGAAATAATGAAAGGTCAAATTTTAGGGCACGGTATTTCGTTGGTTACGACTTGGTTTGTAGACTCGGATGGCGAGGATTTTTCCAAATATCTTTTAAGTTATTTGGCTGGAAAAATAAAAAAGTTTAAATTAAAAAATAATTCGGCCGATGTTTTTAGTGTTTTAACGACGCCCTTAAAGGATAGTATGGCTAGAGTTGAAGAAAAAGAACTTTTAATAATTGTTGGTGATGTTTTAAAAAACAAGCGAGCTGTTATAATTTTTAAAAAGAAGGATTTTACTAAAGTAAAAAATGATTTTAGTAAATTACCCCAAAGTATTAAAACAAAAATACTAAAACATTATAAAAAATGGCGCTGGACTCCGTATACCTACGTTGGCCCAGTTTATGAGTTAGATTATTATTTAGAAATTATTTCCGGTTTAGTTCACCAAGGCGTAAAACCTCAAAAATTATTAAAAGAATACGCCGAGTCTCACGTTAATACAAAACACGTTCAAGACGAATTGGTAAAAAAATTAGAGATTGATCCTAAATTTTGGAAACTTTTCAAGGTAGCTCAAGATATCATTTATATAAAAGGTTATCGTAAGGACTGCTTATATTATGGTTGTTATGTCCGCGACCTTATTTTAAAGGAAATAGCCAAAAGATTGCATATTTCTTTTATGCAGGTTAAGTATTTTATTCCTGAAGAAGTAGGGAAAGCACTCTTGAAGAAAAAGTTTTCCATAAATAATCTGAACGAAAGAATTAAATTTAGTGTTATTTATTTAAATAATGGTCGATTAAAAATTTTAACAGGAAAGTCAGCCAAGACATTTTTAGCCAAACAAAAATTTGAAAAAATTAAAATGGACAATCTTAAAGAGCTTAAAGGAACTTGCGCTTGTCCGGGTAAAGCTAGGGGTATAATAAGAGTTATAAATTTACCCGAAGAAATAGGTAAAATGAAGGTAGGAGACATTATGCTCGCTCACACAACTTTTCCAGCTCTAGTTCCGGCTATGAAAAAAGCCTCCGCCGTTATTACTGAAGACGGAGGCATAACTTGTCACGCGGCCATTGTTTCGCGGGAGTTAAAAAAACCTTGTGTTGTTGGGGTAAAATTTGCCCTTCAGGTATTAAAAGATGGTGATATAGTAAAAGTAGACGCGAGTAAAGGAGTAGTAACTAAAATTAAAGTATGAACACTTCAAAGAAAATAAAGCTCATCATTTTTGATTTCTATGGAATAATTACCTTTGGCAGTTACCGCGATATTGCCCGATGGATTGCCAAAAAATATAAATTAAAATTTGATGATGTTTACGAAAAACTTTATCATCAATGTTTTACTCCGGCGGGCGAAGCCAAAATTACCGAAAGGCAAATGTGGGCAAAGATCATAAAAGTTCTTGACTTAAAAGAAAATTGGGTTGAATTGAAACGGAGGCATATCAATTATTTGATATTAAATAAAGTAATGTTAAACTACGCCATAAGCTTGCAGGATCGGGGGTATAAGGTGGTTTTCTTGTCAAAAAATACACCGGCCCAAATGAAAGAGGTTTTAGATAAATATAAAATAAAAAAGTATATAAAAAATATAATAAATACTTACGATTTGCGTTTACCTAAGGCTTCGCCCAAGACAACGAAGGTTATAATGAAAAAATTTAAGGTTAAACCAAGCGAAATGATTATGAGCGACGATCAGGCATTTAATTTTACCGGCGCCAAGAAGCTTGGCATAAAAACTGTGCTTTATAAAAATGATTTACAATACACAAAAGCGATAGAAAAGTTACTTAAATAATATGGCACAAAAAGTTAAGCGAGAGTTTATATTAGGGAACGAGGAAGATGGGGGTAGCCCATGGTCTTTGGGTGTTTTTACGCCGGCATTTAGTTTGGCTATTTTTCGTCGGGTAAAATATTATATCCCTCATTTTATTGTATTCGAGGGTACTCATATGCGCTGGATACCAAGCAAAAAAGATACGGAACAGTTTGCGATTAGAATATTAAAAAAACAAATTAAAAATTCAAATTATCTTACATTTGTAAGCCGGCAGTCAATTAAATCTTGTAAAAAATTGTACGACTTTTCTGATAAATGTTTAGAGTTTAATTATAAACATTTTAGCGATAAAAAATTAGCCGACCTTTTTATTGATCATGAAAAGTTAGTGAGAAATATTCTTGGCTGGGGTTTGTTGCCGGCCTTGACGGAAATTCCACGACCAGTTCTTTCTGATTATGCCACAGGATTGTTGTCTAAAAGAATTCGTCAATTAAAGTTAATAGATTCTTCGGCCAACTGTTTTACTATTTTAACTGCGGATATTGATAATAATATTCAACAACAAGAAGCGTTGGCTTTAAAACGATTAGCCGTTGTTATTTATAAAAATCCAAAAATTAAAGAAGAACTAATTAAAAAACATATAGCCAAATTTTCTTGGGCTTACTATGGATATATTGGACCAACACTTAGTCCTGCTCATATAAAAAAAGAACTTAAAAATTTACTTAAAGAAATTAAAAAAACAGAAAGAGAATTAAAACAATTGCCGTTTGAAAAAGTACAAATTAAAAAGAAACGTTTAGAATTTGAGCATAAATTAAAATTTACTTCAGCCGAGCGTAAACTTTTTGAAGGAATGAGAGAGGTAATGGCTATGAAGGCTGCTCGTCGCGACGCTTTGTCCTATTCTTTTTATGCTATGCGAGGCGCTCTTCGGGAGCTTGCGCGCAGGTCCGGTGTATCAATTAAAGTTATTCAAAACTTAGCTCCTTGGGAACCGCCGTTGTTACTTCAAGGTAATGCCAATTTAAAAAAGGAGTTGCCAAAACGAAGCAAAATTTGTATTCTTGATGGTACTACTTTTAATTTTCGTGTTTTGTCTGGCGACAAGGCCAAACAATTTTTAAGGCAAAATTATAAACCGGAAGTTGTAAAAAATATTAACGAATTAAAAGGTCAGGTTGCTTGTGTGGGTATGGTTAAAGGTAAGGTAAAAATTGTTAACACACCGTCCGATATGGCCAAGATGAAGCAAGGGGATATTCTTGTTTCAATTGCCACCACGCCGGATATTGTGAGCGCCATGCGAAAAGCGGGAGCTATTGTAACGAATGTAGGCGGTATTACCTCACATGTCGCTATTGTTTCTCGAGAGTTAAATGTTCCTTGTGTAATTGGCACCAAGGTCGCCACTTTGGCTTTTAAAGATGGCGATATAGTTGAAGTTGAAGCAAATAAGGGGATAGTGAGGCGGATTAAGTAAGTATAAATTTATGACACAAAAAAAAGATTGGTACGTTTGGGGAGAATGGCCGGGGATTCCATGGTTTCATGGTTGTTTTGATTATGCTATTGCCCTTGAGTTATCCAAAAGAAGTGGAATACCCATAACACATTTTGCCGCCGACTATAAAGAAGGTACTCAACGGGTGTATTTATTGGAGCACGAGTGGAAAGAAGGGGGTAAGTTGTATCTTAAAAAAGTTCTTAAAAATCCGCGCAATTTAATAAAATCATTAGAAGATATTGAAGCAAGTGCAAAAAAATTGCAAAAACTAAGCAGTGAACTGCGACGGACCAAAGTAAGCTCGCTGACGTTGAGTCAATTATCCGCTCAATGTCGTCGTTTCCATCGCTTACATCACGAGCTATGGTCGGCGGGAATGGTTCCTAATTTATTAGAACTTAATCAAGGCTATCTTTCTGGTTATTTGAGAGGCTACGTTAACAAACAAACTAGATCAGTTATTTCTGCCGAAGATTGGCAAATACTAATTACACCGATTAAGCAATCGGTTGCTCAACAAGAAGAGTTTTCATTTTTGGTTATAGTTAATGAGATTTCAAAAAATGTTAAATTGCGACAGTTATTAGTTCGAAACCAGAATGACACTTCTCGCGCTACCGAACTCGTTAAGTCTTCAACAGTATGGCCAGAAGTTCGTCGACATTATCAAAAATATAAATGGTTACAGTTTGGTTGGACTGGTCCGGATTCTACTTCGGAACAATTAGTCGGGCGAATTACTGCCTTGCTCCACGAGGGTAATGTTTCGGTATATTTTAAAAGTAAATTTAAGGCGGAGCAGGAGTTGCCAAAGAAACAAAAGTTATTAAAATCTTCGATTCGGTTCGATGTACAACACCAACAACTGTTGCAGTTACTTCACAGGATTTTGTTTATTAAAACAGAACGAATGGATGCACTATACGAAGGATATTCGGCTTTTGATCCATTGTTTCGCGAGATTGCTAAGCGATTTTCTCTCTCATTGAATCAACTTTATATGGTGCATCTTGGTGATTTAGGGGAAGCAGTTAGAAAAAAATCTTTTGATAGCGAAAAACTAAACGCGAGCTTTATTTATTCTGCGTATATTAAAGAGAGTAACGGTTTAAAATTTTATGTTGGGCAAAGGGCGCATCAAAAAATGAAACCAATAATTGCCTGTCTACCGAAAATTAAGAGGACATATACAGTTACTGGTGAGTGTGGTTATCCGGGTAAAGTAAGAGGTATAATTCGGTTAGTTCCAACATCAAAGGATATGTATAAAGTAAAAAAAGGAGATATTTTGTTGTCTCAAGCAACCGATCCATCCTTTTTGCCAGCCATGGAGAAGGCCGCCGGTTTTGTTACGGATTTGGGTGGCTTAACCGCTCACGCCGCCATCGTTGCTCGTGAAATGAAAAAACCTTGCGTGGTTGGTACAAAATTTGCTACTCAAGTATTTAAAGACGGTGACCTTGTAGAGGTAGACGCGAATAAAGGAGTAGTAACTATAATTAAAGTATGAATTGCTTAGTACGTCAGCAGAAGCTTGCCCCGTACTCAACATACGAAGCGTGTTGTAGTACTGGGGTGGACGCGAGTAGGGGTATAGTTAAGAAGATAAAGTAATTTAGAAAGTCAAACGGCCGGTGCACTACTCTTGTGAGTGTGCACCGGCCGTTCTGTCTGTGTCCGGATGCCTAGTACGGCGCCCGTAGGATGCTGGAGCGCATCCGGCAGGTGCCGTCGTCATACACCTTGACGGTGTAGATGGCGATATCGGCCTCGCGGAGCGACATCGTTCGGTCGGGTCGTCCGACCGCGAGTTCGATCGTGGGCGAGTGGCTCGCGATGAGCACGTTCAGGCGTTCGCATGGACGCATGTTGGCCAACGTCCAAGCGTAGTGCTTCAGCGTGGCCTCGACCTCGGTTCGGATGGCTCGCGCCGGTGCCCAGCTCTGTAGCCACTGCTGCACCGTTACGGTAGTACGGTCGCGGGCATTCAGTTCCGCGTCGATGGGGTAGGCCTGTGGGTCCCATGCCCAGGTGAATCCGAATCGTGGCTCTTCGAGCAGAGCCACGCCGTCGTCGGGGAAGGGGTCCACGATTTCGGCGAAGAGCGTCCTCAACCCAACAGTCTCGAGCGCGATCTCGACCGTCTGTTTAGCTCTTTCCATGCCGGAATGGAAGGCCATACAGAAGTTGATTCTCTTGAAGTTCGCCTCGGCCGACCGGCGAACTTGTTCGCGCCCTTTTTCGGTCAGGGCGTCTCCTTCTTTATCTCCGTGTCGCATTCCGTAGAATACGACGGTTCCGATTTTCTTCTTCATCCGTTCCTCCCAATCCCCTTCATGTGGGGAGCGTCTATTGTCTTGTCCTAATGGCATTAGTGAACAATCACTAACTCGCACTTGCCGTATGCAAGCGCAAAAGACTTAATGAACTATACAAAACAGAACCAAAAATAGTAGCAAAAATTACTTCTTGTGTCAATTGTACTGATTATTTTTATTTGACAAATTACTAATACAAGTGTATAATTATAAAAGTTAGTAAATTTATATATAATTATTATGTTTAGAGAAAAATCATTTTCTGAGGCGCATAAAGAAGCCAAAGATGAGGGCAGAGAAAAAGGCAAAAATGTTTCTGTACAGTTTGTTTTGAGACGCCACGAAGATCCGGGTAAGTTACCCGATGGAATGTCGGCTGATTTTATAACCGAACAAGGAATTGCTAATGCTAAAGAAACTGGTGGAGATTTAGCTTATGAAGCAACATATTTAATGGTTACTGGTAGTAAAGGAGTAAACCGTGCTCGAGAAACTGGTGGATATATTTTAGGAAGTTTTAGAGATGAAGCCGGTGCCGAGGCAATTGTTAATAAAGAAATGAGCGCCGAGGCGCAAGAAAAAGCGGGGCACGGCAAGATGCCGCCCGGTGACGTGGTTATTTATCGCTCTGGTGATCTTGATCCGGTAAAAAATTTTGCGAAAGTTATGAAAGAAGCAAAAGGGGCTGGGGCAAAAGATTTAACAGAAGTAATTCAATTTTGGATGGATAATCCAGACAAAGCCAAAGAGGCCGGTGCTTTAACATCAGAAGAAGTTGCCGCAGAATTAGCTCATAGGCTTAGTATTGGAATAAAAATGTCCGATCGTTTATATGAGGAAACAGATCTTCGTGCCGAAAATTTAACTCATGGTCCAAAGCCAGATGCTTTACTGAAAGAAGTAATACTTCAAAAAGATGGCACTCGCGGGTTTAAAAAGCTTGAGGAGATAGGTGGCGCTTTCAATGCCGGTGAAGAAGTTGTTTTTGACATCAATAGAGACAGCGACGGCGAGCTTAGTTTAAAGATAAAATTTAGAGGCGAAGAATACGACGTAGATATGAACCGGCTTGATGAACTACAAGATTTGTATAAAAAAATGCAAGAGGAAAAAAGAGAAAAAAGTAAGGTCTAAAGTTTAATTAAAGATCATCATTATTGCCTATTTTTTAACCTATATACCCAATTCTATAGAATTGGGTATATAGCCAATTGATCTATGTTGTTGTATTATATTGGTATATGGCAAAGAGAAATATAAAAGAATGGGTTGTGGTATTTCGCGCTTTGGGAAACCCCAATCGTTTGCATATTTTGCAATTATTACAAAAAAATAAATCAATGTCGGTTACGGAGCTCGCGGAGTCTTTGAACATTTCTTTTAAAAATACTTCGCGCAATCTAAGTATTTTACAAAATTTAGGTCTGGTAGAATCGGAAGGGAAGATGAATCATATTTTTTATTCTTTGGGTAAGAATATTAAAAAAGAAGAAACTGCTATTTTGCGTTTGTCCGTATGGCCACAGTAAAAACAGTTTTACCAATTCTATAGAATTGGTAAATAGGGTCAGGGTAATAGAGTATAAAATATGGAAATCATCCTTGTAAAAAATCCAGTTAAACTGTCTGTTGCAAAAGAAGCAGCAGAAAAAACATATGGCGATATGGTTAAGGCTGTCGTGGATGTTAATAAAAAAATAATTGCTTTGGGTGGGGAAATGCATGCTGATTGCGAAATTGTTTTACTTGAAGATGGTTCCAATAATGAGGATATTTGGGGTTTCAATATTTATCCGGATAAAAATGGCAATGAACGCTTGGAATTTACGTCGCTTATTAATATTCGTCCTCGGATGAATAATAAGTCTATGGAAATTAAAGACGAATCTTTGCGTCAGCGAATCGTTGATATTGTTAGCGAACTTATTATTGGTTAGGGTTATGTCGAATTTAATAAATAAAGATGTTTGGTTAACTCGTTCTCCGGCTTTTCAGTTTGGCAATATTGGCGCGGAAGCAAATCGGTTTTTAAAATGGTTAAACGGAGGAGACTTAGAGCAAGCCGATGAATCTTTAATTCGTTTACTTGAACTGATTGATTTTAGCGCTTACGGCGAGAATAACAGTAAAGCAAAAAGAAGGGAACTTTTACGACTTCGGGAGATAATTTGCGCATTACGTTATGATTATCCCGATTATCAAGTATCGTCGAAACAAATCTTAGATTATTTTATACCATTTGCCATAATGGCTAGGCGGAATAAATAGTATGTTTATAAAACCATTTAAAGAAATAACTAAAACTAACGTTAAAGAAGCGGGCGGTAAAGGCGCTTCTTTGGGCGAAATGACTTTAGCTGGCCTCTCTGTTCCTCCGGGTTTTGTGGTATTGGCTTCTGCTTTTGATAAGTTTATGGCCGAAACTGACATTAATGTTGAATTGGAAAACATTTTGCATAAGGTTAAGCCGAAAGATATTAATTCGGTGGAAAAAGCCTCGGAAGAAATGCGCGATATTATTCATAGAGAAAAGATGCCCCTTGATTTGCAGAAAGAAATAAAGGCGGAATATAAGAAATTAAGCAAAGGAAAAAATATTTTGGTAGCGGTGCGTTCGTCGGCTACGGCGGAAGATTCAAAAATAGCTTCTTGGGCTGGAGAACTGGAAACATACTTAAACGTAACAGAAAAAAATCTTATCCAATCGGTTTTGAAATGTTGGTCGTCTTTGTTTACCCCTCGCGCAATTTTTTATCGCTTTGAGAAAAAGTTGCATAAAAAATTAGTGTCTGTGGCTGTAGTCGTTCAACAAATGGTGCAGTCCGAGGTTTCCGGCATTGCTTTTACTGTTCATCCGGTTACCAAAGATTATGATCAGATGGTTATTGAAGCCGGTTTTGGGCTGGGTGAGGCCATTGTTTCCGGACAAGTAACTCCGGATACGTATATTGTTTTAAAGAAAGATTATTCGCTTTTGGATATAAATGTGTCGGAACAAAAAATGGCGATCGTTAAAGCTAAAAATGGAAACATTGAAAAAAAATTAAGTGCAAAAATTGGTGGCAAGCAAAAATTAACCGGTAAAGAAATAATCGAGCTCGCCAAGCTATGCGTTAAGATTGAAAAACATTATAATCATCCTCAAGATATAGAGTGGGCAAAAGTTAAGAACAAGTTTTATATTACCCAATCGAGACCGATTACCACGCTTTAAAAAATGATATAATTTTGACAGTCAGACGTTAGGCTTGTATTATGAGCTCACTTTATTGAAGGCATTAGTGGGGCGGCCCGCCTTGTGGCGAGGCTCGCCAACGATAGAAAGCATTAGTGGGGCGGCCATGGTGTAAAGGTAGCACAAGAGGTTGTGGACCTCTCGGCGAGGGTTCGATACCCTCTGGCCGCCCCAGTGATGCTTTCATGTTTGAGTGCTAGTGAAGTATAAGGTATATTTTTAAATCGAACCCAAGGAAGGGGTCGGGAAACGTGAGTTTTTCGTGACGGAATAATTCAAACCGAGGGGTTTGAAAGAGGAGTATCGCGTTGCGGGACGACGAGGTTCGATACCCTCTGGCTGCCCCAGTGATGCTTTTGTAAAAGATAGAAGGCGAGCCTCGTCTATGACGGGCCGCCCCAGTGATGCTTTCAACAAAATTTTAAGGAAAACCTTTTGGCTTTCTGTGATATTTCTTTCCCAAAATAATTGAGCGGAGTTGAAGGGATACTATTTTTATAGTCCGCCAACGAATTCTTCAAACGTAATTTCTTTTTTCGGTATAGATTGTTCGGAAAGTGGCAAAGTAAAAATCATTTTAGTTCCTTCATTTTCTCTTGATTCAGCATGAATGTCTCCGCCATGATTTTTGACAATATTTTTAACAATAAATAATCCCAACCCAGATCCTTCGGTTTGCATTCTGACGACATTGTCGCCGCGGAAAAATTTAGTAAACAGACGATGTATTTGGTGTTGCGGAACGCCGACACCGTGATCTGCTACCGTAACTTCAATATCTTTAGACAATCTTTTTACAGTTACTTCGATACTGCCTCCTGGTTTAGAATATTTAATGGCATTTTCTATTAAGTTTTGTATTACCAGTTCCATCTTTTCACTATCAATCATCATTTTTGGTAAAGTTGTTGATGGGGGAGAATATTTAAGAGTTACACCTTGGGCGGCCGCTTCATGTCGAAATTTTTCTACGGATTCATCGAGATATTTTAGAAAATCAACGGAGGCAAGTTGATAACCAAAACGTCCTTCTTCAATACGCGCCACGTTTAGTAAGTCGCCAACCAATCTAATCATACGTTCATTTACTTGGTAACCACGACCAATAAATTCTTTTTGTTCAGATGTTAACGCGCCAATGTCGCCATCATTTAACATTTGTAATGTCCATTTTACGGCGGACAAGGGCGTTCTTAATTGGTGAGCGGCAATAGAAATAAATTCCGATTTCATTTGACTTATTAATCTTTCCCGTCGTCTTTGTTGTTCAAGTTGGTCAACCATCACATTGAAGGCATCAGTAAGTTCAGCTACTTCGTCTTGTGACGTTGGTTTTAAGCGATATCGTAATTCTCCTTTTCCAACGAGGTTTGTTAAATTAATTAGTCTTTTTAGGGGACGAACCAACGATGAAGATATTAAACTGCCGGCAAAAATAACCATGATTACCACAAGCACTAAAATGAGAATATTTTGCGCCAGAAGTACTTGTTCAATTTGCGCAACACTTGTAGATGGTAGAAATTTTTTAATGGAGCTTTGGTAAATGGCTGCCGTTAAAATTGCT
>Ga0172369_10006682_pt1 | contig 13654 bp, 11 predicted proteins | sample LakKiv25m_FD_114539 | JGI IMG/M metagenome (GOLD analysis project Ga0172369, IMG submission 114539) | Freshwater microbial communities from Kabuno Bay, South-Kivu, Congo - kab_022012_11.25m | ecosystem: Environmental > Aquatic > Freshwater > Lake | place: Democratic Republic of the Congo... | reverse complement strand
CTCATCCTGTCCACAACGATGTCTTCGGCGGTCAAAAATCCGTAATCCTTAAGAAACGCCCCTAGGTTGGGCGTCTTGAAGGGGTTCAACAGTACGAGCAAGCTGCCGCCTCGAGCGATATACGCACGTATTGCCTGGATTTCGCTCTCCATGGGATCGGTCTTGGGGCCCGCTATAATGAGTACTGCGGCATCAGTGGGCACCTCTGGAGTTTGCAGGAGAATCAGCTCTTCGACTTTGTAGTTTTGTCTCTCGACTTGTGATTTCACAACGCTAAGGCCGGTTTCATTTGTGGCGTCAGGGGACAGCTCTCCGTGTCCCTTTAACAGATACACTTTCTTCGTTTCTGTTCGCAGAAGCTTCACAAGGGCGTTGGTTACCGCTTCCTCGTCCACAGTGGTGATGCGCTCCTCTCTCTGACCCGCCTTCAAGATAGTCGTTGGATAAGCGTCTATCTTGTTTGCTATTGCAACTGATCGATCTTTGTCCGGATCTACGAAGGTGTAATGGAATTGTGAGTACACATCTCGGTACTGATCGAGCAGATCTCGCACCTCATCCCGGTCGCTCTGGTCTTTGCTCTCGTAAAAAGCCAGCACGTCGATGGGCGCCTGATTCTTACTAAACGTCTCTAAAACGTTCTTACTCTGGGAAGACAAAGTGTAGCGTTTTGCATGTGTGAGATCCCACCGTTTGGGGTTTTGCAGAATTATATATTGCGCGGCTATCAATATTGCCAAGAACACCATTATGCCAGCGGCCGTACCACTGCCCAGTAAAATTCGTCTTCGAACATTCTCACGCGCCATGTCCTATCCCCTCCACCTGTATGTCTCCAGTGATCGAAGCGTCAAGAAGAGAAAAAAAGCAGCGAAAAATACAAAAAAGGCCATGTCGGACAGCGCCAGGATACCTTTCTGGAACGAATCGATATGCTCTAGTATCGATAGTTGTCGTATGACATACCCCCACGTTTCCCCGGCAAACGAAGTGATCCAACTCATAACCCAGAAAAGGAGAGCAGCGCCGAAGCTTATGGCTGCCGAAATGATCTGATTTTCGGATAGGGTTGACAGGAACATCCCCAGCGCCACAAAAGCAATTCCCATTAGAAGAATACCTACGTATCCGCCGGTCAAAGTGCCCACATCGGGTTCACCTACCATCAGCAGCAATAGTGGAAAGGTGACGCTGCTGGCTAGCATCACCACAAGCACACATGCAGCCGCTAAGAATTTGCCGAAGACCACCCCTGAATCTGTAATGGGATACGTCATCAAGAGTTCAATAGAACCCGATTTTTTTTCCTCGGAAAAAAGCCTCATCGTGATCAACGGCATCAGAAACAGCAGAATAATGCTCATGTTTTGTGCCAATGGACGTATGATGATATCCGTCATGTTAATGCGCTGAGCTATCATTGGATTGTTGGCGGCTTGAAGACTGACTAGACTCATGAGGGATACGTTTGCCCAAAAAAAGAATCCTGAGATCAAAAGAAAGCAGGCGATAACTGCATACGCTATAGGTGATACAAAAAAATTGGCAATTTCTTTGCGAAATACCGCATACCAACCACTCATGAAGCCACCTCCTCTTCTTGTGCGCGCTCGCCGGATGTGGAATACTCACCCTCTTCAGTCACAAGGTCGATAAACACGTCTTCCAAGCTGGCTTGAATCGTCCGTATCTCCAATAGGTCTATGTTCCGCTGGACAAGTATGCGTGCAATGTCAGGCCTCACATCGACGCTAGATTCGGACTCTACGGATATTTGAGTCTCACCCGGAACGCTCTCCTCAATAACCCGGACCCCCGTTACGTTGGGAATGCCCTGTAATGCTTCCGTTAACGTTGGCGCGGAGGCCCGCGCTACGACGTGACACCTGGTAGATTTTCCGTGGCTCCTTGTAAGATTCGACGGCGTATCCTCCGCGATGATCGACCCCTTGTTGATAATAATGACGCGATCACAAACTTGGCTCACCTCGGGTAGAATATGCGTCGAAAGTATGACGGTGCGATTCCGAGAAAAGCTCTTGATAAGGTTTCTAATCTCCCTGATCTGCCTCGGATCCAGGCCGATGGTTGGCTCGTCCAATATCAGTATCGGTGGATCCCCTATCAGCGCTTGGGCTAGACCGACTCTCTGTCTATAACCCTTGGAGAGCCACCGTATGATCTTGCCCATTACCTCTTGCAACCCAACAGCATTCGCTACCCGCTCGATTTCCCCAGACCTCTGTCGCGCAGGAACCTTCTTCGCTCGCGCCACAAATTCCAAATAATCCTGCACACGCATCCAATCATAAAGTGGAACGTTTTCCGGAAGGTATCCTAGCTTTTGTCGGATCTTGAGAGAATCGCCAGCGACGTCCATTCCCAATACCTTCGCAGAACCGCCAGACGCCGGCGTATAACAAGTAAGTATCCTCATCGTCGTAGTCTTCCCGGCTCCGTTCGGACCGAGAAAGCCCACAATTTCACCCGATTCAACTCGGAAGTTCACATCATTGATCGCGGCAAGCCGACCAAAATACTTGGTCAACCCTTCCACTTCTATCATACGCCACCCTCCTAAGAGCCTTTCATTCCACCAGTCGTTTTACCGAGGTGGAGGCGTTTGTCAAGGCTTCTCCCTTCGTTCAAACCACAAATCCAGAAGGCCGGGGACCAGTCTCCCCATATAAAAGGCCGTCATCCTAATGCGTTAGCCGTGTGTTTCTCAAAGCCTCGCCGTAGCATCACACTTCATCCACACGACATCATCGACCTGAAATAGTTTCGCAAATGCCCTAGTAAAATCTGAATGTGCCACCAGTGCTTAATTCTTATCACGTACATCCGTCGCCCAAAGGCAATTCCCACAAGTAATATGCAATATAAATTAAGTAACACATCAAACAAATCTGTCATTACTTTGTTATTGCTGTATAATAAACTTTAAGCCGTTGACCGACATGGCGCGCAATGCTATAGTACATCATTAGGAAATGCACTCATTGGACTATGACTTAACAGGCGCCTCATCCTGCGCGAAAGGATAAAAAAGACAAGAATGAGAGCCCCATTCCATCTACGCTTTCTTATATTATTTCTTCTGATCTTCGTTCCGCTTCTTGACTGTGAGCCAGGAGATGCTCAGGACACTCCCTTGCCGGTTCAGGCAGAAAACGCTTATCTTCTCGGTAGTCGCCAATTTGCGCAGGGGAACCTGGCCGCTGCATTGCCGCACTTAGAAAAGGCCGTCGAACTTGCCCCAACCAATGACGCGTACAGGAATACGCTCGCCGTTGCGTTGAACAACAGTGGACTCAAGCAGGCTAAAGAAGGCAAAATCCTCGAGGCGGTGAAGCGCCTCGAAAAGGCCGCAACTATAAGCCCCCAAGACAAAGACATCACCGATAATTTTTCCCGACTCGTGCACCAGGCGTTGTCTTTACCCGACGAACGCCTTCCCATATCCGAAAAAATAGCCCTGCTCAACAAAAATATCTCATTGCAGCCTTACAACGAACAGCTCCAAAAGCAATTGGCAGCCCTCGCGAACAATTTGGCGGTTCACAAAGCAAAATCTTCTCCCACTGAGCAAGATATAGAGTCTTTGGTCCAAGCCCTATCCCTTGACCCGGGCAACGCAAGGATCAAGAAAAATCTAGCGACCGCTTATTTCAACCGTGCAGAGGAAAAATCAAAACAGGCGGCCTATGATAGCCAGGTAGAGTTGCTGAGAAAAGCCATGGAATTGTCGCCAAAAGATCCAGCGTTAGTTCAAGCCCTTGCGCGTGCTTTATCCAACATGGCTGTTCAGAAGGGCGAAAAAGGCGATATCCAAGGACAGATAGACCTTCTAAAGGAGTCTCTTCAACTTGCACCGAACGACCCGGTGACGAAGAAAAATCTGGCCGCATCCTACCATAATCTTGCTGTGTCTGATGGGACTCAGATGAGCTCAACCGATCGTATAGGAAAACTCGAGAAGAGTCTGGAACTAGACCCAAAAAACAAGGCCGCCGCAAGAAGTATGGCCCATTACTTAGTCGCTGATGGAGTGGCAGAAGCAAAAGCGTCGCACATCCAGAAAGCCGTAAACCTCTTAGAGAGAGCTCTGAAACTAGATCCCGAAAATAAGGGGGCTCGCTACAATCTAGCGGCCCTCTTCCATAATCAAGCCCTCCAGAAGGGGGAGTCAGGTGCGCTGGATGAGGAAATTCGTCTCCTCCAAAAAGCTGCTGCTGTCGATTCATCCAACGCTCAAATCAAGAACGATCTGGCCACGGCATATAACGATTACGCTGTGAAATTAGGGAAAAGTGGGGATTTTAAGCAAGAGATGGTATATCTTCTGAGAGCTGCCAAGTTGTCCCCGACAAACAAGGTCATCCAAGAAAATGTCGAGACAGCAAAAAAAAGAAAAACTACAAACGAGTCCAAGAAAGAGCGGGAAAGCGACAAGAAGAAAAATTAGGCAGCTGGATGACCGTCCTGTTTTAGGAATCCCGCAACCGCACGAAGATTCCTCAGGCCGGTGAACCGCTATGATCTAAAGAGATGATATGATGTGAACAAAACATCCGTGGGGTCCACGATGATGTCCCCAGTACCGCGAGGAAGCATGGTAGGCCAAGGACAATTCACCCGCTCAGATTTTCTCGACGCAATTTTCTCTCAGTATTATAGAGAACATCGCGGCTTCATACTCGTTAGGACAGTCAAAACAAACGAGGCCAAGGTTGCCACGGGATATTTCCCAAACCTCGAAGTCCTTGGGCGAGAAATCTATGGCGACGACAGCGATGTGTACTTCGGTGTCTGCCCCCGTGAACGTATGAAGCCTGAAAAGGAGCATGTCAAATTCGTCTTGGCGCTCTGGGGTGACATTGACATCGGCTCTGATGCAAGCAAGAACGGGCAGGGTTTTTTCTCGGGGCCTGAAGAAGCCGCGACAGCTATTCGAGATTTTCCGTTGCCTCCGTCCATAACAGTGGATTCAGGCCATGGGCTGCACCTATATTGGCTTCTCGATCGGGCCGCAGAGGCAGCCGAACCAGCGGAAATAGAAAAGATCATACGAAAGCTCCAGGAGCAGCTAAACTGCAGAATCAATCCGAACCTGGATGCCCTAATGCGACTCCCCGACACGTTTAATAACAAGACACCAGGATTGACCTCTCGATGCAGCGTGAAATTTATTAATGTGAATTTCCGCTATTCCATTGGGGATTTCAAGGACATAACTATGGATATAGGAAGTAACGCGAAGAAGGCCGCCATGCGATTCGAGCGCGAGACATTGACCGGCGACCACCCGATGGAAGCCAGCGCCCCCTCTGCTACTGCCATTGTTTCCAGCCAAAACCTCGAGAGACCAAGACCTATCAGCGACCAACCCAAAACGGCGGCAGAGGATCATACCCGCCGCAGAGGGATGTTGGAAACAGCCGCTTTGCAGGAAAATCTTGGCGAGGCGTCGCATGGGGCTCCTCTCGGCGATGCCTATCCCAACCTCGGCTCAACCATTATGCGGGATCGATCAAGGCCCCTTCGCGATCCGGCGGAAGGTGCACTCAAGACTCAGGATGGTTTTTTCTCACGCTTGATCGCAGAAGGCAAGCCAGTTGAAATCATGCTTCACAGGTCAGACCAAATTATGACGGGCAAAATAGAGTGGGTTGGCACTGAATGGCTCGGAGTCCGTGAAGGCGGAGAATGCTATGCAATCCCCGTCAACAGCATATCGTTTGTGCGATACAAGGAATAGGACGCCTCCTGGGTCGATTCGGATCCGTGCTCATTCTCCTATATAAGTTCAACGTCTTATTAGCTTGATTGTCCCCAAAGATGCTCGCTCGCTGACTCTTCTGGAAAGAAAAAAGATGCTCAACGCTATATGGCTGCTCTTGATGGTGGGTTCAGCCCTCGTGGCGATATTTACAGGCCATGTAAAAGACCTCGTGCTCTCAGTGACAGAAAGCGCCAATGCCGCTTTCAAACTGGCCCTAGGACTGACGGGGATTTTAGCACTATGGCTGGGCATCATGAGGATCGCCCAAGACAGTGGCCTGGTAAAGCGGGTTACAAGCCTTATAACTCCGGTCATGCGATGGCTTTTCCATAAGGTGCCGGAACAACACCCGAGCCATGCCGCTATGGCCATGAACATCGCAGCCAACATGTTCGGCCTCAACAATGCGGCTACTCCCTTGGGCATAAAGGCCATGGAGGAACTCGATACCCTGAACCCTCGGAAGGGAGTGGCAACGGACGCAATGTGCATGTTCCTCGCCGTCAACACGTCGAGCGTCCAGCTAATTCCTGTAAACGCAATAGCCTTGCTTGCTGCAGGAGGGTCGTCAGACCCAACGGCCGTGGTACTCCCGGCTATCCTGGCTACGATCGTCTCGACAATCGCGGGCATAGCCTCTGCAAAGCTCTTGGGAAAATGTCGTCGATTCTCATTGAAATAAACGGAGTGTCAGCGTGACCTTCTCAGTTTCCGAATGCTCCACTTTTGTCTCAAACGTAGTATTCCTAGGTTTCCTGGTCGGTATTCCGATATATGGCTTCCTGAAGGGCGTCAAGGTCTATGAATCTTTCGTGGAAGGCGCAAAAGAGGGATTCCAGGTAGCTGTCCGAATCATACCGTATCTAGTGGCCATATTGTTGGTCGTCGGGATGGTAAGGGCGTCAGGAACTCTCGATATTGTCTCAAGACATGTTCCCCAATCCTTACGCGAAATAGGCCTATCCCCGGAGATTCTCAGTCTCATCCTCCTGAGACCCCTCTCTGGAGCAGCTTCATTGGGAATACTGGGTGACATCGTGACGAAGTCGGGGGCCGATTCCTACGAGGCAAGACTGGGCTCTGTGATACTAGGGAGCACGGAAACAACGCTCTACGTGATCGCTGTCTATTTCGGTGCCGTATCCATCACACGCGTCAGATATGCCCTGCACGCCGGATTAATTGCCGATGCCGCCGGTGCTATAGCAGCAATCTTGCTCTGCCTTGTGTTCTTCCGGTGAGGGCGGTGCCCAGGCGGGCTACCAGAGCGTCCGGACGTCTCAAAAAAACTACTAGCGAATCAATCTTGGCGGCCCTTGATGACCCTCTTTAGTTCATTGATGTGTTTGGTAACTTTGATCTCCTTTGGACATGCCCTGGTGCATTCAAAGTGACTGACACAGCCCCAAACACCCTCCGGGTCGTCCACCGCCAGGAGACGCTGCTCTAGCCCCTCGTCACGGGTGTCAAAGATGCGCCGAAAGGCCTGTACAAGAGGCGCAGGACCTAAGAAGCGCTCGTCTGACTGGCACACAGGGCAAGAGCCCATACAGCACGCACAAAGGATGCACCGTATGGCCTCGCTGATTTTGTGCTGGTCACCCGGAAGCTGCAAACGCTCCTTCTCCGGAGTGTTCGTGGCTATCAGGTAAGGACGCACCCAATCCACTTTTGCATAGAACGAAGAGAGATCTACGATCAGATCCTTCAAGACAGGAAAAGAGGGTAGGGGCTCGACGAGGATCTCGTCAGAAAGCACTTCCTTCACAAGCTTTTGACAAGCCAGGGCGCACTTCCCGTTGATTTTCATCGCATCAGAACCACACACACCGTGGGCGCATGACATGCGATAGGCAAGGGTGCCGTCTTGTTCCCATCGAATCTTGTTCAAGCAATCAAGCACGCGCTCTTCGCTGTCTGCCTCAACTGCGTAGGTTCGCTGATATGGCGAACAATCGCGCGAGGGATCAAAACGGAAGATTCTGAAGCGCAATTTCATCAGTAGGTCCTAGCCTTTGGCTTGAATCTAGTTATAGTAACAGGCTTGTAGCTCACACTAGGGCCCTCAGCTCTCCTGGTCACCAGGGTATGCTTCAACCAGTTAGCATCGTCTCGTTCCGGAAAGTCTTCCCTATAATGTGCGCCCCTACTTTCTGTGCGTGCAATCGCGGACACAAGTATGGTTTCAGCTAAACCGAGTAAGGATTCCAGCTCCATTGCCTCCAACACATCAGTATTAAAGAGCGTTCCCCTATTGTCAATGGCGGCGCCTTCTTGCATGTCCTTTAGGCTTCTCACGGAGTCAAGGGTTCTGGCCATATCCCTGTGGTTTCGAAATACCGAACAGTTTTCTGTCATCAATTGCTGAAGCCTTGCCCTTATCGACGAAACTCGTTCTCCTCCCTTTCTATGCTTGATGCCAGCAATTCTGGAAAGCACACGCTCATCCGATGACTGCCGTACATGGGGCCAATCAAGTTCTCTCAAATCCTCCTTCATGCGAATGCCGGCCCTGCGTCCAAACACCACCAGATCGAGCAGCGAGTTTGTCCCGAGCCGATTTGCGCCATGCACGGAGACGCACGCGCATTCACCGGCGGAATAAAGACCAGGAACTAATGAAAACATTTCTCGGAGTACCTGTCCGTCGATGTTCGTAGGCAAACCGCCCATCATATAGTGGCAGGTGGGAGTTACAGGAATTGGCTTGTCAGCCACGTCGATGCCAAGGTACACCCGCGCGAACGACGCAATGTCAGATAGCTTCTCTCTGATGACTTCCGAACCCAGGTGAGAAAGCTGCAAATGCACAAAATCCCCACCGTTTACACCCTTTCCAGCCCTGATTTCGCTCATGATGGCCCGTGAGACTACATCCCTTGGCGCCAAATCCGTGAGCGTGGGAGCGTACCTATCCATAAAACGTTCGCCGACTCCGTTGAGAAGAAACCCCCCTTCTCCTCGAGCTGCCTCTGTGATGAGTACGCCCAGTGGATAAATCCCAGTCGGGTGAAACTGCACAAACTCCATGTCTTCTACTGGGATCCCTTCCCGATAGGCGTAGTACACCCCGTCACCCGTGTTAGCAAAGCAGTTAGAAGTAGTCTTAAACACCTTACCAAACCCGCCAGTGGCCAAGAGCACAGCCCGGGCATGAAATGTGTGGACTTCCCCTGTCGCCAGCTCGTAGGCAACCACTCCCGCAGCTCGGCCGTTATCCATGACCAAATCCAAGAGATGAAACTCGCTGTAAACTTTGATCGCGCGAGCCACGGCCTCGCCAAACAGCGTATCCAAGATTACGCGACCGGTGCGGTCCGCAGCATAGCACGCCCGCTTGATAGGGCCGTCCCCAAAGTTCTTGGTGTGTCCCCCAAAAGCCCTTTGTGCTATTTTACCCTCATTTGTGCGATTAAACGGCACACCGAGATGTTCCAGTTCGTAAACGGCCCTTATTGCGTCCCTAGCAAGGACTTCTGCCGCGTCCTGGTCTGTCAAGTAGTCGCCGCCTTTGACGGTATCATAGGCGTGCCATTCCCAGGAATCCGGTTCTTCGTTGCCCAATGCCGCGCATATTCCCCCCTGTGCGGCCCCCGAATGCGACCTCGTTGGAAATACCTTGCTTATTACCGCAACGTCAGCGAACTGGGCTAGTTCCAGTGCAGCTCGGAGCCCCGCCAGACCAGACCCCACAATTACGACATCATGCTGGAATTGCATTGCGTCTAAGCCAAACCTCCAGTCCTTTCCCCCATGGCGACGCTCTCTCTTATCTACCTACCGTGAACCAGATTTCCTCCTGAATTGTTCAAGCCCAAGAGCTGCTAGTTCTCAACTTTCCTCTGGTCCAAAGACTCATATTCGCATCCCATGAGTCCGCAGTAGTTCCCAACATATTCAGCCTGGGGACGGTAAAGCATGGGCTTGCCCTGGGCTTCGCCAAACTTCTCTTCTATGATATGGCTGCACCAACCCGCTACCCTAGATATCGCGAAGATAGGGGTAAACAAATCGCGAGGTATCCCCATCATGTGGTACACAGGTGCGCTGTAGAAATCCACGTTGGGTCTAATCTCAGACTTCCCTCGGAGGTCAAACTCCGCCATGGCCGTTTCTTCGATCGTCTTGGAAAGACGATCCCATCTTCCCATACCTTTGCTGTGACCTAATCGGGTCGCCATGGCCTTGAGATATTTGGCCCGAGGGTCCATGGTCTTGTACACCGCGTGGCCCATACCCATGATACGCTTGCCCAATTCTATCTGACCTTTTACCCATCCCTCGATGTTCGACACATTTTCGAGTTCCAGGAGCATCCCCATCACCCGAGCGTTCGCGCCTCCATGAAGACTCCCCGAAAGCGCTGCTATCCCCGCGGCAACTGCAGAGTACATGTGGGCGCGAGTGGAACACACCTCCCTGCAAGCAAAAGTCGATGCGTTAAAAGTATGGTCCGCATGAAGGATGAGGCAGCAATCTAAGTCCTTGGCCGTGGCCTCATCAGGCTTAACGCCAAAAAGCTGCCATAGGAAGTTTGCCGCATGAGAGAGCGCATTATCCGGAGCCAGAGGGTCCTGGTTGCTCCGGATTCGGTGCCATGCCGCTGCCACTGCCGGAATTCGTGCAATGAGTCTTGTCGCCATGCGAACATTTGCGTCACGACTCTCGTCCAAGAGGTCTGGATCAGAGATTGCGAGAAGGGACGCTGCGCCCTGAAGAACGTCCATGGGGTCCGCATTTTTGGGGAGGATTCGGAGGCAATCCAATACAAACGGCGGGACATACCTCGCATCCCTGACCGTCGCCTCAAAATCGGCAAGCTCTTGCGAAGACGGAAGATACCCATGAAGCAGTAAAAACGCAGTCTCGAGGAATGATGACCTTTCAGCCAACTCCTCGATCCTATAGCCTCTGTATATTAAAATGCCCTTTTCGCCGTCTATAAAACTTATCTTCGTGTCGGCTACCGTGACGCCTCTCAACCCAATGTTTTTTACTGAGACCACTTCTTGCATGCCTCACCCCTTGCAACCGCTCCCTTTGAGTGAATGCGGCGCTATTGGGCTACGAAAAACGTTTCCTTCTTGGCGCCGCATACAGGGCATTTATCCGGAGGAGCGTCTGCTATTGTGTATCCGCACTTGGGGCAGATGTAGTAATCCTTTTCCGCAACGGGCTGGCCCGATTCCATCGCCTTGATGACTTCTTGGTAAAGCTTGCCATGAACCTTCTCTACCTCGTTGGCCCAGTGAAACGTCCTTGTGGCCGCATTGTTCTTCTCCGCTTTAGATGTCTCCAGGAATCCAGGATACATCTCCGAAAATTCGTGATGCTCACCGCCATATGCCTCCTTAAGGTTCTCAAGAGTGGATTTTATGCCTTTGAGGACCTCGAGATGGTTGTGGGCATGGATAGTCTCTGCTGCGGCAGCGGCCCTGAACAGCTTGGCGACTCCAGGATAGCCTTCCTCGTCCGCTTTCTTAGCGAATGCGAGATATTTCCTGTTGGCCTGGGATTCCCCTGCAAAAGCCTGTTTCAAGTTGTTTTCCGTTTCGCTCATGACGCTCATCCTTTCTCCAAAATGCTCATATCACCTTCTGAAATCGGCGTGGCTGTCATCCCTTGATTATGCGTGGAATCATCATCTGATGATGGGGACAGATGGAAGTTGGGTTCTGATAAGCGCATCCTGCAAATGCTACCATGTATCTTCGCATATCCCTAAAAGACACCACCTCATCCACCATCCCTTTCTTTGCGCAATATAGAGGACGAGACTGTTCATAGTACTGCCGAGCCAATGCATTCATCTTGTCTATCACCGGTTGCAGCGGCCGATCCGCGTCCTTCTCCTTCACCAATCTCCTTGCAAAGGAGGCAACCGCAGCGGTCTCCCCGTGCATCACATAGATTTCCGTTGCAGGAGTTCCCAGGGTAAAGGCATTGTGGTTGTTTGCAGTGGGACCGCCCATAATGTAATGCGCCGCAGCCGTGCCTTTCCGAAGAACGATCAGCATCATTGGAACTTCCGTTTGTTCTATCGAATAGATCAGGGACTGTCCTAAACCCAGCAGCTCAGCCTTTTCCGCTATGTCTCCCACATCGATTCCAGATGTGTCTTGAAACCATACAATAGGCACTCTATCGCGACCGCACAAGGTAACAAATTCGTTCATCTTGATCAGACCCTGGCGGTATAGTTTGCCTCCTATACCTGGATAGGGCGCATATTCCGGATATCCCGGCGGCAAGAAACCTTGTTTGTTCCCTATAACCCCTACTAGAAAACCATCGAGCTTCACCAATCCAGTATAAACCTCAGGGCCGTAGTCCGGCTTAAATTCCATGTGTTCGCTGTTGTCCGTGAGCCGAGCCAGCACTTCCTCAAAGCTGTACACCATCTTCTGATTTATAGGCACAAGCCTGTCCAAGTCTTCCTGGCCAAATTTTGGTTCGGCCGGCTGCGCAACCCTGAAAAACTCTGGATCGAAACCAGGCACATACCGCATATACTTCTTAAGGCCGTCAAGCACCCCCTGTTCTGTATCGAAAACCGCTCTGAAAAATCCCGTAGAATCGTAATGAATCTTTACGCTCCCAGGAGGCATTTCCTTGAAATGACGCGTCGCCCCTATGATCTGCTCGGCCCCCTCCTCGTCAAAGAAACCTTTAGGGCTCATGCCGCTAACGATGCCGCCGCCCCCCACTGCTATGTTGCAGTCTTTGTGCGCTAGCAATATGGTTGGACTGATGCCGTGGTAGCCTCCGCCCGCGGGATTGGTGCCGTATATGCCTGCCAATACAGGGATCCCGATCTTTTCCAGCTCTGCATGTCGGAAAAAGGTTGTGCCACCGCCCCGGCGATCCGGATAAACCTCCTGTTGCTCTGTCAGCTTGACGCCGGAACAATTCACAAGCCACACCAGGGGCAGCCTAAGCCTCTTTGCAATATCGACGAACCGTAATACGTTGTCCGATTGACCCGGCACCCAAGCCCCTGCCATTACTTTATTGTCAAACGCAACTATGGCAGCCCATTTCCCGCTGATCCTCCCCAATCCATTGACAACACCCGTAGATCCCTCCTGGTTATCCTTAGGATTAAATACCGAATGCAACGGATGCCAAGTTCCAGGATCCAGCAGATATTCCAGCCTTTGCCAGGCAGTCAATTGCCCTCTCTCATTGATTCTGGACGCGGGAAGCCCCGCAGCAGCTACTTTGGCGATCTCCTCCTGTATCACTTTGTCAATCTGCTGGACCAGCTCTAAGTTTTCCTGGGTCTGCTTGATCTTCGCCTGGGACAGCGTCTTTCCGATAGGCGTCATCTGTTCGAAATAGGGTCTCATAGGGTCTCCTCCAAATGATTATGTATTAAAAGCAACGTGGGCAGTGTGTAACACGGACACAATACTTTACCAGTATATCAAAGGCGATTCAAGGATGACCTTGCAGTCGCCGACGCATGGAGTGGAACATGACATTGAACAGCCCTCCATATAGGCAGGCAAACGCTCCCCGCGTTGAAAAAAATGAGGCGTCCCATCTTATTACCGGGTTTCTATCAATCTCTTTGGAATCAAAGCTCTATTCAAAGCCATTCTAGAAATTAAACACCAATTACATTATTGCACCATTTGTCATTCCCACAGAAAAGGGAATCCAGGAGGCATGGTCGTCGAACCAGTCGTGTATGACAAGGCCTCGAACGCAACCCCCCGCTTACCACCCAGTGTTGGAGGGCGTCGGCGTCGGCTCACCCCGCATTCTACGGCACATGCCCAGAGTCCAATCGAGCCCCTAGGTTGGCAGCATCCCCAACGAGATTGCTTGGCTTCGCTCGCAATGACAGGAGGAGGGCTCGTAATG
>Ga0172369_10006679_pt1 | contig 13656 bp, 9 predicted proteins | sample LakKiv25m_FD_114539 | JGI IMG/M metagenome (GOLD analysis project Ga0172369, IMG submission 114539) | Freshwater microbial communities from Kabuno Bay, South-Kivu, Congo - kab_022012_11.25m | ecosystem: Environmental > Aquatic > Freshwater > Lake | place: Democratic Republic of the Congo... | reverse complement strand
CAAACAAAAAAGAGAAAATCAGATTAAGTACTCCGGCAACAACTATATAAATTGTAAATTGCTTTGCAAATCCGAGATTCAGCATCGTCTGTACGCCGAACAAATTACTAAGCAGAATAATGAAGGGGAGAAACGCCAATATCCTCAATACTATTGCTGATGGCGCAAATTGATCACCCAAAACTATGGAAGTAATTTCCCCCGCATAAAGAAAAACTAAAAGACAGATTACAAAACTTATCGATCCTGTTAAGCTGAATGATTTTTTCAAAAAAGTAAATGCCTTTTCTTTTGATTGACTGAACAAAAAAGAGACGTGAGGATAAATTGACTGCGTTACCGGTGAAAAGAGATTTTGTATTGCAGCTCTTATTTTATCAGCAGCAGAAAAATATCCTACGATAGTGTTTGATGCGAAAAGTCCAAGAATAAAAGTATTTGAAACGGTGTAAATGGTAATCGAAAAAGATGAAAGAAAAAGTAATCCGCCTTCACGGAATTGTGTCTTAATTGCCGATGCAGTCGGAACAACAAAATGTATGTTGAGAAAAACAAGCATCAGCAAAAAGCTGATTATTCCTATGCTTAGCGCGGTTAAACCGTTGACTAAAGCAAGCAGTAAATAATCGCTCTCGGATTTTATAAGCAGAAAAATAAGTATCACATAAAGGACCCTTACGATAAACGTGGTTACCGTGACAAATTTCATTTTTTCAAACCCCTGGAACAACCAAAACGGTGTTAGTAAATTTCCACCGACTAAAAGAAAACTGTAAAAATAAAGTGCCGATTCGCTATAAAATTTTTCAAATGAAAATAATAAACTTATGAATAGTAAAAAGCTTAGGATAAACATTATTGCTTTTACACTGAATACAGCGCTCACTACTTCAGACACCTTTCGCAAATCGTGTCTGTGAATCGCTATTTCTCGTGTAGCGGAGAGATTAAATCCGTAATCGGTAAGCATGGCAAAGTACCCGACAAAAGCAGCGGCAAAATTCACCAGACCAAATTTATCGGGATGCAGCACTCTTACCAGATAAGGGAATGTAATAATCGGTAAGACATAATTCATTAATTGAAGTGTGGAAAGAGAAAGAAAGTTTTCAATAAAAAGTTGATTTGCTTTAAACTTATTTCTTAAGCGGTTCACTTTTTAGCCAACCACACTTCGGGATTTTGATGATCGCGCTCTTTCCAAATTTCAAAATGAAGTACATTACCCTCAATACTTTCGGAGACGGAGCCGAGCACTGCGCCGTCTACAACTTTACTTCCTTCTTGCACAGTAATTTGCCCGAGATGACCGTATACCGTCCTGAATCCATCCTTGTGAGTAACAATCATAACGCTTCCGTAACCGGGCAGCCATTCTATTGCGGAAACAATTCCTTCACCAACTGATTTTACTTCCAAGTTCCCGGCAATTTTTATATCGATGCCATAATTGAGTGTTACTGTATGGAGTTTCTCATTTGTTTCTTCACCAAATTTTCGAATAACAACACCGCGTGCAACAGGCCAATGTAATCTCCCCCTCATGGCGGAAAATGATTTGAAATATGCTGTCTCGCTTTCAAGAGAAGTGAAATCCGTTATGGTTTCTTCTTTGTTAGGTGCGTTTACCGTAGTCTTATCTGCTTGCAGTGCCTCTCTTCTTTTCTTCTCAGCTAACTTTCTCGCGAGCTCTTTTTTTCTGAGTTCTTCTTGTGCAATCAGTTTGTCAATCATATTCCGGATTGCTTTCTCCGCTTGTTTTTTATCGGCTAACGATTTTTGTGCGGCGGATTTATCATTCTTAAACTTCTTTAAAAGATTTTTTTCCTCAGAAAGGCGCTTTGTAAGGACAACCTCCTCCGATGATTTGAGATCGAGAAGCTGTTCTTTTTCTCCTTTTTCCTTTGTTAGAATTTTTGATTTCGTCGTGAGAAGTCCCGAATACTCCTTGATTTCCTGCAAATCTCTTTTTCTGCTTGCAGAAAATTGTTTGAGATATTTATACCTCGTTAACGCTTGTTGTAGAGAACCCGCATCAAAAAGATAAATGAAGTCGTTCCGGTAAATTCCTTTGTAAATTGCTGATGCGTACCTTGCATAATTCGCCTTAAGCTGAGCGGTTTTCAATGTAAGCGAAGAAATTTCCTGTTGAAGCGTTTCTATTTGAACATCCTTTGCGTCAATTTCCATGCGGTAGGAAGTTATCAATTTGTTCAGCAGGAAATTTTGTTTGTTCAATTTGCCGACAACAGTGTACGACTTCTTTTCTTTTTGAGAAAGTTCGTTAATGTCGTTTTGGAGGTTTTGAATTTCGGTTTTTATTTCACTCAGCTCTTCTTTTTTCTGCGAAATCTCTTTCTGCTGGGCAAAAAAGTGAGGAGAAAGAAACAGTAAAAGAAAAAGGATTCTAACCGTTACCATCTGATTATCGTGGCGTCCACCGGAAATTTAAAATCAATTTTAATATCCTTTTCGTTGGCTGACAAAGATTTGTACTCGATTTGAAGCGACTCGCTTTCGGCTTTATTCACCAGTTTTATTTTTTTCGGAGTTGCTACATTTTCAGTCAACGAAAAATTTGTGTAATCGCCAACAAGCAATTCTTTACCTTTAGATGATTTTAAAGTGTATTGTGTAATGCCAAGACTCCGAATGTCGATTGAATATGTGGAAACAGTTTGTTCAAGAGAATCGCGGTACGAAACAACATACTTATCATTTTGCACTTGGTACGAATCGGGATTTTTGTACAATCTATCTGTTAGATTCACGGCCCCGATTATTGCATCCATTAAATCGGAAAAGGAAATATCAATCCTCAAAATATTTCGGAGAATATCATCATTGGTTTCCCCCATGTAAATGGTGTTCGAGAGCGTTTCGTAAAAACTGAATGCCCGTTTTGTAACCAATGCTTGCGCCAGCTCAATCCCAAATGGTCCCATTATAGTGAGATAGATTGAGTCGGGCTTAATCATCACTACATTGAATGAAGCAGAATTATTAAAATCCGGAGTCTTAATGGTTAAGATTCCGCTTCCTTCAAACGAGCGAATTTTTCTTCTGTTAGCTTCAAGACGTTTCACAAGACGATCTGCCGGAAGTATTTCAATTTCTTCCGACGAGGAAGTCGATGAGCAGCCGTTAAAGAAAGAAAGAAATATTGAAACCAGGACAAAACTAAGCAAGAGAACTTTCATTTTCAAAGCGTGCCTCTTCCAATTTTTGACTTCAATCCGCTTATGGTTTTATCCAGTTCAAATGCCTTTTTCCAATGGGCGAGCGCATCCTCTTTAGCGCCAAGTTTGAAAAGAACATCTCCGTAGTGATCAAGAATAACGGCTTTTTCTCCGCCAATTTTTAATGCCTCGCCGATATAACTTTTCGCGCTGTCATAGCTGCCCATTTGATAATAAATCCATCCCATGGTATCGAGGTAGCTTGAGTTTTTTGGTTCAGCCGCAATTGCAACTTTTACCATGGCAAGAGCATCATCCAACCGAATAGATCGCTTAGAAAGGGAGTATGCATAGTTGTTATTGATAAGCGCGTTGGTTGGACTCGTTTTCAAAGCAAGCGAATAGATGCTGTCGCATTCTTTCCAAGATTCTTGTCCGTCATAAATAAGTCCAAGCGTTCCAAGCAAATCAACATTATCCGGCTCAAGCTTAATTGCTTTATTGATATAAAAAATAGCCTTATCGTTTTCTTTTAATTGACTTAACGTATACCCGTATGAAGTGAGCGCGTTAATGTCATTACCGTTTAACTCAACCGCCTTGCTCAAATAAATTTTTGCGCTGTCGTGTTTATCCTGCTGTGCAAACGAAACTCCAAGGAGAAGGTTGATGGTAAAATCTTCGGGAAATTTTTCAATGGCTGTTGAAAGAACCGTAACAACTTCGGGATACTTTTTATTATCAAAATATAATCCTCCAAGTCGAATCCAGCCTTCCGGTTCCCACGGGGCAAGATCGATGGCGGTTTTGTAATATGAAACAGCGAGGGAATCGTTTTTCTCCACTGAAGCGATTGCCCCGAGGTGCATTTTTACCCGCCAATCCGTTGTGTCTTTATCGATTGCAAGGAAAAGTTCTTTCGCGATGGGAAGGAGGGTAGAATCCTTGAATGAGTTTTGGAAATAACTTGCACCGATTCCGATTTTTGTTTCCAGCGGAACATTTTTTTGCTTGAGGAGATAATGATATTCCGAGGAAGCTTTCTCCCAATCATTTTGGAGAATATAAATTTGCGCCTTTGTTTCCCTTGCTTCAAGGTCGTCCGGATACGTTCGCAAAACATCATTCACCTGTGCAAGAGCCTTGTCAAAGTTTTTTGTCCGGATATAAAAATCAACAATTACTTTTTGCAGCTCTTTATTTTCCGGGTCAATTTCCGCCATCAACTCAAGTGTTTGAACAGCTTTATCATTTTCTCCCAACCGCTCATAAAGGTCGGCAACTCGTGTTAGGACGGTCCATTCATTTCCGATTAACTTGAGCACTTTTTGATAAACATCAATCGCCTGTTTTGGCCGGTTCGGCTCATACAGACGCGCAAGTTTGTAATACGCGCCGATATTGGTTGAATCGAGCGCGAGAATTTTTTCAAGGGTTGTAATTGCCTGATTATTCTGTTTTGCAGCCGCTAAAATTTCTTCCTGCAATATCAGGTATTCGCTGTTCTCCGGATCCAGCGCAACAGCGTTTGTAATATTCTGAAGCGCGAAGGAGAGTTTGTTTAAGAAAAAATAATCCTTGGCGATAGAATAGTAAATCCCGCCGGACTTATCGTACTGCAGCGCTTCCTGAAATTCAAGAATTGCGGAGGCATAATCTCCTTTAGCGTCTGCGTTTGTTCCGTTGACGAACAAGTCCATAGCTTTTTGTTTTGAAGCGCTTGAGACGGACGGTTTTGGTTTTTCTTGCTGCTCGCGCAAGGTATTCTGTGTTGAAGAGCAGCCGAAAAGTCCAACGAATAAAAGACTATAAAAAAGTAATCGCATGAATTCTATCTTTACTAATATGCAGTGATAAAGCGGTTCCGCTTCATCAAAACAAGATTTTTTTTTATCTTAGTTACGGTTATTTTGAACAAAACCTTTAAGGTAAAGATACACAAAAATGATTGAAAAATTTGACCTCGGGATTGCGTATGTATGGGAATTTGACGAGGATTTTATTCATAAGTTTGAACAAGTGCTGCACGATTACGGTGTCTCTACTTTTATTGTGGGATACCATAATGTGGAGGAAGTAAGAGAAAGGGTTAAAGCCAAACAACTCCGTTTCAATTTTTACTTTGACCGTGCCTGGGATGTGGAGGAGCCTTTTGAAAAATTAGGGCAATTGCTCATGAAACGCGGTACGCATATTCTTAATCCGTATGAAAAAGTTCTCCACGCTATTGACAAAGCCACCATGCATCTTGAATTTATTACCGCCGGATTAAATGTCCCTTATTCCATTATCATTCCCCCGGTTACCGAAAAAGAAGAATTGTTTATCTCACTTAGTCACCTTGCAATTTTAGGAAGACCTTTCATTATTAAGCCTTGCAATACCACCGGTGGGGGAATGGGAGTGGTAACCGGCGCTGAATCGTTGCACGATGTTTTGCACGAACGAAAAGCGTATCACGAGGATAAATATCTTCTCCAGGAAAAAATCTATCCGGCGCAGTTTGACGGCAAGCGGGCATGGTTCAGGGTGTTCTACGCGTTCGGGAAAGTTATTCCGGTTTGGTGGGATGATCTCACTCATCTCTATAGTTATTTGACGACGGAAGAGGTTGACCAATTTAAATTGAAAAAACTTTTCCAAATTGTGAAAACTATTTATAAAATAACCGGACTGGATTTCTTTTCAACGGAAATTGTCATAACTCCGGAGGCAAAATTTATTGTGATCGATTATGTTAACGACCAATGCGATATGCGGTTTCAATCGCTTCATCACGATGGCGTGCCGGATAGCGTAATTGACGATATTGTTTACGCGGCTAAAAACAGAATTTTAAAATTAAAGAAAGAGCTTGGACTTTAACGGATGTCAAAATCAGAATGGTACTTTGTTGTTTTTGTAGTGGTGAGTCTGCTGGCATTGCTTGTGCATCAGTACATCTTTTCGATTTATGAAGTTAAATACACCGTATCGTCTCATGTTCTCTATCTTGATGCGAATTCGAGGTTGACGATTACCTCGGTTCCGGTAAACAGTCTCGGATTTCGGGCGCCGTTCCGGAACAGTTTTACAAAATTTTCTATTGTGCAAGGGAAAGAGTTGGTTGAGATTGTAGAAGCCAATTATGAATCAGGGCTGCTGGTCTTGCGTCCCAAGAATGAACCCGGGACGGTGATAGTAAGAGCAAAGTCAAAGTATTCACTTCTGCCAACGGAATTTGAAATAAAGATTTTAAGAAACCTCGCGTAAGCGTTGCGCATGAATGAATAAAGTTTTTTCGCTATATTTAACAGGGAAATTCAAAATAATTGATGAGAAGAGAATGAAACGTTTGATACTATTATCATTAGGTTTGCTTTTTTGTACAACGTACACGTTTGGTCAGGGAACCGCCGGAGAAGACGCTAAGCAAGAATACCGCTATTTGGTAGATATGCCTTCTTCCGGAATCCTTGAAAAAGGTTCTGTGGGCGTTTCTAATGACATTCTTCCGGGAGGAATTGTGGTTGGAAGAATGGAAGTCGGAGTCTTTCAGGATGTTTCATTCGGTATCTCATACGGTGGCGCAAATATCATTGGATCGGGTTCTCCCAAATGGTACAAATATCCCGGAGTAAATCTACGCTTCCGCATTTCGGGCGAATCGCTCACCTATCCTTCACTCACTATCGGATTTGATTCACAAGGCAAAGGTGAGTTCTTTGACTCAACCAACCGTTATGCAATTAAATCGCCCGGATTTTTTGTAAGCGGTTCAAAGAACTTTCAATTTCTCGGGTATCTCAGTTTAAATGGCGCTGTAAATTATTCACTCGAAAGTAAAGACGGCGATAATTTTTTAAATCTCATGGTTGGCGCAGAAAAAACAATCGGTAAAAAAGTTTCCGCTGTGCTTGAATATGACTTTGCATTCAATGATAACGCCGCGCGTTATTACGGTAAAGGCAACGGTTATTTGAATCTTGGTATCCGCTGGTCTGTTGGTGAAGGACTCACGCTTGGATTTGATCTTCGAGACCTCCTCAACAATAAAAAATGGAGTGCGGCTTCCGCTGATAGATCGATCCGACTCGAGTACATTCGTCCCATTTAACGAAGATGAACTACATTTTTGTTTCTCTTGGAGCAGCGTTGGGGGGAGTTTCAAGATATTGGCTTGCGAATGTTATTCACAAAATACTTCCTGCATTTTTCCCTTATGGTACGTTTGTTATAAATGTTCTCGGAAGCTTTCTTCTGGGAATTTTTATCTTTTATTTCGACGAACACCAATTGATGAATCAATCGGTGAAACTTTTTCTCACCATCGGGTTTTGCGGAGGCTTTACCACCTTTTCAACTTTTAGCCTTGAAACGGTCCACCTTCTGCTTGATTCCGAATATCTTTTAGCGTCCGTCTATATTCTTTCAAGTATCGTACTCTCCGTTCTCGGAGTGTACATCGCTTACCTTGTAAGCAGATAAGGAGTGTTCCATGCACCTTGAAGGCGAGGCAAAATTAGTTAGAATATTTATCGGTGAAAGCGATAAAGCCGGTGTCGTTCCTCTTTATGAAAAAATTGTTACCGAAGCGAAAGCACATGGGTTAGCGGGAGTAACGGTTACCAAAGGTATTATGGGGTTCGGGAAGAACAGCCGGATTCATACCGCCAAAATTCTCCGCTTATCGGAAGACCTGCCAATCGTCATTGAAATTGTTGACGCTGAAGAAAAAATAGAAGCATTCAAATCAATTCTTGATAAACTTTTTGAGGAAAATGCTTCCGGCGGATTAATTACGATTGAAAAAGTTGAGATCATAAAATACATTTCAAGCAAATGAAGAAACTATTTCTCGTCGTCATTCCATTCTTTTTAATTTCATGTACAAGCACTCTTCGCTATGTAAAAGAAAGTAAATCAATCCCGCCACTCATTCCCGAAAGTACAAGTCCGGTTAAAATAATTGAAGCGGCAAGATATGCCGGTAGGGAAGCGATAGAAAGTTCAATTGAAACTGCCTCATTTTATTCAGACGAATTTAACGGAAGAAAAACCGCCAACGGTGAAATTTTTAACATGAATGATTTAACCGCGGCGCATATCTCTTATCCCTTTAATACCATTTGCCGGGTGACAAATATTAAAAATCAAAAGTCGGTTATTGTGCGGATCAATGATCGCAAACCGGATACGAACAGCCGCGCAATTGATCTTTCTTTAAGAGCGGCAAAAGAAATTGAAATGATAAATGATGGCTTAGCCGAAGTGCGTGTTGATATTTTGGAAACGGGAGATAAATAATTAGGAATTTAGAATTTGTGAAATGTTTACGTGCACATAGTGTGTTTGCTATTTTCAAAATTCTTCATGGTAGTAACTCTTTTAGATATATCCGCCGCTTGTATTTGATCTTTCGAAGAAAGCTGCGGAGGTTATGGGTATGCTTGGTGATGGCTTAGCGCAAGTTAAAATTGCTATTCTTGAATGGGGTTCCGGCGCAAACTAATCTTCGAATGACGGAATGCAAAACCAAAATGTTGTGCCGACGCCGAGCTCACTTTCAACCCAAATCTTTCCTCGCTCATGTTTCTCCACAAGCTCTCTGCAGATCAGTAATCCCAATCCCGTACCTTTTTCATTTGCGGTACCGCGTGTGCTAAACTGATGCGGGAGAAGAAAGAGCTTTGATACATCCTCTTGCGCAATACCAACGCCGTTATCCTTTACGCCGATACAGTTCATATTCCCGTCTTTCTTGCACAAAACTTTTATCTCCCCGTTTTCGTTCGTAAACTTAATTGCGTTGAAGATTAAATTATGGAGAATGGATTGCAGAATATTTTCGTCGGATAAAACGTGGTCTGTCTCTTTCGTTTCATTTATCAGTTTGATGTTTTTTCTAACTGCCGTCCCTGTCAATCTATTAAACACCTCAAGCACATTTTCATGGAGATTAACTTTTGCCGGATTGAATTCAACCTTGCCAAGCTGCAAGCGGGACCACTCCAGCAAGTTTTCAAGAAACTTGTATTGCACATTGATGGCAGTGTACAACTCGGATGAAAATCTTTTAATTTCGTCGAGCGTGAGGTTATCAATTTCGTTCGCAAGTATTTCTCCAAGTCCGAGAAGAGCAAGGAATGGGCTTCGCAAATCATGCGCAATAATTGAAAAAAGTCGGTCTTTATTTGCGTTCAGACTTTTCAACTCCTCGGCAAATTTTATAAGCTCTTCTTCTTTTTTCTTTTTATCAATTGCCGAACCGATTTGTTCCGACACGAAGGTTAATATTTGTTTTTCGGGTTCGCCGTACGTTTTTTCGTTATGATAATCTTGAAGCGCAATAACACCGATTACGGTGTCGTTAACTTTTAACGGTGCGCCAAGCCATATTTTAGCCGGTTCCCCTACAAGTTTTAAAATTCCTTTTTGCTGAAGCTCAAGGTCTGTTTTTGCATCCGCAAGAACCGTTTCCCGTTCTCTCAAAACGTAAGCGGTTAAACTTTTTTCAAAGTTTGTAAACGGTTGCCGTTCCGGAGCTTCGTCATATTCATCAACGAAGTAGGGGAATTCTATGCTGTTGTCTTCTTCATTAATTAAGCAGATAAAAATATTATCTGCAGGCATTAAGGTTTTTAAAATCTCATGAATATTTTTATAAAGATTTTCAATGCTGCCGGATGCATTTACCGCTGCCGATATTTTGTAGAGCGCTAATTGATTCCGTTCGGTTTTCTTTTTGCTTGAAATTTCTATTCCGTTGAGCGAGACCCCCACGAGCTTCTGGTTCTCATCATATACAGGTAAAAAGAGCAACTCAAACCAAAGAGGCGGAAAATTTTCCCAATGCAGGATTTGTTCGTAATTGAATTTTTCTCCATGCAAACACCGCTGCACATAAGTTAAAAAATTTTTCCTGTTGGCTTCCGGCAAGAAATTGACGAACGACTTTCCGAGCAAATTGGCTTCGCGTCCGAGAATTTTGTTCGCGTATTCTTTTGCTTTACGGTTGTAAGAAAGAACGTTTCCGTCTTTATCGATTAAAAAATGGACCTGCTGTGCGCTATCGTAAATTGCGCGCAGACTCGCTTCCTTCTTTTGAAGTTCAGCTTCCGATTTTTCCCTTTGCTCCACTTCCTTGGTCAGTTCTTCGGTCCGCTTTTTCACCAATCTTCTTAATTCGTAAATCCAAAATGCAACCAAGAGAGTGAGAACTAAAAGCACTGATGCTACAATAAAAACTATTTCTAACCATTTCTCCCGTTCAATTGTTCGCGGCCGGAAAAAATGCTTCATTAAATCATGATCTCCTTTATGCATTCCAAGTTGGGTGAAATTATCCGCTATAGCCTGCCATCGTCCGAAATTATTGTGTCCGATTTCTACAAAATGAGGGACAATAAGTTTTTCAATTTCCTTGCTTTCGTTTTCAAGAAATTCTTTATCAACAAGTGTATCAAGATTCTGCATCTTCAGAATAGCCGCAATTAATTCTTCCGGATGATTCAGTGCATATTCCCATCCTTTTATCGAAGCGTTACGGAATGCAGCAACTTCGTCATAATTATTTTGCAATTCATTTTTCGAAGTGAAGAGAAGATCGCCGTAGAAATCTACTCCGTAGGTGTCGGGACGAATGAGCGAAAAATTTATCCCTCGCTTTTTAAGTACGAAAGGGGTGCTGGTAATATAAGCTTCAAGCGCATCAACTTTGTCTGTAAGCAGCTCTTCAATGCTTCCCGTTGATTGAACAAACGTTGCCGAGTCAAGGGAAATTCCTTCTTTTATGAGGATTGACTTTATCTGTGCCTCGGCATTTTTTTCAACCACACCGATTCGCTTGCCAACAAGATCGGACGGGATTTGTATGTTTTTATTTTCTTTCGAAACGATTATTGCCGGTGAATGTTGAAAAATTGAGGCGACGATAATCAGCGGACTTCCCTGCATCCCTTGGAGTAACACGTCCGGAACCCCGACCCCGAATTGAGCTCTGCCGGAAACTACCTCCGTTACTACGTTTGTTTTTTCATTTCCCGGAACTATGTTTACATCCAATCCGGCATCACGATAATATCCTTTAAGCTTTGCTGCGTAGTATCCGGCAAATTGAAATTGATTTTTCCATTTAAGTTGTAAAACAATTTGGTGATCCGAAGGAGAAGATTTTTGTTCGGGGGTGGTGTACGGAGAAGAAAGGACAATAAGGAAGAGTACGAAAATAAATTGCTTTCGTATAGGAACTGAATGTAACATCCCTTTTACAACTTCCTCTTTAATCAAAAATAAGGTGATGAAAAATAGAAAATACTCTTTGCATTGCAAAGCAAATCTTCTCACACGAAAGGGTGATTTTGCGTTGAAGCATTTTTTTTACAAATTGAACACGGAGTTAAAAAAGAAAGGGACACCGATGAAAAAAGTTGTTTTTACCTTTGTTTTTCTTGTATTCATTACTGCTGGAACTGCTCAGCAACTCCAAAATCCTCCCTTCGTTGGCGGGGTGACTTCCACTACCGCAAGTTTTGTTGTGCGTGTTGATGCCGAAGCTGAAGTTAAAATTGGTCTTGATTTCGACCCCTCTTTTCTCAATCCCATTTTCACAAACTCGGCCTTAGCCGCAAGTGATGCCGATTTCTTTTGTCAAACTTCCATCAACAATCTTAATCCCAGAACGAAATACTATTATGCAGTCTACATCAATAACAACCGGGTGGTGGAATCTGTTGAACGCTATTTTGCTACCTTTCCAGTTGAAGGGGAGCGCGTTCAATTTCAATTTGCTTTTGGTTCATGCCAGAAACAAAATCAACCGGGAACTCTCTACAATTTGATTGCGGACAGCAATCCGGCTTTTTTCATTCAACAGGGAGATTGGGGTTATCCCGACACAACTCTTACTTATTTTTCTTTAAACGATGACCTTGTGAAAGAAAGTTTTCGTGCCCGCTATTCTTTTACGCATCCTTCTTCAAAACTGATACGAAAAACTTCTTTTGCTTATACATATGATGACCACGATATGGCAGCCAACAACAGCGACGGTTCGTTCCGCTATTTCCAGGCCGCATTAAATATGCGAAACGGCTACGACAAATGGTTTCCTCATTATCCGCTTCAGAATCTTCAAAAAGGAATTTGGCAGAAGTTTTCTTACGGAAACACCGATATCTTTTTAACCGATAACCGCTCGCAGAGAGACCCAAATCTTTTGGCTTTTAAATCGGCAAATGATTCGGTTTATTTTTCTCCCGACTCAACTCATTCAATCCTCGGAAACGAACAAATGGATTGGTTGATTACCGCACTGAAAAACTCCACTGCCGATTGGAAATTTATTTCATCGGGTACGCCGTTTAATCCCGGCATGCGTTCTGCAATCGAGATTGCGCTTCTTCTTCAAAATGATCCTGCGTACCAGGTAATTCCCACGCTTTACGGACCATTTAATATAAAGGATATTGCGTTTGAGCTTTCAGATAAATGGGCTGGATTTCCGAAAGATATTTCTCGATTACTCAAAGCGATTGACGAAAATAAAATTAAAAACGTAATTTTTATTTCAGGCGATACGCATACATCCGGCGTTGATAATGGAAAGAACTCTATTATCCCGGAGATGATGGCGGGTCCGCTTGATATATTAAATATGGGATTTGTTTCCTTAATGCAAAATTTCGGTGTGAATATTTTTAACAGCGGCGGACACACTGCCGATCTTCCTCCATCTGAATTTGGGCATGCTTACGGAAGGGTAACAGTGTTTAACGCCGATTCCGTGCTGCTCGAAGCGGTTTCTGAAAATGGAAAAGTTCTCGGCAAAACTTCGGTAAAGAATGGGTATCTCCCTAAAACAATTGCCGCAAACGCTTCGCCCGAATTTATAAATTTTGATTCCGTTGCGGTAGGAAATTTTAAAAAGTCTTTCTTTCTCATCTGCAATAATGGAATTGAAGATTTGGTTATTGATCAACTTATTTCTTCAAATGGAAATTTTTCTGTTTTGTCAAAACCGTTACCTTTCACTATTAAACCGTTTGAGAAGGAAATCATCGGAGTAAATTATGCGCCGCATTTAGTGCCGAATCAACCCACGTACGATGAAGGATTCATCGCCATAAACTCAAATGTTATTGATGGCATTACTCCAATTTATGTAAAAGGAATTCCTTACCAGCCGAACGGAATTGATGAAACAAACGGCAATTTTTCGTTTGAGTTATTTCAAAATTATCCCAATCCGTTTAATCCAAGTACAGTTATCAGCTATCAGTTATCGGAAAACAGTAAAGTAAGTTTAAAAATATTTGATATACTTGGGAATGAAGTAGCAACGTTGGTAAACGAAGATCAGCCGGTCGGAAATTATTCGGTTAAATTCGATGCGACCAATCAGCATCTCAGCCTCGGGCGGAGAACTATAAACACACTTTCGAGCGGTGTATATTTTTACCAGTTGAGAGCGGGGAGTTTTGTTGAAACAAAGAAATTT
>Ga0172369_10006678_pt1 | contig 13657 bp, 11 predicted proteins | sample LakKiv25m_FD_114539 | JGI IMG/M metagenome (GOLD analysis project Ga0172369, IMG submission 114539) | Freshwater microbial communities from Kabuno Bay, South-Kivu, Congo - kab_022012_11.25m | ecosystem: Environmental > Aquatic > Freshwater > Lake | place: Democratic Republic of the Congo... | reverse complement strand
GCCGCGGACGGTCTGCCCACCCTACCGATCCGGAGCGAGCGCTGCGTGTCGGATCTGTCGAACGAGGCCGCACCCGGGCCGTCACCGCGGCAGCGCCGCCGACGGCCACCGCCGGTCGGACCAGGTGGTGGTGGAGCGCACGGTCCGCTTGTAGAACAGGAGTCCACCGACGGCGTCGACGACCATGCGCGAGGGCGCGGCACCGGCGGGCGTGGCGGCGCCGTACTCGACGACGGCGTCAAGCTTCTTTACATAGAATGGCAGCTCCGACGGCCGCAGTGCGATCCGCACGGGCGCGCCGGAGGCCGGCTCGATCTCGGCGGTGCCGACGTTCAGCCGCGAGTGCGGCCGTCCGACGGGCTCGAACGCGATGCGGGCGGTCCGTCCCGTCGGCGACAACAGTCGGAAGCGGTATTTCGCCCGCACCTCGGGGCGGAACGGCGAGTCCAGGTCGAAGCGGTCCTCGTCCTCGAACTCGCGCTCGGCCTCGCGGCGTTCTTTCTCCGTCATTTCGCGCCCGTCCTTGGCCCAGGCGAGAATGTCGCCTGCGTTGCCGCCGTTGACGTAGCGCTTGGCGCGTTCCTCCCATCCGGTCACGCGGCCGTGCCGGTCCAGGTTCTCGGTGCGGGTGGTGACGACGACGGTGCCGCCGCGATCCTGGCGCGCCAGGGCGTCCTCGTGCGCAAACGCCCTCTCCAGAAGCGATTCCAGTGTCGGGGCGGACTCGGCGGCAGGGCGGGCCGGCGCAGCCTCGGCCGGCCTCGCGTCGTCCGCGGCGGCCGAGGACGCAGGTTCCGCGGCGATCGGCAACGGAAGAATCAGGAGGACTGCGGCGAGGCGGCTCATGCGGGCACCGCGGGCATCATAGACCGGCCGTGCGACACGCCGTGTGTCTCAGGGCGGGCGCCCGGGCGGGCGCGCGGCTGGCAAATGCCCGGAATCTGTCGGGTTTCGGTCGAAACCGTTCTCCGTTGCCGCACTGTCGGGGGGCCGTTACCGGGTCGCCCCGATGGCGGCGGCGCTTTTCTGCGCATCGTTCGACGGGATGCGGCATCCGACCGCGGGCGGGTGCCGGGTTGCCCCTGTGCGGGCGCTCCGGCCGCGACCGGACTGAACCTCTGGAGCCGCGACCGGGACCCCCCGGGCGCCGGTGTACGCGCGATGAGACCGCATCTCTTCCCCCGATGGGCGGATCGCGTCCTGCCGGCGCTTGCGTTCGGCGTGCTGGGGCCGGCGACCACGGCCGTCGTCGCGGGCTTCTGGTACTACGGCACGGACAAGCACCTGTCGGTCGGCTACCAGCCCGTGCAGCCCGTCGAGTACAGCCACAAGCTGCACGCCGGCGACCTCGGCATCGACTGCCGCTTCTGCCACTACACGGTGGAGAAGGCGGCTTTCGCGGTCGTGCCGCCCACGCAGGTGTGCATGACCTGCCACTCGAAGGTGAAACCCGACAGCCCGCTGCTGGCGGCGCTGCGCGAAAGCGACGCGACGGGCCGTCCGGTGCCGTGGGTGCGCGTCCAAAATCTGCCGGACTACGCCTACTTCGACCACTCGGCGCACGTGGCGGCGGGCGTCGGATGCAGCACGTGCCACGGCCGCGTGGATCGCATGGTGCGGGTGACGCAGCGCGAGCCGCTCAGCATGGGCTGGTGTCTGGACTGTCACCGCGACCCGGCGCCCGCGCTGCGCAAGGCCGCGGACGTGACGAACATGGACTGGACGCCCGCGGCCGCGCCGCCCGCCGTGCCCATGGGGGCCGCGGGCCGGGTCGTGCGCCCGCCCACCGACTGCTCCGGGTGCCACCGATGAGCCGCGCCGCCTTCACCTACGGACTGGCCGCCGCGTCCGAGGGCCGCCGCCACTGGCGCAGCCTGGAAGAGCTGGCGGACGCGCCCGAATTCCGCCGGGCGCTGGAAGACGAATTTCCCGAGGGAGCACAGGAACTTGCGGGCGTGTCGCGCCGCTCGTTCCTGTCGCTCATGGGCGCATCGCTGGGCCTGGCGGGGCTGTCCGGGTGTCGCCGGCCGGTCGAGAAGATCCTCCCGTACGCGAAGGCGCCCGAGGACGTCGTGCCGGGCCGGCCGCAGTTCTACGCCACGGCCATGGCGCTGGGCGGCGGCGCGCTGGGCCTGGTCGTCGAGAGCCACGAAGGGCGCCCCACCAAGATCGAGGGGAACGCGCTCCACCCGTCGAGTCTCGGCGGCACGACGGCGTTCGCGCAGGCGGCGGTGCTGGATCTCTACGACCCGGATCGGAGCCGGAACCCCTCGGAAAAAGGCGCGGCGCGCACGTGGGCGGATGCGGCGAAGGCGCTCGTTGCGCTGGGAGCGAAGCATCGCGAGGCGGGCGGCAAAGGGCTTGCGGTGCTGGTGTACGCGCACCGCTCGCCGACGCTGGCGGCTGCGCTCGCGGACCTGAGGTCGGCCATGCCGTCGGCGCGCGTCGTGCGCTGGGATCCGTTCCCGCGCGACGCCATCCGGGAGGGCTCCCGCATGGCGTTCGGCGAGGCGCTGGAGCCTCTGCCCGACTTCGCGAAGGCGAAGGTGATTGTCTCGCTCGACTCCGACTTCCTCTGGGTCGAGGGCGAGCCGGTGCGCCAGGCCCGCGATTTCGCCTCGAATCGGAGACTGGAGAAGGCGTCCGACGGGCTGAACCGCCTCTACGCGGTCGAGAGCACCTACACGATCACCGGTGCAGCAGCCGATCACCGCCTGCGCTTGCGGCGCTCGGAAATACCGCGTTTCGCCGCGTCTCTGGCACGCGAGCTGTCGGCGCTCGGTCTCGACCTCGGAGCGACGGCTGCTGCCGGATCGCACACGCACGAGAAGTGGGCGCGTGCCGTCGCGAAGGATCTGCTGGAAAACAGGGGGCGCGCGATCGTCGTCGCGGGCGCCGCGCAGCCGCCGGCGGTGCATGCGCTCGTCGCCCAGGCGAATCACGCACTCTCGGCGCCGGTCTCCTACGTGCCGCCGTTCGAGGACGCGCCGGAGGGTCCCGCGGGGCTCGTGTCGCTCGCGGAGTCGATGCGTTCCGGAGAAACGACGACGCTGCTGGTGCTCGGCACGAATCCGGCCTTCGACGCCCCGGCCGACGCGGGTTTCGGCGCGGCGATGTCGAAGGCGACGGTCGTACACCTGGGTTCGCACCGCGACGAGACGGGCACGCTCGCGACCTGGCACCTCAACCGCGCGCACGACCTGGAGAGTTGGAGCGACGTGCGCTCGCTGGACGGAATGCTCGCGGTGGTGCAGCCGCTGGTGGCGCCGCTGCACGCCGGGCGCACGGACGCGGAAGTCGTGCGTTTGCTCCTGGGCGAGGATAGAAAGGCCCACGATCTCGTGCGGGCGGGGCCTGCAGGCGCGGGCGGCGAGAATGCCTGGCGGCGCGCGCTGCACGACGGCGTTGTCGCCGGATCCGCCTTCCCCGCGAAGAGCGTGTCCCCGAATCCGGGCGGCGCGGCGGAGGCGTTCGCGAAACTCTCCGGAAGCGTTCCGGAAGGTATGGAAATCACCTTCCATCCGGACAGCCACGCGCTCGACGGCCGATTCGCCAACAACGGCTGGCTGCAGGAGCTGCCCGACCCGATGACGCGGCTGGCGTGGGACAACGCCGCGCTCTTCTCGCCGGAAACCGCCCGGAAACTGGGCGTTTCCGAGGGCGACCTCGTTGAACTCGCCGCGGGAGGGCGCACGCTGACCATCGCCGCTCTCGTGCAGCCGGGGCAGGCGGACGACTCGATCGCGCTGGCGGTGGGGCAGGGGCGTCGCGCTGGCGGAAAAGTCCTGAAAGGCGTGGGATTCGACGCGTACCGGCTGCGTTCCGCAGCAGGGGCGGGAGCCCTTGCCGGTGTGAAGGTGACGCGCACCGGCCGGACGCACGACCTGGCGCGCACGCAGCACCACCACGTCATGGAGGGGCGCGGCACGGTGCGCGAGGCGTCGCTGCACGAGTACCGCGCAAACCCGGATTTCGCGAAGGGCGAGGGCGGCTCGCACGCGCCGGCCGGAGGCAGGAAGCTCCCGGTGCTGCCCAGCATGTACGCCGACACTGAGTATAAGGGCCACCGCTGGGGCATGGTCATCGATCTGAACGCGTGTACCGGCTGCGGCGCCTGCGTGGCGGCGTGCCAGTCGGAGAACAACGGTCCCTTGGTGGGCAAGGAGGGCGTGCTGCGCTCGCGCGAAATGCACTGGCTGCGCATCGACCGCTATTTCTCGCAGACGCCCGGGCCGGGCCTGGTACACGAGCCCGAGGCGGATCCGCAGGTCGTTTTCCAGCCCGTCGCGTGCCAGGAGTGCGAGAACGCGCCCTGCGAGAACGTGTGCCCGGTGGGGGCGACGACGCACACCTCCGAGGGCCTCAACGACATGGCGTACAACCGCTGCGTCGGCACGCGGTATTGCGCCAACAACTGCCCGTTCAAGGTGCGGCGGTTCAACTTCTTCAACTACCAGAAGGACGTGCCGGAGCTGCGCAAGATGCAGTTCAACCCGGACGTCACGGTGCGTTCGCGCGGCGTCATGGAGAAGTGTACATACTGCGTGCAGCGCATCCAGGAAGCGAAGATCGCGGTCCACAAGGACGGCCGCGAGCGCGTCGCGGACGGCGCGGTGGTCACGGCGTGCCAGCAGTCGTGTCCGTCGCAGGCCATCCGCTTCGGCGACCTGAACGACCCGAAGTCGGCGGCGAGCAAGGCGGCGGCGCTGCCGAGGGACTACCGGATGCTGGAGGACCTGAACGTGCGACCCCGCACCTCGTTCCTGGCTCGCGTGCGCAACCCGAATCCGGACATGGAGGGCGCATGAGGCAGCAGAGAGCCGGGGCCGAGCGCCGAAGGCCGAGACCCTGTCCTGAGCAAAGTCGAACGGGTGCAGTTCTTGCGAAATCAGGCTCCATGGGAGGCGCCCGCGGCCCTCACCCCCCGACCCCCTCTCCACACGGGCCGCGGTGCGCAACGCTCGATCCTGCGTGGTTGCGGCCCGGTGGAGAGGGGGAGAAGAGCGCTTCGAAGGGGGGACCGCACGGCGCGCGAACGGGAATAGCCGCGCCGCCGGATCCAGGAGCGGCAGCCCTCCCCTCTCCACCGGGCCGCTGTGCGATCGAAGGAGCAGTGCGGTCGTGGCCCGTGTGGAGAGGGGTCGGGGGTGAGGGCCGCCGGCCGGTCCGCACGACGAGCGGGATCCGGCCCGAGCTGCACCCAAGTCGAATGGGCGGAAGCTTCATCCTTCATCCTTCCCAAGGGGGGTCGCATGAGGGAGAATAGCGCCCTTCTGGAGGAGATTCCGGGTTCCCGGCCGCCGCTGGTGCTGGGCGACGCGGATTTCCACACGGTGACCGAGCAGGTGGCGCGCATCGTCGAGGTGAAGACGCCCAGACCGTGGGTGATTCTGCTCTCGGCCGCGACGACCCTTCTGCTGCTTCTCGTCGGCTCGCTCTCGTACCTGGTCGGCAAGGGCACGGGCGTGTGGGGACTCAACCACCCGGTCGGCTGGGCGTGGGACATCACGGGGTTCGTGTTCTGGATCGGCATCGGCCACGCCGGCACGCTCATCAGCGCGATCCTCTTTCTTTTCCGGCAGAAATGGCGCACGAGCATCAACCGCGCGGCGGAGGCGATGACGCTCTTCGCGGTCGCGGCGGCGCTCATCTACCCGGCGTTCCACGTGGGCCGCATCTGGTTCGCGTACTGGCTCTTCCCGATTCCCACGCAGATGAGCGTCTGGCAGAACTTCCGCAGTCCGCTCCTGTGGGACGTGTTCGCGGTTTCGACATACGGCCTCGTCTCGGCGCTCTTCTGGTTCACGGGCATGGTGCCGGACCTGGCAACCCTGCGCGACCGGGCCAAATCGCCCATTAGGCGCGTCGTGTACGGCATTCTCTGCCTCGGCTGGCGGGGCTCGCACCGGCATTGGATCCACTACGAGCGCGCCTACCTGATTCTCGCGGGGCTTTCGACGCCGCTGGTGCTGAGCGTCCACACCATCGTCTCCTTCGACTTCGCGGTCTCGGTGATTCCCGGCTGGCACACGACGATATTCCCTCCCTATTTCGTCGCGGGCGCCATTTTCTCGGGATTCGCGATGGTGCTGACGCTGATGATTCCGGCAAGACGATTCTTCGGGCTGGAATCGCTCATAACGCGCAGGCACCTGGAGAACATGGCCAAGGTCATCATGGCCACGGGCACCATGGTGGGATACGCGTACGGCATGGAATTCTTCATCGCCTGGTACAGCGGCAATCCGTACGAGCAGTTCGTGTTCGTCAACCGCGCGTTCGGCCCCTACGCCTGGGCGTACTGGACCATGGTGAGCTGCAACGTCCTGATTCCGCAGCTTTTCTGGTTCAAGGCAGTGCGCCGCAGCATCGCGGCCATCTTCGTCATCAGCCTGTTCGTAAACGTGGGCATGTGGTTCGAGCGCTTCGTCATCATCGTGACGAGCCTGCACCGCGACTTCCTGCCGACCTCCTGGAGCTACTTCCGTCCGACGCTGGTGGACGTGTCGACGTTCGCGGGGACGTTCGGGCTGTTTCTCACGATGTTCCTGCTGTTCCTGCGGTACCTGCCCATGGTCGCCATGAGCGAGGTCAAGCAGGTGATGCCGGCGGCGAGCCCGCACGAGGGCACGGTGCACGCCCGGCTCGGAGGCGCGCATGTCGGCGCCTGAAACCGCGGCCGTGGAGAAACCCTTCGCGCTGGTAGGCTACGTGGCGACTCCGCGGGAAATCGTGGCCGTTTGCGACGCGTTGCGCGAGGAAGGCTACCGTTGCTTCGACGCGCACACGCCGTTCCCGGTGCACGGTCTGGAGCGCGCCATGGGGTTGCCGGCGTCGCCGCTGCCCTGGATCACGCTGGGAGCGGCGATTCTCGGAGCCGCGAGCGCGCTGCTGCTGCAGTGGTGGACGAGCGCGGTCGACTATCCGCTCAACATCGGAGGGAAGCCTCTGTTCTCGCTGCCGGCGTTCATACCGGTGACGTTCGAATTGACCGTGCTTTTCGCGGCGATCGCGACTTTCCTGGGCAACTGGGGTCTGAGCCGCCTGCCGCGCTACGTACACGCGGTGCCTCGGCACACGGAATTCGGGCGCGCCTCCGACGACCTCTTCTTCGTGAGCGTGGAGGCAACCGATCCGCGTTTCGACCCGGTGCGCACGCGCAATCTGCTGGCGCAGGCGGGGACGAGGGACATCCAGGAGGTGAGCCTGTGAGCCGAGCGACCTCGCCGGAGCGCTGCCGGAAAGGCTCTCCCCCCCGGCCCCCCTCTCGTTTCGGACAAGAACAAGAGCGTCCGAAACGCGAGGGGGGAGACCGCTGCCTCGGATTCGATCGCTGCCAGCGCAGCGATCCACCCCCGTCGCGTTTCGCGGAGAATCCCGACGCTCTTGTTCTTGTCGGGATTCGCAGCGAAACGAGAGGGGGGCAGGGGGGGAGAGCCGTGCTCGTCCTCGCGCTCGCCCTCGCCGCCTGCCGCGGCGGAGTCTCCGCGGATCCTCCCATCCATGTCATTGCCGATATGGACTACCAGCCTAAATACCGCCCGGAAGCGGAAAGCCGCTTCTTCCGCGACGGCCGGGCGATGCGGTTGCCTCCGGAAGGCACCGTCGCGCGCGGCGAGCTGCGCGAGGACGAGGCATTCCACACGGGCAAAGCCGACGGCCAGTACGCAGCGCAGGCACCGGTGAAATGGGACGAATCGCTCCTGGCGCGGGGCCGCGAGCGCTTCCAGATCTTCTGCACGCCGTGCCACGGCCAGACCGGAGAAGGCAGGGGAATCGTCGTGGCGCGCGGATATCCGGTTGCGGGTGATCTGACGAGCGAACGCCTGCGACAGCTTCCCGACGGGCAGCTTTTCGAAACCATGTCCAAAGGTTTGAGGAACATGCCTGCGCTCGGGGTTCAGGTGCCTGTCGAGGACCGATGGGCCGTCGTCTCGTGGATCCGGGTCCTGCAGCGCAGCCAGCACGCGACGCTCGACGACGTGCCGGCAGATCGCCGCGACCGCGTCGAGCCGGAGGCCCCATGAGCGCCGTCACCGCCGCCGCTCTCGACGTCGCCCGGCTGGAGCCCTCGCGCGCCTCGCGCCTGCTGACCGGGGCCGGTGCATTGGCCGCGGGCGGGGTCGTGCTTGCCGTTGCGGCGGCCATCGAAGATGCCGATCGGTTCCTTCCGGCATACCTGACCGGATACCTGTGGACGCTTTCGATATCGCTGGGATGCCTCTTCTTCGTGCTGGTGCAGCACCTGACCCGCGCCGGGTGGTCCGTGGCCGCGCGCAGGCAGGCAGAATGGTTCACGGGAGCGCTTCCTTTCGCGGCGATCCTCTTCCTCCCGATCGTCTGGCGGACCGCACATCTCTTCGAGTGGATGGGTCCCGATGCGGCGCACGATCCGATTCTGCACGGAAAAGCGGCCTATCTGAATCCGACTTTCTTCTACGTGCGGGCGCTGATCTATTTCGCGGTCTGGGCGCTCCTCGCCCTGGGATTCACGCGCCTTTCCCGTCGGCAGGACGAAACCGGCGATCCGGCGCTCACGGTGCGCATGCAGGTTCTGTCGGCGCCGGCGACGCTCGCGTTCGGAGTGACGATCTCCTTCGCGGCGTTCGACTGGATTATGAGCCTGCAGCCGCACTGGTATTCCACGATCTTCGGCGTCTATTTCTTCTCGGGCAGCGCGGTGGCGGCGTTCGCGGTGCTGGCGCTGACGACGACCGGAATGCAGAAGGCAGGGCTTCTGGCGCGCGTGAGCAGCGTCGAGCACCGGCACGACCTGGGCAAGCTCCTGTTCGGATTCACCGTATTCTGGGCCTATATCGCGTTCTCGCAGTTCATGCTCATCTGGTACGCGAACATGCCCGAGGAGACGGTCTTCTTCCTCAAGCGCTGGACCGGTTCGTGGAAGCCGGTGAGTCTGTCGCTGCTGTTCCTGCATTTCCTGCTGCCGTTCGCGCTGCTGCTCTCGCGCACGGGCAAGCGCGTGCCGGCGATTCTCGTCGGCACGTCGATTCTGCTTCTCGCCATGCACTACGTGGATCTGTACTGGCAGGTGATGCCGGTGTTCTCTCCGTCCGGAGCGCGTTTCGGATGGGTGGAATTCGCGGGGCTCCTGGCGCCGGCGGGACTGCTGGGGCTCTGGGTTGCCTTGCGCATGGGGCGCGATCCGCTCTATCCGCTGCGCGATCCGCGGCTGGGCGAGGCGATGCAGGTGGAGAATCCCTAGGAGACGCGATGTCGGAGCACGCACCCACGGCTACCGAGCAGGATCGTCCGCGCACGGGCATCGTCTTCGTGGCGGTGGTGCTGGGAATCCTGTTCCTGTTGGGGGTGCTGGGAGCGCTGCGGGAGCTCTTCGCGAGCGCGGTGCAGGAGGAGGCGAGTGTGCGGCAGTTGTCGGTGCCGCTGTTCGACCTGCCGGCGCTGCGGGCGAAGGAGCAGGCGAAGCTGGCAAAGTACCAGTGGGTCGATCGCAAGGCGGGAATCGTGCGGATTCCGGTGGATCGGGCGGCGGAGTTGGTGCTGCAGGAGGCAAAGGCGCGACTTCCGGAGGGTTCGGGCATCCAAGAGGGCGTTGGAGCGGCGGGGCAGGGCGGCCCGGCGCGGTAGGTGGGCGATGGCGTGCGGATCAAACATGGGTGCAACTCTTGCCAGATCCGACTCCATGGGGGGCCCCGCCTGCGTCCCGCCGATCGGACCTGATGCGAGTTGCACCCCATTGACGTGCCGGGCTACGACGCTGGCCGTCATCGCACTGTTGACAGTCGTCGGCGACCCTCTTCGCGCCCTCGCCCAGGACTCGATTCCCCCGGAACTGGAGGGCATCGGCATCGACGAGCTTCCCGGCGCGCAGGTGTCGGGCGACGTGACGCTGACGAATCAGGACGGGCGCACGGTGCGTCTGTCGGATTACTTCGACGGCCGCCGTCCGGTCGTGCTGGTGCTTGCCTACTACAGTTGTCCCATGCTCTGCACGCTGGTGCTCAACGGTCTGAGCGACGCGGTGCGCGGGCTTCCATTCGGTGCCGGTGATCGCTTCCGCATCGTGACGGCGAGCGTCGACCCGCGAGACACGGTCGAAATCGCCTCGCAGAAGCGGGAGAACTACGTCAAGGCCCTCGGTCGCCCGGTGTCGACCGACGGTTGGGATTTCCTCGTCGGCGATGCCTCCCAGAGCAAACGGCTCGCCGACGCAATGGGCTTCCATTACCGCTGGGACGAACGCCAGCAGCAGTACGCGCACGCGGCAGGCATCTTCGTGCTGACGCCGGAAGGAAGGCTCTCGCGCGTGCTCTACGGCGTGCAGTTCGAGCCGCGCGATCTGCGTCTGGCAGTGCTGGAAGCGGGCGCGGGACGCATCACGACGGCGTGGGAGCGCGTGGTTCTGTTCTGTTTCCACTACGACCCGGCGGGGAAAGGCTACGCCGTCGCGGCCTTGAGACTCATGCGGGCGGGCGGCGCCGTGGTCGCGCTGTCGCTCGGGACATGGCTCGTGCTCTTGTGGCGGCGCACCGCGCGGATGCGTCGCGCGGCCGAAGCCGGAGGGACTGCGACGTGAAAGGCCACCGCATCGACGTCGACTCCTTCTGGCTGCCGCACGCGGGCTCCACGATCGCGAAAGACGTGGATTTCGGCTGGAACGCGGTACTGGGCGTTTCCACCGTGTTCTTCGTGCTCGTGGTCGGCGCCATGCTCTACTTCGTCTGGCGCTTCCGCCGCCGCGGCAGCGCCGTCGCGGAAAGCGAGGTCGACCACAACACGACGCTGGAAGTGGTCTGGACGGCGATTCCGATCGTCATCGTCCTGAGCCTCTTCGGCATCGGGTTCAAAGGATTCATGCGCGCGGCGGTGCCTCCCGCAGGGGCGCTGGAAATCATGGTGACGGCGCAGAAATGGTCCTGGGCCTTCACCTACCCGACGGGGGACACCTCCCCCGGCGAGCTCCGCGTTCCGAAAGGCAAGCCGGTCAAGCTCGTCATGAGCAGCCGCGACGTGGTCCATTCGCTGTTCATCCCGGAGTTCCGCATCAAGCAGGACGTGGTGCCGGGCACGTACACGACGCTCTGGTTCGAGGCGACGGAGGCCGGCGAGACGATGCTCCTGTGTACGCAGTACTGCGGCACGGGGCATTCGGATATGCTGGCGCGGGTGGTGGTGATGGAACCGGCGGCGTTCCAGTCCTGGCTCGACGGCCTCGGGGGCGACTCGAAGCTTCCGCCCGAAAAGGCGGGAGAGGCGCTGTACACGAAGCTGGGATGCCTCGCCTGTCACTCGCTGGACGGGAGCCCCCGCGTGGGGCCCACGTTCAAGGGGATCTTCGGACGGTCGCAGACCATGAACGACGGGGCAATCGTGAAGGCGGACGAAGCCTACCTCAAGGAGAGCATCGTCGCGCCGACGTCGAAGATCGTGAAGGGATTCCAGCCGGTGATGCCCGTGTTCAAGGGCGTGGTCACCGACAAGCAGATCGACCAGCTCGTCTCGTACCTGAAGACGGTGAAATAGGCGAGGCAACCATGTCGGCCACAGCCCTGAGCCACACCGCCGAATCCGGCCATCCCGAGCGCGCCGGAGGGACGCCCGCCGCGGCGAGCTTCCTCACGGACGGCCGCGGGCTGCGCTCGTGGCTGCTGACGCTGGACCACAAGCGCATCGGCCTGATGTACCTCGCGAGCACGACCGTGGCGTTCGCGCTGGGCGGCATTTTCGCGGTGATCGTGCGCCTGGAGCACCTGTCGTCCGGGCCGACGATCGTGACGGCCAAGACCTACAACCAGGCGTTCACGCTGCACGGCGCGGTGATGATCTTCCTGTTCATCATCCCGAGCATACCGGCGGCGCTGGGCAATTTCCTGCTGCCGATCATGGTGGGCGCCAAGGACGTGGCGTTTCCGAAACTGAACCTGGCAAGCCTCTACATCTTCTGGATCGGGACGGTCATCGCGCTCGCGTCCATCGTGGGCGGCGGCGTGGACACGGGCTGGACGTTCTACGTGCCGTATTCGACCGGCACGACGACGACCGTGTCGCTGATGACCTTCGCGGTGTTCGTGCTGGGTTTCTCGAGCATCCTGACGGGACTCAACTTCATCGTGACGATGCACAAGCTCCGCGCGCCGGGCATGACGTTCTTCCGCCTGCCGCTGCTGGCGTGGGCGCTCTACGCGACGAGCATCGTGCAGATTCTGGCGACGCCGGTGCTGGGCATTACACTGCTGCTGCTGATAGCGGAGCGCGCGTTCGGGCTCGGAATCTTCGACCCGAAGCTGGGCGGAGACCCGGTGCTCTTCCAGCATTTCTTCTGGTTCTACAGCCATCCGGCGGTCTACATCATGATACTGCCGGGCATGGGCATCGTGAGCGAGGTCATCGCGGTACACGCTGCGCGGCGCATCTTCGGCTACCGGGCGATTGCGTTCTCGTCGGTGGCGATTGCGCTGCTGGGGTTCCTGGTCTGGGGTCACCACATGTTCGTGTCGGGGCAGAGCGAGCTATCGTCGGTGATCTTCTCGTTCCTGACGTTCCTCGTGGCGATTCCGTCGGGGATAAAGGTCTTCAACTGGCTGGCGACGCTGTACGGCGGGTCCATTGCGCTCACGACGCCGATGCTTCTGGTGCTGTCGTTCCTGGTGCTCTTCAGCATCGGAGGATTGACCGGCCTGTTCCTTGGGATGCTCAGCGTGAACGTGCATCTGCACGACACGTACTTCGTGGTGGCGCATTTCCACTACGTGATGATGGGCGGGACGGTGATGGCGTTCCTGGCGGGGCTGCACCACTGGTGGCCGAAGATGACGGGGCGGATGTACTCGGAGAAATGGGGACGCATTGCAGTGGGGCTGATCTTCCTTGGCTTCAACATGACGTTCTTCACGCAGTTCATCATGGGCGCGCGGGGAATGCCTCGGCGCTATTTCAACTATCCGGAGCAGTTCCGGCCGCTGCATGCCTTCTCGACGTTCGGGTCCTGGGTGCTGGGCGTGGGATTCATCATCATGCTCGTGTACCTGCTGGTGTCGCTCAAACGAGGGGCGAAAGCGCCGGACAATCCGTGGGGCGGCAGGAGTCTGGAGTGGACGACGACATCGCCGCCGCCGACGGAGAATTTCGCGGAGCAGCCGGTGGTGACCGGAACGCCGTACGAATATCCGGCGCGGAGCAGGGCATGAGGGCGAGCCTTCTTCTCCGGCATTCCCGTCTTCTGCTCGCCGGACGCGGGGTGGTGTGCCGGAGGCGCGGCACGCGCACACGCCCTCCCCCACGCTCTTTGTGGGGGAGGGATGGGGAGGGGGCTGAGGCACCATGAGCACCGACGCAGGCACCGCGCCCGAGTTCCGCCCGGCGCATCATTTCCCCTCGGCGCAGGTGCAATTCGAGGCGGGCAAGCTCGGCGTCTGGCTTTTCCTGGTGACCGAAATCCTGCTCTTCGGCGGTCTTTTCACGGCGTTCGCGATCTTCCGGAGCCATCATTTCGCGGCGTTCATGGAGGCGCACCACCACCTGGACAAGGTGCTGGGGGCGGCGAACACGATCGTGCTTCTTTCGAGCAGTCTTTCGATGGCGCTGGCGGTGCGGGCGGCGCAGACGGACCGGGGCCGGCTGGCGGCGAAGCTGCTGGCCCTGACGCTTGCCTTCGCGGCGGCCTTCTTGGTCATCAAGG
>Ga0172369_10006674_pt1 | contig 13663 bp, 13 predicted proteins | sample LakKiv25m_FD_114539 | JGI IMG/M metagenome (GOLD analysis project Ga0172369, IMG submission 114539) | Freshwater microbial communities from Kabuno Bay, South-Kivu, Congo - kab_022012_11.25m | ecosystem: Environmental > Aquatic > Freshwater > Lake | place: Democratic Republic of the Congo... | reverse complement strand
GGGTAAGCTGGTGATAGGGCCTCATAGTGCTCCTTTGACTTGGTCGTTGAAGAAAGCACTATCCTACTCCAGCTTGCCTCTTTCATCGACCTTCAAAGTTGCACTTACCAGTTGAATCTACACAATGAAACTGAAGTTGCTCTTTATCGTTATGGATTTGTTTGCCTTACTGGCCTATCCGATTGTGTTTGTGCACGGCAAACTACGCCAGTATTTAAAATCAAAAGAAAATATCACTCAGGCGAATTTATCGCCACTTGTTATATAAATTACTTAACTTACTGGAAGAAATTACAAAAAAAACACAATTCCGGTTTAGTTATTTATGCGGCACTCTGTAGTTACTGGTTTGGTTACAACAGGTAGATGACCAATCGGAAAATTATTAACATGCAAAGGACAAAGGTCCCTCGCATGACCACTACAGAAAAACATCATAAAAAGAAATGGAGATCAGAATGGGAATACTTTCCTGGATTGTCGTTGGCCTGATCGCAGGCTGGTTGGCTGGGTTGGTTGTAAAAGGGGGCGGTTACGGGTGTATCGGTGACATCGTCGTCGGCGTGATTGGCGGGTTGTTAGGCGGCTGGATCGCCTCCTATTTCTTCCATATGGGCGACGCGATGTCGGGCATCAACCCGCAATCCATCCTGGTTGCGTTCATCGGAGCAGTGATATTCGTTATCGCATTGCGCTTGTTAAGTGGAAAAAGAGTCTGACACTATCGTTGGGCCGTTTCGATAATAACAACATTCCCAGTTGCAAAATTGGGAAGCCCATAGTGAATCTTCAATGTAATTTGGCGGCCTTCTGAAGGAGCATATATGAATAGGAACCCCTTAAGGATTTTGCTGGTCTATCCCGAATTCCCCGACACCTTTTGGAGTTTCAAACACGCGCTTAAATTTATAAGGAAGAAGGCCGGTGCGCCTCCGCTGGGCCTGCTGACCGTTGCGGCCATGCTGCCTTCTGAGTGGGAAAAACGGCTGGTTGATCTCAACGTCACCAGCCTCACAAGTGAAGATCTGATATGGGCTGATTATGTTTTCGTCAGCGCGATGATCGTACAGCGCGAATCAGCGCGCGCTGTGATCCACCGCTGCAAATCAGCCAGCGTGAAAGTGGTAGCAGGGGGACCACTTTTCACGATGGAACACGAGCAATTTCCAGACGTGGACCACTTCGTCTTGAACGAGGCGGAGGAGACGCTGGCGCCGTTCGTGCGGGACCTGTTAGCGGGTCGGGCTCGACGCGTTTACTCGTCGGATGAATTCCCCGATATTCACCAAACCCCTGTCCCGCTTTGGAAACTGGCAAACCTCAAAAATTATGACACGATCAGTATTCAGTTCTCGCGCGGCTGTCCGTTCAATTGTGACTTCTGCAATGTGACCACGTTGCTGGGGCATCGTCCGCGCACCAAGACTGCCGCGCAGATCATCGCCGAGTTGGACAGCATCTACGCGCTGGGCTGGCGCAAGAGCATCTTCTTCGTGGACGATAACTTTATCGGCAATAAGAAGCAGATCAAGTCCGAAGTCCTGCCTGCCTTGATCGAATGGCGGAAAGGGAAAGTTGGGATGCCGTTCAGCACCGAAGCGTCCATCAACCTGGCCGACGATCCCGAACTGATGAGCCTGATGACGCAAGCCGGGTTCGACACGGTCTTTGTCGGCATCGAGACGCCCAATGTCGACAGCCTGACGGAATGCAGTAAGACTCAAAACAAAGGCCGCGATCTGGTGGAGAGCGTCAAGCAACTCCAGCGCGCAGGCCTCCAGGTGCAGGGCGGGTTCATCGTGGGGTTCGACAATGATCCGCTCTCGATCTTCCAACAGCAGATTGATTTCATCCAGAAGAGCGGCATCGTGACGGCCATGGTTGGGCTGCTGCAAGCCCCTTTGGGAACGCGCCTGTATGAGCGGATGCAAAAGGAAGGCCGCCTGGTAAATGAATTTTCAGGCGATAACGTGGATGGCTCGACCAACATCATCCCTCGGATGGGGCTGGAACCACTGCGGGAGGGGTATCGCAAAATCCTAAGCCATATCTACGCGCCCAAATTCTATTACGAGCGCGTTTTGACGTTCCTCCGCGAGTACCCACAGCCTAAGATCAAGTTTCAGTTTGAGCCGCAATATATCCTGGCCCTGTGGCGCTCCATTTATCAACTGGGTATCCGCGGCGTCGAACGCGTCCACTACTGGCGGCTCTTTTTCTGGACCCCTTTTCCGGCGTCCACGCCTGTTCCCGCTGGCAATTACATTTGCCATCTATGGTTTCCATTTCCGCCAAGTACTCGAACTGCATGTCGTTTAATATTCTTTCCAAGGAAGTTTGAGAGGATATGAATCGAAGCACAATTTCCCTGGGGCGCATTCTCGGAATTCCGGTCGGATTGGATTATTCCTGGTTCTTAATTTTTGCCTTGCTCACCTGGTCGTTAGCTACCAGTTACTTTCCGGCTGAATTCAAGAACTGGTCCGTGACCCAGTATTGGATCGTAGGCGCGGTAACGGTCATCTTATTGTTTGTCAGTGTGCTGTTGCATGAACTGGGACATTCGGTAGTAGCCTTACGCTATAAAATTCCGGTACGCAGTATCACGCTCTTCGTCTTTGGTGGCATTGCCCAAATCGGAGCCGAACCTCCCAGCGCAATGGCAGAATTCCGGATTGCCATTGCCGGCCCTATTACTAGTTTTGCTTTGGCGCTCTTCTTCGGCTCGCTGCAACCCGTGGCCAGTATATTCGCTCCATTGCTGGCCATCGCAAAGTATTTGGCCTATATCAACGGCACGCTGGGACTCTTCAATTTGATTCCAGGGTTTCCACTGGATGGTGGTCGAGTCTTTAGGGCCATTATTTGGGGAACTACACATAGTTTGCGCCGCGCCACTCTAATCGCTGCCAGCTTGGGACGTTTCATTGCCTATTTCTTTATCGTACTGGGAGTGTGGCAGATGTTTAGCGGCAATTTCGGCAATGGCTTGTGGATTGCCTTTATTGGTTGGTTCCTGGAAAGTGCCGCATCCTCACAGATCCACCAGCAAACGATTCATGACCTGTTAGCTGGTCATCATGTGGCAGATGCAATGCGCCGCGATTATGCCACGATTTTGCCTGATACCACCCTGGAGCAACTGATCAATCAGCACATCCTGGGCAACGATCAGCGCAGTTTAGTGGTCAAACAGGATGATCGGGTTGCTGGCTTATTGACGTTGCATAATGTTAAAGCCATTCCATCTTCTAATTGGTTAACCACAACAGCCGCCCAGGTGATGATACCAGTTGGGCAAATGAGAAGGATCCGGCCTGATGCGGAGTTGGTAGATGCTCTTGGAGAAATGGACCGGGATGGTGTCAACCAACTTCCCGTTATGGTGGATGATCGGATTCTGGGCGTGCTTGGCCGGGACGACGTGATCAGCTTTTTACGTACCGTGAGCGAGTTCAGTCGTCATTAAAACCATCCTCTGGCGAGATGTCGATTGCATGGAAATAAACACACCAGCAACACCTCGCCGCGGCCTTTGGCTTGGCCAAGTTAATTTCGAAATGAGCAGGACATCTCAGGAGTTAATATGGAACAAAATAAAATAACGATCGAACGCGATAAAAAAGTTGCTCTTGTAGCGCATGACAATAAAAAAAGGGATCTGGTCGAGTGGGCAAAATTTAACAGAGTCCTCCTGGCGCATCATACAGTATATGCCACAGGTACGACTGGCGCGTTGTTGGAAAAGGAACTCGGTTTTCCCATTCACAAACTTGAGAGCGGACCGCTTGGCGGAGATCAACAAATTGGAGCCAAGATCGTTGAAGGGGATATCGACTTTCTGATTTTCTTTTGGGACCCGCTTGAGTCCATGTCTCACGATCCGGATGTAAAAGCGCTTTTACGGATGGCTGTAGTGTGGAACATTCCCATCGCCTGCAATCGGGCAACCGCAGATTTCATGATCTCGTCGCCTCTGATGGACGAGGAATACAATCGCTTGCTGCCTGAATATGATGAATACAGGAATCGGAAGATGATGGAAAATGTATCAGATTAAATTTTCTCGCGAAAGTAGTTTGGCCGTGAGAAGGACATCCCATGCATGCAAATAATCAAAACCATCGTGCCATTTTAAAGAGCATTGCCCATCGGGTAATGATTGAGCGGGGCTTGCTCCCTGATTTTTCCACCGAAGCACTCGCTGAGCTTGGACGGCTTCAGGTACCTGTCGTAACAGAGGACAAGTCAGTCGAAGATCCCCTTGGGATTCGCGACATGCGGAATCTTCTGTGGGCTTCCATTGACAATGATGACTCGCGTGATTTGGATCAGCTTACCGTTGCCGAGGCAATGCCCGCAGGCAGGGTGAAAATCCTCGTTGCAATAGCAGACGTGGACTCGTCCGTTAAAAATGGTTCAGCGATTGATCAACATGCGCGCAATAACACCACCTCAGTTTATACCGCTGCCGAGATATTCCCGATGCTGCCGGAAAAGGTTTCCACCGACATTACATCCTTGAATTTCAACCAGGATCGCCTTGCCATTGTTGTTGAAATGATAGTCGGCGCTGATGGATCGCTTGAAGATTCAAAAATCTACAGAGCGTGGGTACATAATTACGCAAAACTTGCTTATAACAGCGTGGCGGCCTGGTTGGAAAACAATGGAGCTATCCCAGAAGCGATTGTCCCTGTCAAAGGCTTGGCTGAGAATCTGCAACTGCAGGACCGGGTGGCACAAAGTATGAAGGATTTCCGGCATATCCATGGGGCGCTCAGCCTGGAAACCATTGAGGCCAAACCGGTATTCGACGGTGATCAAATCCGCGCTCTCGAAATAGAAGAAAAGAACCGCGCTAAGGAGATCATTGAAGACTTCATGATCGCGGCTAACGGCGTCACTGCACGCTATCTCTCGGCGGGCAAATTCCCTTCGATCCGCCGCGTGGTCCGCATTCCAAAACGATGGGATCGGATTGTTGAAATCGCCGGGGAATACAAGTTCAGGCTTCCGGAGATCCCGGATTCAAAAGCGCTGGAGGAGTTTCTGGTCAGGGAAAAAGCCGCGGATCCGCTGCGCTTCCCCGACTTATCTTTGGCTGTGATCAAGCTTTTGGGCTCTGGCGAATATATTGCAGAGCTTCCTGACGGGAATGTCCCGGGCCACTTTGGTCTGGCGGTCAAGGACTATGCTCACTCAACGGCTCCGAATCGCCGTTATTCCGACCTGCTTACCCAACGCTTGTTGAAAGCCGCCTTGGATGGGAAACCTGTGCCCTATAATAAAGATGAACTGGATGTTCTGGCGGCTCATTGCACCGAAGCAGAAGATGCGGCGACCAAAGTCGAACGGCAAGTCGGTAAATCCGCCGCCGCGCTCCTGCTCGAATCGAGAATCGGAGAACAGTTTGATTCGATTGTCACAGGTGCTTCCGAGAAAGGGACGTGGGTTCGGCTTCTCACCGTACCTGTTGAAGGCAAGCTCGTACAAGGGTTTGAAGGCATGGACATCGGCGAACGGGTACGGGTGCAGTTAACTTCTGTAGATGTTCAGCAAGGCTTTATTGATTTCAAGAAAGTCGGCTCATCAAAACATTGATACGAAAGCTCACGCATTCGTATTCAAAATAGAAAATAATACGAGGAGAATAAACATGCCAGAGTTCGGATCGCCCTTTTCAGGATTAGCAAACGACAGAAAGCTCACAGCTGATGAGCTCGTCAGAGCAATTCGTTTCATGGTGGCTGCAGAGTACGAAGCGACTCAGTTGTACATGCAGCTTGCCGAGTCCACCGATAACAAGCTCGCCGTGGAAGTGCTCAAGGACATAGCGGACGAGGAACGTGTACACGCTGGAGAGTTTCTGAGATTGCTCCGCGAGCTTGCCCCCGATGAAGAAAAGTTCTATGCCCAGGGATCAAAAGAAGTAGAAGCAGAAATCAAGAAAATGAAATAAAGAATTCCCGGGAAAAACCGCCCACCAACCATAAGGAGACCGATATGAACAAGAAAGACACAGACAATTCCTCGACCATGCTTGAAGCAACACCGCCCCTCGCCTTACCCCCTCTTCCGTATGCCGAAAACGCATTCGAACCGGTTATATCAGCCAAAACGATGAGTTTTCACTACGGGAAACATCACAAAGGCTATGTGGACAACCTGAACAAGCTGATTGCAGGAACAGAATATGCCGACCTGCCATTGGAGAAGATTATCACCAGTACCGCAGGAAAGCTAGAAAGAATCGCCATCTTCAACAACGCAGCCCAAACCTGGAACCACACGTTCTATTGGAAAAGCATGAGACCGAAAGGAGGCGGTGAACCGCCGGCTGCACTCTTGCAGAAAATTGCAGCAGCCTTCGGCAACCTCGACGCCTGCAAGAAGGAGCTTGCCAGCGCGGCCGTTTCACAATTCGGGAGTGGTTGGGCCTGGCTTGTCCTCGAGGGTGACAAGCTCAAGGTGGTGAAGACCGCCAATGCTGATATCCCAATGACGATGGGCCTGAAACCCTTGCTCGCCATCGACGTGTGGGAGCATGCTTACTACCTGGATTATCAGAATCGTCGTGCTGACTATGCCAATGCCGTGCTCGACAAGCTGATCAACTGGGAATTTGCCCTACAGAACGCCAGCTAATGGCGGGCACATAAAGGACAGCGGAGCTCATCGCATAATAGATTCCTGCGGCGGTGGGCATCAGAAAAAAAGTGCCTCTTCTTTGAATGCTGTTGAATACAGCATGGAGGCAAACTAAACAATGACGAGGTTAAAATCGTCAACTGGAGGAGTTACCATGAAAGGTTATGTGCAAAATATCGAGAGCATTGCCGTCAAGAATGAAGATTTTCGCCAGGTGCTTTACACAGCCAGGAACTGCCAGCTCGTTGTCATGGCGTTGAAGCCCAAGGAAGAGATCGGGATGGAAGTGCACAAGCTCGATCAGTTCTTCCGGGTGGAGGAAGGGACCGGCGAGGCCGTTCTCGGTGGCGTTCACACGGTGATCAAAGCGGGCTTCGCCGTGATCGTCCCGGCCGGTACGAATCACAACATCATCAATACCGGCAGTGTCCCAATGAAGCTTTATACGATCTATGCGCCGCCGAATCATCGGGACGGCGTTGTCCACCATACCCGCGCCGAAGCGGAGAAGGACAACGAACACTTCGACGGTAAAACGACGGAATAGAGATCTAACTGAACGCTGGAGTGATTGTTCGCACTGAGCAAGACGATTATATTCATGTGCGCACAGCCCTGGACACATATCGCCACCCAATCTCTGGCTGAAGCCAGCCACTGCTTCACAGTGTAGGCCATGCAGGGCCGCGCCAGCGAAGTCACAGGTAGACAAAGGAGTTTGAAATGACAATTACTGCTTTCTTTACGTTAGTTTTGGGGATCCTATTGTTGCTCTTTGGGCGGCGAGTCTTCTGGCTTTTTGTGGCTGTGGCTGGTTTTATTGCCGGGCTCACTTTTGCCACGCAGTTTATGAGCGGCCAGCCAGAATTGGTCATCCTGTTGATTGCCGTCATCGCGGGGATCATCGGCGCTTTCCTGGGGATTATGCTGGAGGGGTTGGCCATCCTGATAGCCGGTTTCCTGGCCGGTGGTTACCTGGCGACCACCCTGGTGGCTTCCCTGGGGCTGACCTTCTCCGCCGGATACGGGGTGATTTACATCATCGGTGGCATCATTGGGCTGCTCCTGGTTGCGGCCCTTTTCGATTGGGCCATCATCTTCCTGTCCGCGCTGCTGGGGGCTGAAATCATCATACCTTTCTTGAGCATCCCTGCCTCGGCCTACTGGCTGGTATTCCTAGGGCTGCTCATCGTTGGCATCCTGGTGCAAGCCGGTATCTGGCATCGCCGGTATCCTGTCCAGCGTACGTGGGTGCGCCGCCGAAGGGCTTAACTCCAACAAGCCGAAAGCCTTACCTCCATCCATCCCTTTCCTGAAAGCTTTCCATTGCTTCCAGGAAAGTGGTGGTCACCTAGGGGGCTGAATAATTACACGTGAGGATCCTATGAGCAACAAACGACAATTCTCATTCAAAGCGACTCGATACCAGCGTATAATGAAAAACACCTGCCGCTGAATTGCAACTGCGGCAGGAATGTTATTCGCGGAGGAATGAATGGGCTTACCCCTTAAGGGCAACACACTGAATAATGCAGGAAATCTTACCGGCGCAGCCCAGCCCAAAGTTTCCGAGCAATTGCTGGAAATGGCACGCAAAGAATCAGATGACGTTTTGAAGGAACTCGAGTCGCAGTCAAGCGGCCTGAGCGCGGCGGAAGCTGAAGCCCGCGTCAAACGTGACGGGTTGAACGAGATCGCACGCGAGAAGCGTCAATCGCCGCTGATGCGTTTGTGGGACAACGTCAGGAATCCGCTGGTGCTTTTGCTAATCGGGCTGGGAATACTCTCTTATTTAACCGGTGACCTGCGCGCAATGATCGTCATTTTTGTGATGGTAGTGCTGGGCATTGTGCTGCGCTTCTACCAGGAGATGCGCGCCGACAACGCCGCCGAAAAACTCAAGGCCATGGTCAACACCACTGCCACCGTTGTGCGCGATGGTAAAGATACCGAGGTTCCACTCAAGATGCTTGTGCCGGGCGACATCGTCCGCCTAGCGGCCGGAGACATGGTGCCTGCCGACGTGCGCGTGTTGACCGCCAAGGACTTGTTCCTTAACCGGGCGGCGCTCACAGGCGAGTCAATGCCCGTTGAAAAGAAAGCCGCCTCATCGTCCGGAGAGATTCGGAATCCGCTCGAGTTGCCGAACATCTGCTTCCTCGGATCAAACGTCGAAAGCGGAACCGCCTCCGCGGTCGTCATCCACACCGGCGATAAAACTTATTTTGGCTCACTGGCCGCCAGCATTGTCGGACAGCGTCAACTAACCAGCTTCGATAAGGGCGTCAATAAATTCACCTGGCTGATGATCCGCTTTATCGCCGTGATGGTGCCCGCCGTTTTCCTGATCAATGGATTGAGCAAGCACAATTGGCTGGAAGCCTTCCTGTTTGCGATGGCAGTGGCGGTTGGGCTGACGCCTGAGATGCTGCCGATGATCGTGACTGTTAACTTGTCGAACGGTGCGCTGGCGATGGTGCGCAAGAAAGTGATCGTCAAACGACTGAACTCCATTCAAAACTTCGGCGCGGCGGATGTGCTATGTACCGATAAGACAGGGACTCTCACTGAAGGCAAGATCGTGCTGGAGAAGCATCTGGATGTGCGCGGCAATGACAGCCCGCGCGTTTTGCATTACGGATATATGAACAGCTACTATCAGACTGGCTTGAAGAACCTGACGGATGAAGCCATTCTGAATCATGGCGACTTGAACGAAGCGCTTCAAGTGGACGAAAAGTTTCGCAAGATCGACGAACTGCCTTTTGATTTTCAACGTCGTCGCATGTCAGTCATTTTGGAAAACGACCAGAACCAACAGATCCTGATCTGCAAAGGCGCGGTCGAAGAGATCATGCGCCTCTCGACACATGTGGAAGTCGAGGGCGAAGTTTTGGAAGTGACGGCTGAACATGACGAACATCGCAAGCGGCGCGTGAAAGAATTAAACGAGGAAGGTTTCCGCGTCATCGCGGTTGCGTATCGAACATTCCCAGGTGATAACGATGAGCCTCATTATTCTGTTAAAGATGAATCGGATTTGACCCTGATGGGTTACATGGCTTTCCTCGACCCGCCCAAGGAGTCGGCGATGGAAGCCTTGAAGCGGCTGAAGACGCTGAATGTGGATGTCAAAATCCTGACAGGTGATAACGAGATCGTCACGGCTTACATCTGTAAACAGGTGGGCATGCCAGTGGACAAGATTCTGCTTGGCTCACAGATCGAGACGATGAGCGAACCAGAGTTGGCCGAAGCCGCCAGCCTGACTAATATTTTTGCCAAGCTGGCTCCTGCCCAAAAAGAACAAATCATCCATGCCTTGCAGAGCAAGGAACATGTGGTCGCGTTCATGGGCGACGGTATCAACGACGCACCCGCACTCAAAGCCACGGATGTGGGCATTTCCGTGGACAGCGCAGTGGACATCGCCAAAGAGTCATCCGACATTATTCTGTTGGAAAATAGTCTGCTAGTTTTGGAGCAAGGTGTGATGGAAGGCCGCCGCGTGTTTGGCAACATCATCAAGTACATCAAGATGGCGGCCAGTTCCAACTTTGGCAACATGTTCAGCGTGGTGGGAGCCAGCGCCTTCCTGCCATTTCTGCCGATGCTCCCGATCCAGGTGCTGACCAATAACCTGCTCTACGATTTCTCGCAGACCACCATCCCCACCGACCAAGTGGACGCCGATTGGTTGACGCAGCCTCGCAAATGGACCATCGGAGAGATACAGCGCTTCATCATCTTCATCGGGCCGATCAGCTCGATCTTCGACTATGCCACTTTCTTTGTCATGATCTATGTGTTCAATGCCTGGAATAATCCCGCGCTATTTCATACAGGTTGGTTTGTGGAATCGCTCTTCACGCAGACGTTGATCATCCACGTCATCCGCACCAACAAGATTCCCTTCATCCAGAGCCGCGCCAGTTGGCCGCTGATATTCACCTCGATCATCATCGTGGCGGTCGGCGCGTGGCTGACAGTTTCTCCGCTGGCAACCACGCTCGGATTTGTGGCCCTGCCTCCGCTCTACTGGTTGATCCTGGCAGGACTGCTGGTCTGCTACGTGTTGCTGACACAAGTAGTGAAGGTCTGGTTCTATCGCAAGTTCGGAGAATGAGGAGATAGAAAGATTGGATGAATGTAATCTACAAAGACTGACACATTTAATTGACACATCTAAGTAAACCCTTTACACTTTCCTCCCCGATGGGGAGTAGCCGCCCGGCCTTGCCGGGATGAACAGTCGACATACCGGACTTTGTCCCGGCTGTTCAAAGTGCTTTCTTGCGCGAGACCATCATGCTTATTTGGCATGGTGGTTTTTTTATCTCATAGGAGATGTTATGGGATTACTCACAATCACATTGATTTCCATTGGCCTCGCAATGGACGCTTTGGCGGTCTCGTTGGGAATCGGCACAGCCGGGCAAATCGCAGACTTGCGTGGCAAAATCCGCCTAGCGGCCCACTTCGGCATTTTTCAGTCCGTAATGACAACATCGGGCTGGCTGGCGGGCGAGACAATCGTTCAATACGTCGAAGCGTTTGATCACTGGATTGCTTTTGCCTTGCTCGGTTATGTAGGCATCAACCTTATCCGAGCTGGGTTGGATAAAGATGGGAAAGCCTTCGAACAAGACCCCTCAATCGGACGAACTTTAGTTGTTCTTTCATTTGCGACTAGTATTGATGCTTTTGCAGTTGGCTTGAGCATCGCGGTTCTCAATGTTCCGGTGTTGCTTTCTGTCATTGTGATTGGCGTCGTTACGTTAATCTTATCCGCGATAGGCTTGTTCGCAGGAATCCGCCTTGGCGAAACCTTTGGCAAGCGAATGGAAATTCTTGGCGGCCTGATTCTTATTGGTATTGGGATAAGGGTCGTCCTCACTCACATTTTTTCGTAGAATGGCGGATGAATGTAATCCAAGGATATATCATTTTTGAAAATTGCATCGGCGATGTAATCATAAGCGAACACAATATTTTGTTGCGGCAAGGCTGGTAATCACTGTTTATGGGGATACTGTCCCAAGAATATATGACAATTCCGCCCCCCTTAAAGCAGGGAGCGGAATTGTCCTTTTGAGTATGGATAGACTTCAACACTATTCCCGGCGTTCAAAATCTCGTCTTTTTTGGCGGCGCTTAGAAAGTTTATTTAGTTGTTGAAATTGGTGCAGGCGCAGTAGTCTGCTTTCGAGCCAACATCAAGATGGGAATCCCCGTTATATATAGTAGATAGCCCAGCACCGATGTCAGTGATGGATTTCCGTTGTAGCCTACCAGAGCCTTGAGCACCAAACCGATTTCGCTGCTATCACTTAAAATCGGATTTAAGTTCCACACATGTTCGATTACCACGGGGATGGTACCAGCCTCATTAAATTCATGGATACCAAGCCCAACCATCCCAGCAGCAAAAATGATGAGCAAAGTGTTCGTTGCACTAAAAAAACCTCTCAAGCTGAGTTTTCTTGTAGAAGTAAATAACACCCAGCCCAATACTGTTGCAGTTGTCAAGCCGAGCAATGCCCCTATCAGAGTCTGGGCCGGGTTAGATGCCAATCTCGTTGCCAATAGGAACAGCGCAAGTTCGATACCTTCACGAAGTACCGCCAATAGTGCCAGAGCGAACAATGCTTTCTGTCCTTTGCTCACCGCGGCTAGGTTGATTTGAGCCTCAATCTCATTTTTTATATTGCCGCCGTGTTCTTTCATCCAGAAAATCATCCAGGTTAGCACGCCTGCTGCCAGTAACATGGCGACGCCTTCAAAAACCTGCTCACCCTTGCCCTCAAATTCCATTCCAAATAGGTTTAGCGCGACGGCTGTCACACCACTTAACATGACTGCCACGCCCACTCCTTGCCACACCGTTGTATTTAGATCGGTGCGTTTCAACTTGACTAGCACCCCAAGCACGATTCCGATAATGAGAGCGGCTTCCAGCCCCTCCCGCAGTGATAGAAGAAAACTTGCGAACATTTGTCGGCCTCCTGATAAGGTTAGGTAATAGGGTGTTCTTTCATCTCCGGCTTTGCTTTGATTCCTTGACAATAACAAACCAGATGATAGAATGAACAAAGCATGTAGCAATTACAAAAATTAGTATATGCTAAATTACTTAATTAGTACAGTATATCAAAAAGCATAAAATATAGGTGATTTATGTCACATACGCCGTTATCTTTGACTCAAATCCGCCCCACCTACACAGTAGAAAACTACCTGATGACCATGCAGGTCATGGAACGGGATTATGGTGAGATTGTCGCTGCCCGTTTAGCGGAGATGCTAAATGTTGCTCCAGCGACAGTTGCCATGACACTCAAGAGAATGGAACGCGATAATTGGATTACTGGGACAGGGCGGAAAGCAGTTCACCTCACTGAAACTGGACGCGCTGCAGCCCATTCTGTTATCCGTCGTCATATGCTAACCGAGTGGTTGCTTGTGAGTGTGTTAAAAGTGCCGCTTTCGGAGACCCACAACGAAGCGCATAGCATTGAACACGCTATCTCCTCGCAATTGGAAGATCGTATGCGCGAAATTCTCGGAAACCCAAAAGTTTGCCCACATGGAAATCCATTTCCCGGCTGTGAGCAAGCAACCAGTCAATGGGTCCCGTTGACAGATTTGCCAGTCGGAGCGGCGGTTACTGTCCGGCGCATTCATGAATTTGCTGAAGACAATTTTGAATTATTGGACTTTCTGGTCGGAAGTGGGGTTGTGCCAGGTGCGCCGATTATGATCATAGATGTCTTGCCCTTCAACCAAACTTTGACTATTAAAGTGGCCAATAAACCTATTACACTCGGCTTTCCATCTGCACGTTTTATCTTTGTCGAAAAAGCTACATAATCTTGGCTGTTCAAGATGCCTAGGCTTTTTACAAAGATGCATTTAGAAAGCAGGGACTCACTGAGAATAAAACCATGTCAATAACGACCAGCAATGCCTTGACTCTGGCCTTTGATGGCTACAAAAGTGGAAAAGCCATCTG
>Ga0172369_10006673_pt1 | contig 13663 bp, 16 predicted proteins | sample LakKiv25m_FD_114539 | JGI IMG/M metagenome (GOLD analysis project Ga0172369, IMG submission 114539) | Freshwater microbial communities from Kabuno Bay, South-Kivu, Congo - kab_022012_11.25m | ecosystem: Environmental > Aquatic > Freshwater > Lake | place: Democratic Republic of the Congo... | reverse complement strand
TGTTTTCATACTGCATAAATAACTGTTGCCGGAATTGATATTTTTTGTCTTTTTGAGCCAGGTTATCGTAATGGCCTTCGGAATTAAAAGCGCCCCTCGTCCTATTTCCCTTCAATATCCCCCACGGCTTCGGTATGGCTAAAGTCATGACCTATCTTATTTAACAATATACAGCCTGCAACTGCTAAAATTATTAATATTTTTTTCAACATAAATTCCTCCTAAAACCCCATAGCCATGGAAGCCATTATGCCATTTTTGTCTCCCCGTTCCAATGTCTCATTTGTTGAGCTGTTCCATTGATATTCCAGCTTAAAAACCCATGTTTCAATCGGCCGATAATTCATGCCTAAGGTAAAACGTCTTTCTTTATTAGCGCCGTCTCCTGCATCGCCATCATCTCCAATATCTACCCAGTCATAACGACTGACTAAGGTGAATTCAGGGTCTTTGAATCCTTTCCCCATGAAAGTATCATTAAAAAACTCTGGCCAGAAATGATATCTCGGTTCAATATAAAAGCCCCGCATATATCTAGGAGCGCTGACCTCATCAGCGGCATTGTCATTATCATGGTCGACCAGCGCGCCATTTTCAAAATCAAGATACGCAAAATCTCCCGCTATCTCAAAAGGACCTCTTTTAAAATTGATGTCTGTGCCTAAACCTATTAGATTGTCCTGGCCATTACGAGTCGCACTCCCCGAACGTCCATACCTGCCAATATAACTGCTTAACCCCAACTCCAAATTGAGATTTAATCCTAAACCAACGCGGCCAACAAAGGCTTTATTGTTATTCGCGTCCGAGCTTATTGAGCCTTTGGCATTGCGCATCCCTGTATCTGATATATCTTCGTCTAAACCATTTATAATATAACCTTCATAATTAAGATAAGAATATGGCAGCATTTTCCAATCTAAGGCTTCTCCTATGTTAAACTCTCCAAATGCGCCAAATCCAGACTCCATCCATGTTGCGGAAAGCAGTCTGCGGCTGACTATGGGCCTTTCAGTCAGATCCTGAATATCCGAATCGTGCAAAAGATTAAACTTTCCAAAAGGCACCAGAACAATTCCCCCTCTTAAATTTACCATGTCATTTATAAGGTAGCTTATCCATGCCTGCTCAACCTTGGCTTCTCCCTGGCCAGGGTCTGCCGCGTTTGGGCCGCCATGCTCTATCTCGTATTCACTATAAAAAAGCAGCCTCTCGTGCGGCTGTGCCCCTAAATTTAGAATAAATCTTGCCTGGTCAAAGGTAGAATTAGAATTTTCAAAATTTTCAAATTCTATATCTGCGTAGCCGCCTACGCTTACATTGCCAAAACCAGAGGGATTCTTGATTAAAAGGCCTCCTTTTCCAAACGTGCCCTCATATCTGCCCGCGTATTCCACATCTAGAACTTTCTTGTCTACCTTTTCTTCAATTTTACTTGTCCTTTCTTCCTGCCTTTTATCTAATGTTTCGACCTGCGCCTGAAGCCTTTGAATCTTTGATTCATAATCTTCTCTGAGTTTCTGTATTTCTGCCTTTAGATCTCCAATTTCATCCGCCCAGGCTATGCTGGCAGAAGAAAACATTAACATAAAAACCGTTGTTACCAGAACAGCTTTCTTCACAACACCCCCTTTTTTGTTATTGAAATTAATTTTCAATAATATATTAAAAAAATTTACACCTTGCACCTGTTGCATATTCCAAATATCTGCAATCTATGATTTGTGAGCGTAAAGCCATGCTTTTTTGCCAGTTTATCCTGCATCTTTTCTATCTCTGGTTTCATTACCTCAATAAACCTTCCGCATTTTGTGCATATAAGGTGATCGTGGTGTTCATGCCCATATTTATGTTCGAATCTAGATATGCCGTCTCCAAAGTCTATTTCTCCGCATAAACCGGATTCAGATAACAATTTCATGGTCCTGTAAACAGTAACATAACCAATCCCAGGATATCTCTTTTTCACGAGTTTATACAATTCATCGACCGATACATGTTTTTCTGTGGAAAGAAAAATGTCCAGAATCTTCTCCCTCTGCGGCGTATGCCTCAAGCCTTTAGACCCTATAAATTCGCCGAGCACATCGAATTCTTTTCTTCTCATAAATATCCTGCATAATTGAAAATCATTTTCAATTATAATAGAACTATTTTATTTGTCAAGGAAAATCTGCCCTTCGGCCGGCAGAGACTTTAACAGATTTTCCGCAAACCCGCCGATCTTTGTGGCGGATCCGACTGAATAAGGGGCATCGAAGGAAAAGATTCCCGAGAGGTTATATAATATAACCTTCGTCATATTTCTGGATGATTATTTCCCAATCGGTTTTATTGAGCCTCTTTACTTCCAGGATCTTATGGCCTTCATATTCCATCGCCTTTGGAACTTCGCTTATTGCAGGTTCATAATCAACGATAATCTTTAAAACCTGGCCTGAGTCCAACTCTTCCAATGCCAGCTTTGCCTTTACAAAATTATCCGGACAAATAGTTCCTTTTAGATTTAATTCCCTGTTAATTTTGTGTTCCTCAATAAATTTACCATTGATATAGGCCTGGGTTTTGACATACTTTGGGTTTTCAAATATCTCCTGCGCAAAGCCATGTTCGATAATGTTACCGAGATATAAAAAGATCACATAGTCAGCCAGCCTTTTTGCCTGCCTTAAACTATGAGTGACCAGAATAATGGTATATTTATCCTTTAACGCCAGGAATTTCTGTTCAATGCGTTCAGATGAGACAGGATCCAGGGCTGAAGTAGGTTCGTCCCCTAAAATAATCTCAGGTTCTACAGCCAGGCCCCTTGCAAGGCAAAGTCTTTGCTGCTGGCCTATAGATAATTTAGAAGCAGGGCTATTTAACCTGTCCTTTACTTCGTTCCAAAGGCTGGACTCTTTCAAATAACGATGAACTATCTCATTTAATTTCTTCTTGTCTTTCAGGCCGTGTATCCTTGGCCCATACGCTACATTTTCATAAATAGACATTGGCAGGACCTGCGGTTTCTGGGAAAGGAGCCCCATCTTTTTTCTTAAATCCATAACCTCTACTTTAGGGCTATAAATATCTTCGCCATCAACTAAAACCTGTCCGTTGACACTGATTCCATCCTGCAGATCTATCAAACGATTAAAAGATTTCAGTAATGTCGTCTTGCCGCAGCCCGAAGGCCCGATTATCGCAGTAATCTTCTTATCCGGGATATCGATACTAATATTATTCAATGCCTGATGCTGGCCATACCATACGTTTAGACTTTTTACGCTTATATGCGTCTTGAATTCCATAACTTCTCCTCTCAGAAACTTGACACTTCTGACAATGTCACACGTGTCAAGTTTCTAGGATCTATTTGATAATATTCCTGGTAAACTTTTTGGACAAGATCCTTGATAATATACTTATGAATAAAATTATTACAGTCAATACAAGAGCTGACGCATAACCCCTCTCCTGCACTTCAGGAAAAGGCGTGCCTAATTGAAAAAATATTGCCAGAGGCAGTGTTGCTACCGGCTTAAACAGGGAATAAGGCAAAGAATCGGTAAAGCTTGCGGTAAATAAGACTGCGGCGGCATCGCCGATACCTCTCCCGAATGCAATCAAGACTGCTGTCATTAATCCGGGCAATGCCTGTTTAAAAACCACCTTCATCGCTGTTTCCAACCTGGTTGCGCCTATCGCAAAAGAAGCCTCTTTTAGTTCAAAAGGGATCATTTTCAGGACTTCGTCCATGCTTCTTGCCATAATAGGTATTATCAATAATGCTACGGTGATTATGCCGGCTAAAAGCGAAGCCTTCAGGCCAAAGAAAATCATCACTGTAAAGCCGAATGCTCCGTAAACAATAGAAGGTATGCCCCATAAGACATCGAGAAAAAAGCGCACAGATAAAGCAAGCCTTGAATTCTTCTTAAGGTATAGATTCAAATAAAAAACAACAGGTACGGTTACCATGACAGCTAAAAATGTGGCCCCAAAGCCTAAAACAATTGATCCGAGTATGGCATTGAGTATGCCGCCTTCTTTGCCTAAATAATACCCGCCTTTCGGAGTCTTAATAAGCATGTCCAGGTTTATCGCAGGGAAACCTTTTAAAAATATTACCGCTAAAATAAAGATTAAAATTCCAGTTACTGTAAACGCAGAAATTATCATTAAGGCTTTAAAGATATTTTCTTCAAATTTCCTTTGGAAATTTGATCCTGAGAAGGCGTTAAAAAATGCGGAGAAATAGTGAACGACCGCAAGAAGTCCTGAGCAAAGCGAAGGACATTTTAGCCAACGCAGGGCCTTAATTATTTTTTTAACCATCTTAACCTTCGCTCCTTTCTATACGCAAAAGAATCCCCCATCCAAACATATTAAATAAGGTTGTAATTAACAGCAAAATAAATGCCGCTAAGAGCACTGCTGCGTCATATAAAGGTATAGACATCATCTCTCCATAGGTATTAGCGATAAGCGCAGGCAAAGGATAAGCAGTATCAAATATAGATTTAGTAAACCCATGAAGAGAACATCCTGCTACCATCAAAACTGCCATTGTTTCTCCAAAAGCACGCGAGAGGCCAAGGATTATTGCAGCGATAATCCCTGGTTTTGCCTTCTTTAGGACCGCATATTTTATAGTCTGCCATTTAGTTGCGCCTAAAGCCAAGGACGCCTCTCTCGTTTCAACAGGCACGGTCCGCAAAACTTCTTCAACAACAGAAATAATTACCGGAAAAACCATCACAGCCAGGACAATGCCTCCTGTAAGAGCAGTAAAACCAGTGTAATTGTCTGATGCAAACGGGAAAAATGGCAATTTTTCGCTAAGGTACGGCATAAGATAATCTCTCACTAACGGCACAATAGCAATTATTCCCCATACACCATAGACCACCGGAGAAATTCCAGCCAATAAATCAATTATTGGTTTGGCAAATTCCCGCACTCGCTTAGGCGCATATTCTGATATATATATTGCCGTCAGTATGCTGAACGGCACAGCAATGACCATGGCAATAGCAGTTACCCAAAGCGTGCCGCTAATAAAACTTGCAAGGCCAAATTGGCCCTGGCTAGGATGCCATGCATTTGAAAAAAGTAAATTTTTCAGACTCGTTATTGCTAATATCGGCCTGGACCTTTGGTATAAGCCAAATGCCATCAGGAAGGCAAGGCCAAGCACAAAAAGGCATAAATTAAACATAAGCCGACGTGCAAAAATATCTTTAAATTTTCTTGTATTCATATTTTCTTTAATCTTAACAATTTACTTATTCTAAATTCCTCAATACCCTTTCTTTTTCTGAATCCGGCAGAGACAAGCTTGTTCCAACCTCATCAACAATCTTCGTTCCTTCCTCAGAAAGGCTAAACTCAATAAATTCTTTCACCAAACCATTGGGTTTACTTTTGACAAAGAAATAATTTTTTCTTGTAGCCGGGTATCTCCCAGCCCTTATGGCTTTAATTGCTGACTCACGGCTTTCATAGATTTCATCCGGATCAGCTATGCCATTTTCATTAGAGTCGATCGGCACTATCCTTGCGCCTTTAACAACTGTCCCATCTCGGGTAAAGATGTAACTGAAGTTATTAAATCCAAGACCTACAGGGTCTCTTTTAGCAGCCTCAAGTAACCCCGGATCGCCATAGATACCAACCCCTCTCAAATCTTCCTGCTTTTTACCTAAATACACTGCCCAGCTTTGCGCTGCGCCGCAGGAATCCGAGCGGGTATAAACATGCAGTTTTTTGTCTATCTTTTTGCCAATCACCTCATCCCACGTAGTAACTATTCCTGTAACATAGATATCGATCCAAGCCTGGCGTTTTACGCCTTTCTTTATAAGATCGGCCAAAGCCGGATTTTTATCGCTGGTTACCGGAAATACTGCATCATGCAGAATATATACCGGCACAATGCCTTTCTTTATTTCTGCAGGGTCAGGGTCACGCGAAACCATTCCAATATCCACTAAACCTGCGATTGTGTCAGCTGCGCCTTTACCTGCACCGCCTGCTGAGACATCAATTTTTACTTTAGGATGTAGTTTTTGAAAAGCCTCTGCCCATGCCACTGCCGTAGGGTAAATCGCCCAAGCGCCGGATAGAGTTATTGTACCTTCAAGTTTTTCGTCTTGACTAAGACCCATTGCATAGCTTGACAATAAAATGCCTATTACTACTAAACCACTGATTATTTTTTTCATTTTTATCGCCCCCATTCGTGTCATTGCGAAGAGCTAAACGACGAAACAGCCTCTAAACACAAAGGTCCTTTCGTCCCAGCTTCTGTCAGGACTTACAATAACAGGTTAACTTATTAAAACTGTAATGTCAACTGTCCAATCAAAGCATTATTATCAGTTTCTTTAGCCGCTTCATCCTTAAATTCATAATTAACCTGTAAGAATGCCCACTTGTTAAAATACCAGTTACCTCCCAAGGTGTAAACATTTTTTTCATTCTTATTTACTTTTATATCAGGGTCATAGGTATCAAACTTAAACACTCCCTGAAACTTCTTGGGAATAAAATAATATCCTGTTTGAAGATACCACCCGTCTTTGTTGGTTGCGCCATCATTACCTTTAATATATTCACCCTTGAAGGAAACTGTATCTCCTGCATAGGCAAACTCCAAACCATATCTATCCCGGTCAATGTTTGAAGAGGTTGTACTGGCAGCATAACTTCCCGCATAATAAGAACTTCCTATTGACCATGCTTTAAAAGGATGAAATACTAATCTTCCCGCATAATCTTTCTGCTCATTAGTATCTGCTGATACGTTGATACCAGCGCCGTTAAATATACCAAAAGTATACTCGATCAGATTATAATCTGCCTTTGGTAAAAGACTCCCGCTGGCCTGAATTCCAACATCACGGCCGTTTTTATTACCCAGGATGTCGTTGGCACTGCGGCCCGTTACGGCCTCAACGATCTGAGAACGGTTAATGGTTTCTAATTTCGTATTTGAAGCGAGATTCTCCTGGCTAAACGGTATTAATGTCTGTCCAAGAATTAATTTCAAATACGGATTAACTTTATAGCCGACTATCGCATCTAATAAAGTCACTGCTGTTCCGCCAGATTCAACCTGCATGCGGTAATCAAACCGTTCGGTAATATCTCCCTGGAGATTAAACCTGGCCCGTCTGACATCAAAAACATCATTAGCGCTCTTGTCATTGCGATAACGTAGTTGAGTATAACCGCTTATCTTAATAGGTTTACCAGCGATTACTGTAAACTCTTTTTGCGTTTCTTTTTCTTCTTGTTTCTTTACTGCTAAATCAGCCCTGAATCCTATAGCATCATCTTTAGTGACTACGCCTTTCTCTACAAGAAGATCCAGCAGCCTGTCCATATCAGTCTCAGCTGCAAAAGATAAGGGCGCTAAAATAAAAAAGCTGACTGCCAGCCAAATTAAAAGTATAAAATTTTTCATTTCTTGTCCTCCAGATTTTGCGAAGCAAAATTTGTCCCGAGCAACCCTGTTTATCTCCATCAAGTTGCGAGGGGCTTTTTGCTCCGTGCCTCCAGTTGGCTGGTCAGCTGATAATTATATTAGCATTTCTATTAGCTGCAGCTATCTGCTAGCTAAATTTATATATCACCTAAATCCCACCTCCTTTCCCGATTAACCAGATATCATCAAAACGTGTTTTTTCTGTCTTATCTATCTGGACAATTTTTGAATTATGCACAGTGATTTGAACATAACCGTATTTTAAACTATTCACTGCTCTGATTATTTCTTTAAGTATTACCTCGCTTACAGCGCTTTTGTCATTTTGTTTTAGACCCATTAGTGCCTCTCAATTTTTTTGAAGCAAAAATTGATCCCGATTCCATTACAGAACGTTGGTGGATGAGGGGCCAATTTTTAGATATTAATCCTTCGCTGCATATTATCCAGAGTTATGGCAGCCCGGGATTCGTTCGCCCGCCACAGAAACAATAGCGGGCTCATAAAAAAACCCACTTACCATTTTATATTTTTTGGTAGTGGGTTGTCCCGTTCTACGAATTATATTTTATTATAGCTACATAGACAGGCCTCCAGCCATTACCAAAGAAAATTTACAGCTACAACACATAGCCATATATTGATTTCTCTGGTTAATAGAAATTTCATTGAGAACAAGTCTCGATAGAGCTGATTTTTGTAATTTTAACATCTTAATCCTTTACTATATTATCCCTATCAATATTATAGAGTTTATCATATTAATTAAATTCTGTCAAGGAAAATCTGCCCTTCGGCCGGCAGAGACTTTAACAGATTTTCTGCAGACCCTCCGATCTTTGTGGCGGGTCAAGAAATCACACTTTTAGCCAATTTTGAGATTAAAAAGATTGATATAATTTCCTATGCTATCAAGCAAAAAATACCGCAAAGACTTTTGCGGCGCAAGTAAAATTTCTACTCTACTATATCTCCAACTATTGGTTCAACCTTGATCTTTATCTTTTCGAGATATTTTATTGCCTTATCCAGATTCTCCTTGGCGCCTTCAAGTTCCAGAGTTACCTCTCCCACTGTCTCGGTAATCCTTGCCCTTCTGATATTCGGGATCACTTCGTATTTCTTCGCCATGGTATAGATCGCTGGTTCCTTTATCAATTCCTGAGGAAATACCAGATGCACCATTTTTTTAGGCATGTTAACCTACTCCTTTCTTCTCAAGTGACAGAATTGTTCATAATCTATAAGTTTGGTTATACTGGGATTTTCTCCGCATACAGGGCATTTTGGGTCCCTTGAAACTTTCACCTGCCTGAAGAATGAATCCAATGCATTGAACACTAATAATTTTCCTGCCAGAACTTCACCTATACCTAATACATATTTTAAAACTTCGTTTGCCTGGATTGTACCTATTATGCCTGCAACTGCGCCAAGTATCCCTGCCTCCTGGCAGCTTGGCACAAGCCCAGGTGGAGGAGGTTCAGAAAACAGGCATCTATAACAAGCGCTCTTATGCGGCAGGATTGTTATTGCCTGGCCGTCAAACCTGAATATGCCTCCGTGGGATAAAGGCTTATTGAAAAACACGCAGGCGTCATTAACCAGATACCTTGTCGGGAAATTATCTGAACCGTCTACGACCATATCATAGTCTTTGATAATATCCAGGATATTGGCTGATGTAAGCCTTATATTATAAGGTATAACTTTTACATCTGGATTTATAGCGTTTAACCTGTCTTTCGCAGAGTCCACCTTTGGACTGCCCACAGTATTAACGGAATGGACTATCTGGCGCTGCAGGTTATTAAGTTCAACCTTATCTGAATCCACAATGCCAAGCGTGCCGATCCCGGCAGAAGCTAAATACAATGCACACGGAGAGCCTAAACCGCCTGCGCCTATTATTAAAACCTTGGCATTTAATAATTTCTCCTGGCCTTTGCCGCCGACAGCAGGCAGCAAGATCTGCCTTGAGTATCTTTCAATCTGGTCATCGCGTAATTTCATTTAGAGCCTCCTGCTATCGCCCCTCGCCCGCCACAGAAACAATGGCGGACTCGGGACTGAGTAAAATATTTCATCCCCCAGCTATCGCCGGGATTATCGAAACTTCATCTCCATCCTTAAGAGAAGTCTGGTCCTGTTTTAAAAATCGGATATCCTCTTCATTCACATAGATGTTTATAAACCTGCGAATCTTGCCTTTCTCATCGCAAATCCTTTCTTTGATACCTGGAAAATTCCGCTCCAAACCATCAATCATTTCCCTTATATTAGACCCGCTCAATACAACCTCGGCTTTATTCTGAGTTACTTTCTGAAGCGGTGTTGGAATCCTGACTGTAATTGGCATCTTCTCCTCCTAAATTTGTGAAGCAAATTTGATCCCGAGTCCGCCACAGAACTTTGGCGGACGAGGGATCTTTTTATTTCATCTAATTGCCTGTTCAAAAGAAGCCAATGCAGGCTTTATCCTGATCGGCTTTCCTATTCTATCCTTAACTGCTTCCTGTGTTTTTAAACCATTCCCGGTTATACATACAACAATAGATTCATTCCTTGGGATTTTGCCTTGTTCAATAAGTTTTTTTGCCGCGCCCAGCGTCACTCCGCCTGCTGTTTCAGTAAATATACCCTCATTTGAAGCTAAAAGCTTAATCGCTTCCACTATTTCATCATCGGACACATCCTCTGCCCAGCCACCAGATTCTTTTACAGTACCTACTGCGTATACCCCGTCAGCAGGATTCCCTATGGCCAAAGATTTAGCAATCGTATTTGGCTTAACCGGCCTTATAATCTCGAGATCCTCTTTTACTGCAGCAACTATCGGGTTGCATCCGGCAGCCTGGCTAGCATACATCTTTGTATCGAGTTTGTCAATAAAGCCTATATTTTTAAATTCCTTTAAAGCCTTCCATATTTTAGTAATAAGAGAGCCGCCCGCGCAGGGGACTATAATATGTTTTGGCGCTTTCCATCCTAACTGTTCTATGATCTCATAGCCATATGTCTTTGAACCTTCAGCATAGTATGGCCTTATATTTATATTCACAAATGCCCATTTATATTTAGTGGCGACCTCTGAACATAACCTATTCACCTGGTCATAATTGCCGTCAACCGCCACTAATACAGGATTATAAATAAGCGAGCCTATAACCTTGCCAAGTTCAAGATCAGCCGGGATAAAAATATACCTTTTAAGGTTAGCTATGGCTGACTGCGCTGCTACAGAATTCGCAAGGTTTCCGGTTGAAGCGCAAGCTACGGTATCAAACCCGAATTCTTTTGCCTTGGATATAGCTACGCTCACAACCCTGTCTTTGAAAGACAAGGTAGGATGATTCACAGAATCGTCTTTTAAATACAGCTCTTTTACCCCCAGGGCCTTTTCTAGATTCCTGGCCCTTATTAAAGGGGTAAACCCTGTCTCAAGCCCGACTACAGGCTCTTTATCGATCGGCAGCAGTTCTCTATAACGCCACATAGTTTTAGGCCTGGATTCTAAAACATCTTTTGTTAGTTTATGTTTTATCTTTTCATAATCATAGTCCACCTCTAAAGGCCCGAAACAATACTCGCAAACATAAATCGGCTCTTTTGGATATGGCCTCGCGCATTCCCTGCATTTTAACCCTTTTACATAAGACATCTTTTTCTCCTAAGTTAACCTTGGGCAACTTCGCAAGTTGCCCAAGGTATCGGTAGCTTTAAAATTCCATACAATTAATCTGCGTAATCATGGTTTCCATATTTTTCAGTTGAAATCAATCATGCTTTTTCTACTAGTAAGCTAAAATAGCTGTTAATCTTTTCCGCTTTAATTATCTTATGGCCTTCTTCTTTTATAGAACGCGGCACATTTTTAATAGGTTCGCCGTCATCGATAATAATCTCCAGGATATCGCCTGAGCGCATCTCTTCAAGTTTAAGCTTTGCTCTCACAAAATTATTAGGACAGGCCACTCCTCTAAGGTCTAATACGCTGCCAGGCTTTATTTCATTCATATAACCGCCTTTTTGTATTTATCAATACCTATCCTATCCAGCGTGTCCCTGAATCTTTCGCCTTTTATGCCGGATTCTTTATAAAATATCAGGCTCTTTTTTATAATCTCTAAAACCCTTTCTTTTGTTTCAATAAAATCAAAAACCTTTATGCCAAGTTTTGGAAACTTGCCCATTTTACCGCCAACGAATACGCTGTAACCCTCCTGAGTTTTCTGCCAGGCATTAGCAGGACAGCTATAGACACAATCTCCGCAGCCTATGCATTTATCTTCATAGAACACAACATCATTAGAGTTCTTGTTTACCTCTATTGCGTTTACAGGACAGACGCTGGCGCATAAGCCGCAATAAGTGCACTTTTCCTTTATGAATTTCTTTCTCAATCTTCCCATTATGCCAAAATCATTCTCCTGAGGCTTGATACACCCATTGGGACAACCTGTAATACCTATCTTAAATTTATGGGGATGGCCTCCTATGCCGAAATATTCTTTATCAATATCCCTTGCCAATAAAAGGCAGTCTATTAAACCATGGGAACATTCTCTGCCCTGGCATGCAGTTACAGTCCTTACCCTCTGGCCGCAGGCGCCCATCTGGAGCCCGTCTTTACCAAGCTCTTTTTTTACTTTTTCAACATCTTTAAAGTTTATATTCGGGATTTCAACACCCTGTCTGGTAGTCAGATGTACATGGCCTTTGCCATATTTATTTGCTATCTCTGAAAGCTTAATTAGCTGGCTGGCATTGATAAATCCTCCCACTATCCTGAGCCGCAGAGAAAATAAATCCTTTTTCTTTTGTTTCATCAAACCGCCGCTTTTTAATTCGCTTAAGTTATATTCGCTCATCTATTCTCCTCTCCTGACTAAAGTCCAATTTAAGCCTCAAAATACTGCTGCATGGAAAAATACCTGTCACCGGCATCAGGTAAGATTACAACCACTGCCTTATCCTTGTCCAGCGTCTTTGCAATCTTTAACGCTGCCCATACCGCAGCACCGCTTGAGATGCCTACAAACAGCCCCTCTTCTTTTGCAAGAGCCCTTGAAGTCTCAAATGCGCTGTTATCATCCACAACGATTATCTCATCTATAATATGCTTATTCAAAATATCAGGCACAAACCCTGCGCCGATACCCTGAATTTTATGAGGTCCCGGCTTCCCTCCAGAGAGCACTGCGCTTGATTTCGGCTCAACCGCAACTATTTTAATCTTCGGATTTTTTTGTTTTAGCACCTCTCCAACGCCGGTTATCGTTCCACCCGTACCCACACCTGCGACAAACGCATCTATCTCTCCATTTGTAACATCTATTATCTCTTTTGCAGTTGTTTCTCTATGAATTTCAGGATTTGCCTTATTTTTAAACTGCTGCGGCATAAAACTGTTCGGGATTTTCTTTAAAAACTCCTCTGCTTTTTTAATAGCGCCTTTCATGCCGTCACTGCCTGATGTAAGCACTACTTCCGCCCCATAGGATTTAAGGATATACATCCTTTCCAGGCTCATTGTCTCAGGCATAGTAAGTATGCACTTATAACCTTTGACCGCGCATATCATTGCAAGGCCTATCCCCGTATTGCCGCTTGTAGGCTCAATTATAGTTGAGCCTTTCTTAATTAATCCTTTTCTCTCGGCGTCATAGATCATTGCCAGGCATATCCTATCCTTTATGCTCCCGCCGGGGTTATAAAATTCAAGTTTGGCCAGGATCCTGGCCATATCAGGTTTAACTATTTTGTTAAGCCTGACCATAGGCGTTTTCGTAATCAATTCCAGGGTATTCTCTGCAACCCTGTCTGAAAAAGGAGAACCGCCTCCCATATAGTAAACAAATTCCAGCTTGTCCCCGGGATTTAATACAATCTCTGAATACTCTTTTCTATCTACAATCTTCTCATTCAACTCCACTGTAACCACCTCAGGCTTAATTTTCTTAACCTCTAAAAGTTTTAATATAGTGGTATTTGTTTTGATATCCTCCTTCTTCCCGTTCAAATGAATAACTGGCATACCTCCTCCTTTAGATGTAACTATCTTAACTCTTTTAGGGTTTCATCAATCGCCCCTAAAGTTTTATTTATATCCTCATCACTATGAGCAATGGACAAAAAATCTGTTTCAAACATGGAAGGAGAAAAATAAATCTTTCTATTTAATAAGCC
>Ga0172369_10006670_pt1 | contig 13666 bp, 11 predicted proteins | sample LakKiv25m_FD_114539 | JGI IMG/M metagenome (GOLD analysis project Ga0172369, IMG submission 114539) | Freshwater microbial communities from Kabuno Bay, South-Kivu, Congo - kab_022012_11.25m | ecosystem: Environmental > Aquatic > Freshwater > Lake | place: Democratic Republic of the Congo... | reverse complement strand
GGTCCAATCTTGAGTACAGACTATTACTTACACGCCGTTCGTTTGCATTTCTTTTTTTTGATACAGGATATTTTTTACGCAACGAGGACAAGCAAAAAAGTATTCCAGAAAATTCGTCTTTTACGATTGGTTACGGATTTGGTTTAAATATTGAAACCGGACTTGGCGTTCTTGGTGTCAGTTTTGCTCTTGGTAAAGGTGATTCAATCAGCGATGGAAAAATTCATTTTGGTATAATTAATGAGTTTTGATAAGAGCAGATTATTTTGAAAACATTTGCAATTTATTTTCTATTCTTTCATAATTACCAAGATAAGCACGCATTAGTGATTTCCAGAGTTTGCCATGATTAGGTACGTGAAAATGTAACAGTTCATGGACAATTACATACTCACCAAGTTTTTTATCCATTTCTAAAAGCTCAGCATTAAAGCTAAGATAACCACCGGTTGAACAGGATGCCCATTTTTTTGTCATTCGGCGAAATGAAATCGTCTTAATCTTAATATCAAGCTTTGATGCAGCTGCTTTGACTTCATTTTTGAATTCTATTTTATTTTTCCAGGTTTTCATTCGCTTTAATTAAAATATTAAATAGGTCATCAATAAGTTTATAAGCAGAATCCATGTCGCCCATTTTACTTAATAAAATGAAATATAATTCTTCTCTTAATTCGCGAGTTTCTTTTTCAAATTTATACCACTCAGGATGCTGAGAGAACGAAGCACTCATTTCTTTAGCCGTCTCTTCTGGTTTCGTTAAATTGTTCTCACTTAGCATTGAACTGATAAAATATGTAAGTGAATCGAAGCCTTTTTCTTTTTTCTTGTTCTCATTTTCAGAATGTGACTTAAGCAAATCTTCTAATTTTTGTAATGCTTCTTCTGTTGTTACAATTCTATCTTCATAGTTTTCTTGAATAGATTGAGCTTTTTCTTTCAGAGAAATTAAAACTAAATCACCGCTATGTTCAGAAGCTTCTTTTTGAATACTTTTAATAAGATTAATAATTTTTACATTATCCGGTTTCTGACTTTTCTTAATGACTTCTATTGTTTTATCGTTCAATTCATATATATCGGAACTACCATATAGATTTTCAAGACCAACATTTTCTTTTACGAGCTGAACAGTTTTACGTTGAAATTCTTTATCAACATAAATCCTTTTAGCGTATGCATTACGCACGATGTAGAATATCTGTGTTAAGGATTTGTAATCATCAATGAATGGACGTAAGAAAACATCCGGTGAAATTATTTCGTAAAGCATTTCAAGTTCGTTGTAAAACTTAAAAAATTCTTTGCGTTTCGACTTGTCTTTAAAATGAACAATTAATTTATCAACTTCTTTATCATTATACGGCGGTTGAATTAGTCCAATATATTTAGGTGACTCTTTCTCCATTTTGTTTTTGAAAAGAGTCTTGAGTAGAGTGATGTCTTTAATAACACTTTGTACTTCATCGGAATCAAATGCTAAAGCTTTTTCCAGCTTGTCGAATATTCCAATAAAATCGAGAACAAATCCAAACGGTTTTTTCTTTCCTTCATCATCTTCATAAGGACGATTTACACGAGCAATAGCTTGCAATAATGTATGATCGCGCATTGGTTTATCTAGGTACATTGTATAGAGAATTGGTGCATCAAAACCAGTAAGAAGTTTTTCTGTAACAATAAGAATTTTAGGAAACCTATCTGCTTTAGTAAAGTTTTTGCGAATTGTTTTTTCTTCCTCTTTTGAAATGTGAAATTGTTTAAGCGATTCAGAATCATTATGGTTACCGGTATAAACCACTTCGGAATATTCGGGTGGTAAGTATTTATCTAGAGCTTTTTTGTAAAGTGCACACGCTTCGCGATCTACACCAACAAGAAATGCTTTATAATTAAGATTTTCTACAAAGTTTTTGAAATGCTCTGCAACGAATTTGGATATTTTATCAACTCTTGTATTTCCTTTAAGAAAGTTTTTGGTAACTACAGCACGCTCAAGAATTTTATTTAGTTCTTCTATATCGCTTACGCCTTCAGCTTCAGCAAGATTTAGAAATTCTTTTTCTAAAGTTTCTTTAGGTACAAGCAGTTCGTTATCCGCGAGTGAATAATAAAGAGGAAGAGTAGTGCCATCTTTGATTGATTCCGAGATTGGATATTTATCGAGATAACCTTTCTCATCATCAAAGCCGAAAGTTTTGAATGTTCCTTTGCCGTAAGCAATTTTATCTATTGGTGTGCCGGTAAAGCCGATAAAGGTAGCATTTGGTATTGCAGCTATTAAGTAATTGCCAAGGTCACCGGAAGTTGTTCGATGTGCTTCATCAACGAGCACATAAATATTCTTACGGAGATTTACATCAGCGGGCATTTCGTTAAACTTGTGAATCATACTAATAATAATTCCACGATAATCATCTTGAAGTAACTCACGAAGTTTTGTTATGCGATCCGCATGTGCAATGTTTGTTATACCAACAGAAGTTAGATTTTTTATCAACTGGTCTTCAAGTTCGTTGCGGTCAATGATTAAAATCATTGTCGGTTTTTCCGAGATTGAAGCTTTGAAAAGTATCTCGGCAGATTTTATCATTGTAAAAGTTTTACCGGAACCTTGAGTATGCCAGATTAAGCCACGGTGTTTTTTAACATCGTGAGAGCGCGTAATAACTTTCTCAACTGCTCTAATTTGGTGCTGACGAAGAATATATTTATTTAGCTCTTCATCTTTTTCCGAGAAGATTATATAATCTTTTATGTATGCAGTAATATGCTCTCTTGAGAAGAAGGTTTTAATTTTTATTTCGAGATTACCGATTTGCTCTTCCGTATCGGAAGTATTTGTGCGCCAATCGAAAAGATTCTTACGCGATAGATTCCATGTAACACCATATAGAAAGCCAAGCGATTCTGTTACTGTAAAAATTTGTTGTGGTATTAGCATTTCCGGAGTTTCGGAATGATAACGACGAATTTGATCAACACCAATTGAAAGAGCTTCTTCTTGAGTAGCATTTTTACATTCAATTACAGCTATTGGAATTCCGTTTATGAGAAAAACCAAATCTTCACGGTTACCATATTTACCGTTATTGAAGTAGTATTCTGCGGTTATATTAAAAACATTGTTATCAAGGTGTTCAAAATCTATTAGAGTAAGATTTAATTCCCGTTCTTCTTCTGTACAGTAAAATGTTTTTTCTCCGCGTAAGTAAAACAGAAAATCTCTATTACCGTTAATATCTGCTTGCAAAGATGAAAGACGTGAAATTAAATCATCTATACTTTCTGTGAACTTGGAATTAAGAAGAGTTACTTTTTGAGCAAATATTTCTTTTAAGAAAAGTGAAGAGCTGCGGGATTGTTCTTCAGGCAAAGTCTTGCTATTATCGAAACCGCGAAGTGCTTCGGTTTGTTTGCGGGTAAGTACTTGCCAGCCAATTGAATCGGCATATTCTAATATGCGCTGCTGAACTGATTTGTGCTCTGTAAATTTATCCATAGGACTTGTTGGAATTAATTAGCTACCAATAGTAATAAACTGTTGAAACAGTTTATTTATGTTATTGTTGTTATCGCCACACCGATAAATCGGTGTGTTAGCATAATTACTTTTCAGTTAACTCCTTCCGTTATATCAATATTTATATCTTTTACACGGAGTTGACCCGACATTAAATGGTTAAGCATTGTCTTGAATAAATTCTGGAGTTTTGTTTTTTTCTTGTTGAGACACTCAATTTTGAAATCTATGGATGAAAATATTTGTGCAATTTCTTTTTGAATGGGCAAGATTGGAATTGGAATTTGCATTTCTTTTAAGTCATCTCGCGTAATACCCTTTATAGTTGCACCTCTTTTCTGTGCATTAAATATTTTTTGAACACGAGAAGTACAAACTGCATAGGCAAGATATTCTAAACAATACTTACTTTTATCAATTAGTAACCCAGTTAAATCTTGACTTATTGCAATATCAACTTTATTTATTGCTACTTTACCAACTGTTACTCTCGTCGAGACTAAAAGATTATCCTTTGGTATCAAATGAGTAGCACTATTCGATAATCCTAATTCAGTAATTTTCTTCTCACCATCAAATAAATAAATATTTTCGGGATCTAGTCTTTTACTTGTGGTCCAATGAATATTACCATTCCAATATTCTGTTTTACTAGTAGATGGCGTTCCTCCCCCGAAAAAATCATCTGCAATATCATTAATACTTTTTACTTCCCAGCTTTTTGGTATTAAACCAATTTCTGTTTGTTTTTGCGGTTCGTTGTTAATGCCTTCTGTAAACAGTTTTTGCATAAGAGTTTTCTTAAGCTCTTGAGTGGTTTTAATTATTTGTTCTTGTTTTTCTATTGCTTGCTGAATTGTTGCAAGTATGTAAGCAATTTTATGCTGCTCGTTTAGAGGAATTGAAGGAATGCCAGCTAATGATTTATATTTATTAAAATCAAGGTTTCTTATGCCGGTTGTTCTACCTTGCAATGAATCTGTTTTACCAAGGAAATAGAAATTAAGAAGTGAATAGAATAAGAATTTCGAATTAATTTCATCCTTATTCTTGACTCGAACGGTAGAGGTAAAATTGCTAAAACTATATTCACCATCATGTTTATCAAAAAAAACAACACGACCTACTGGTTGTGATGGCCCACCTCCAGATCGTTCTACTATAATATCACCATAAAATAATTTTCTTTTTTCATATTGCTTTGATTCAACTTCCAACTCAGCGACATCATTATAATCTAAATTGCCGGAATTTGTGAAGTTAGTATTCCTTAAAACAAAAACTTTAATATAAGGAGGTTTTTTACCTTTCCATAATCCATTTATAGATTCAAAATAATCTTCATTATTTAAATTAATTACTTCGCAATCAACCGGAATGAGACCGATTTCAGTTTGTTTGAATTGAATTGATTCGGTTATGGTGTTAGTCATTCTTGATTACCTTAATCAAATCTTTAGCAATAAATGACCAAATTACAATATGATAAACTACTAGAATCATAGCGATAATAACTTCACTATTTGGATGATAGTAGTGAAAATTAGAGCAGAACAACAAAAAGAGAGCATCTAATATCATACCGATTGTTAGAATAATAGTAGGCAATGTTATATATTTTTTCAACTCGTTATTTCTATCTAAATGATGAATCCAAGTTTCATATAATTTATAATAATAACCTTTTGTATCCATCACAGAAAATTTTTGTTTTTTCTCTGCAGTACTCAAAGATTCAAATTCTGCAATTGTAGTTGGTTGTGAATGTTCTCCTCGATCACTATACATGGTTGATTTAATAATATCAATTGATGATTTATGAGATTGCATACTATAAACAATGAAAACGCCAAATACAGCAAAAATTGCAGCATTTGCTTGAAGAAAAGCGCTATAGATGTATAATGATGTACTATCAGTAAAGAAAATCATAAATCCTCTAATAAAGTTGTTTGTTCATCATTTTGAAATCCATCTTTCAGGTCTTTTAAGAACATAACCATCTTTCTTTGTAACTTCGTCTGGAAAAACACTTTTGGCAAGGGTTCTTCTTCCTAGCATATAATGACCGTGGCCAATTTGTGAAAGAGAGAAAGAAAATCTTTCCGGAGGGAAGAATAATAATATTTTCTTTGTTGGAAATAGTTTTTTAACTTGTATTATAGGAGCAGTTAAATCACTATCACCAGAAACAAGAATTGCAATATCAAAAAAATCTTGAAAAGCATCTGAAAGAATTTCTACAGCAATATTAACATCTGTCATCTTTTCGTTCGGAATGAATTCAATATTACCACATTTGCGACATGTTTTTGCATTTGACTGGTAATTACCATAATAAATGTGAAAATTATCCAAGGTTTCGAGAGCCTCAATAAAAGTACCTTGTCTTTTTGCTTTTTCAGGTGGTGATGCAATACGAGAAGTGAAATATTTAGTAGTAACTAATTCTTGATCCGGTTTTAATAAATTGTGAGCGAGCTGTTGAATGTTTAACCAATAAAAATTTTTCCATTTCTTAGTTTTCAATCCGAAATAAAGATTAAAGCCATCTATATATACAATTACACGTTGTCTAATGGTTGTCGAATTATTCTCTTGCATAATTATCACCTAAATATTACTTTTACAACAGATTTTACAGCGCTAAAGATAGCATCTTTAGTTTGACGTCCCACTTCGGTGGGACGTTTCTATTTTAAAACTCTATATTCTTTCATTACGTAGTATAATTCTTAATCGACACACCCCCGCCAAAGAACAGCAGGCAAGCCTAAATCCCCTCTCAAGAGGTGACTTTTGAGATTAATAACCAAGTTTTTGAAAGATGCTTTTTAGTTCTTTATCTATTTCTTTTGATTCTTTTTCAAGCTCTTTTAGTTCTTCAAGAATTTCGCCAACCGGTCTGTAAGTTTCTTCATCGGCTGTGTGTATGTAACGAGTAGGCGAAAGATTGTAATCGTTTTTAACTGCTTCTTCTTTTGTAATTATCTTACTGAACTTATCAAACTCTTTCCAGTTAAGGTAAGTATCAACTATTTTATTCTGATTTTCGTCAGTCATATAGTTTTTGGGTTGTCCTTTAACAAATTCTTTAGAGGCGTTAATTAAAATTATTCTATTCTTTTGATCGGCTATTTTGTTTTTATTAAGAAAAAGAACAACACCGGGCGCAGAAGTGTTATAGAATAAATTTTCAGGTAAGTAAAGAACACCTTCTACATAATCGCTTTCAACAAAAATTTTACGTATATCCTTTTCACGGTTAGTACCTTGGTTGCCGGAACCACGGGAAACAGCACCGGTATCTAAAACAATTGCAGCTCTAGCTTTTTTATTCATCGATGCAAGAATATGCTGAGCCCAGCCCCAATCGGCAGTACCGTTAGGAGGAAAGCCGTATGTAAAGCGGTCGAACTTATCATCTTCATAAGTTTTTTGATTGAAGATACTCTGGTTCCACATTGGATTAGCAGTAACACGGGGAAAAGTTTTTAGTTTGCTTCTATCTTTAAATTTCGGTGAGTTCATCGTATCGCCAATTTCTATTTCACCTTCCATATCGTGAATAACCATATTCATATTTACCATAGCCCAAGTGTTTGGTAAGTATTCTTGTCCGTATAGCTTTAGCGGTGCGTATTTGGTTTTTGAGCGGAGACTCATTTTTTCATCGAGGATGATTTGACATTTAATAAGAAGACCAGCAGAACCGCAACAAGGATCGTAAATTTCCATACCAGGTTCAGGATCGAGAATACGGGCCATAATCAAACCAACTTCCATTGGTGTATAAAACTCTCCGGCACTAGAACCAGAACCTTCAGCAAATTTTCTTATTAAATATTCATAGCTTCTGCCAATGATGTCCGGTTCAACATCATTAATGCCAAGACGTTTTTTACTAATTTCTTCTATCAAGTTGCTAAGAAGCGGATCATCAATATCTCGTTGGCCGTGAGTGGAAGCGTTAAAGTCAACACGGTCAATTATTCCTTTAAGCCGGGGATTTTCACGAGCTATATCACGAAGAAGCTTTGTAAGATTTTCACCAATCTTTGTTGAGAGTTTTCTGATTACGGACCATGTAGGGTCCTCTGTGTTTTTAGGACGAAGCGGAATGTAAAAGCGGATTAGCTTTCTATCTCTTTCAATGAGTTTATAAGCTTTATCTTTTGTTCCAATTTTAGAAGTGATGCGGGAAATTTCATCATCGAAAACATCGCATAAGCGTTTAACAAAAATTAAGGGAAGAATAAAATCTTTATACTTAGGTGCATCAACCGGACCGTGAATCGCACAAGCTGCGTTCCAGATCCAGGATTCAAGGGAAAGACCGTTGCTTATGGGCATTATTATAACACAATTAATTTCAAATTAAAATATAATTTAAAAAAGAATTAAGTGTTGCATTAGCTTTTGAATTGTCACAATAATATTTTTATTATATGAAGCGATTAAAAACTTTTGATAACAAATTCCTTTCCCGTAAAATAAAACATCTTGCCGGTTGTGATGAAGCGGGACGAGGACCAATTGCAGGCCCGGTTGTAGCCGCCGCTGTTATGTTCGATAAAAAAACTTTTCATAAAGAGATCAATGATTCAAAACAAATTCCGGGAAAGAAACGAGAAGAATTATTTGACTGGATTCTGCAAAACTGTCTATGTTACGGAGTCGGTATTATTGATCATCTGGAAATTGAAAAAATAAATATCTTACAAGCATCGCTAAAAGCGATGGGGATCGCTGTTGGGCAACTTACTACCAAACCAAGTCTGATCTTAATTGACGGAAATAAATCCTTCTCTTCGGAGATTGAAACAAAAACAATTGTTAGGGGCGATGCAAAATCATTTTCAATTGCAGCGGCTTCTATAATTGCTAAAGTGATACGTGATAAGATTATGTTAGATGCACATAAAGATTTTCCGATGTACTCTTGGAATCACAATAAAGGTTATGCAACTTTGGAGCATAGAATTGCCGTTAAAAAATTTGGGGCGTCACCATTTCATCGTAAAAGTTTTTTAAGCAGAATACTAAATAATGATATTCAGGAGAAACTATTTTAAGCTGTCACTCTGAACGAAGTGAAGAGTCTTACGATCTGAGTTTTAGATTCTTCGTCGTCCCGATAAAAATCATCGGGACACCTCGGAATGACAAATATAGAATTATGGAACAGAATAAACGAGATACAGGAGACTACGGGGAAGAGCTCGCTTGCCGATTCTTAAAAAATCTTGGCTACGAAATTGTAGAACAAAATTTTCAGTTCGGACACGGTGAAATTGATATCATCGTAAAGGATAATGAGACGCTTGTCTTTGTTGAAGTTAAATACCGGCAAAGTCTGGAATACGGTCCGCCGGAATCGGCTATCTCCAGTTCAAAACAAAAACAGATCAGAAAAACCGCAGAAGCCTATCTATATAAGAATCATATCAGTGATCAAACTTGTAGAATTGATGTTATAGCAATTTTGCATCTCAAAGATTCAAAACCACAGATAAATCACATTATAAATGCATTTTAGGATGAAATAGATTTCCAGCCAGCGCTTCAATCTATTCTATTCTTTTGCTATTTTGATCTAGTTATAATTAATACTTATCTAAATGAAGTTACCTAGGATAATATACGGCAGACGATTAAGCTATGCGGATTATATTTATAATTTTTTCGCTACAATAAGCGGACTTACAATATTCAACTTGGAGTTTTTCAAGCAGGCTTTTATGCCTCCATATGAAGTTAGAGAAGTTAAAAAACATATGGATGAACTCGGCGTAAAAACTTTTGGCATTGTAAGTGTAACCGGATTTATAATTGGACTTGTTCTTGCAATGCAGAGCCAGCCGGTAATGCAAAGATTTGGTGCAAGCGATTTTCTTCCCGGTATGGTTTCGCTTTCTGTTGTTCGAGAATTAGGTCCCGTTATTACTGCATTAATTTTTGCAGGACGTGTAAGTTCGGGCATCGGTGCGGAACTCGGTTCAATGAGAGTAACAGAACAGATTGATGCAATGGAAGTTTCCGCAATCAATCCTTTTAAGTATCTTGTAGTTACACGCGTTATTGCAACGACAATGATTCTTCCTGTATTAACAATATATGTTATTTTTATTGCAATCATCGGCGGTTATCTTGCAATAATTATTACCGAGCCGATGAGTTTTGAATATTACAGATCTTCCGTTATTCAGTCTATTGAGTTCGGAGATTTTATTCCTGCAGTTGCAAAAACTTTTGTGTTCGGATACATCGTTGGACTTGTAGGTTCATACAAGGGATTTACAACCGAAGGAGGAACTGAAGGTGTTGGACGTGCATCCACAACTTCTGTGGTACTTTCTTCTTTACTCATTTTAATTTTTGATATGATTCTTGTAAAAATTAGTTTATGGTTATGGCCGACACTAGGGTAGTAGAAATATTAAATCTATTCAAGCGCTTTGACGAACTTGTTGTGCTTGACGACATTTCTCTAAACGTAAACCTCGGTGAAAATCTTGTAGTGTTTGGACAAAGTGGAAGCGGGAAAAGCGTATTACTTAAATGCATTATAAGATTGATGAAGCCGGATAAAGGAAAGATTTATATAAACAGAAATGATGTATTCAAACTTTCTATAAAAGAATTAAACAACATTCGTAAAAATATCGGCTTCCTATTTCAGGGTGCTGCTTTGTATGATTCAATGACCGTTAGAGAAAATCTTTCGTTTCCACTTAAGAGACATTTTCCGGAAATGACAATAGATCAAATAAATGGAAAAATTAAAACTGCGCTCGAGAATGTTTCGCTTGAAGAGGCAATTGATAAAATGCCTTCGGAGCTTTCAGGCGGTATGAAAAAAAGAATCGGACTTGCCCGGTCTATAATTACCGATCCGGCATTAATGCTTTATGATGAACCGACTACGGGACTCGATCCGATCACTTCCAAAGAAATCAGCGAGCTGATTCTAACTTTACAAAAAAAACTAAATATGACATCAATTGTTGTTACACATGATTTGATTTGTGCCGAAATTATAGCGGACCGCGCAATTTTTCTGCGCGATTCTAAAATTGCTTTTGAAGGAAAGATAAAAGACTTGACAAGTTCCAACGATCCTTTCTTGAAGAATTTTTTCAGTCATGAATTAATAAAAGTTTAGCGGAGTAGAAAATGTTAAAACAACTTGAAGGCGCACGGCTCGGAATTTTTATTTTTCTTGGAACAATATTATTGGTACTTGCAATTTTTCTTCTAGGCAGCAAGGAAAAATTATTTACGAGCACGATCGAAATCAAAGCATACTTCGATCAGATTGAAGGACTAAAGAGCGGTGCACCCGTCCGCCTTAGCGGCTACGATATTGGAAGTGTAAGTTCCGTTTCGTTCGCTAACAATGCATCTGCAAAAGTTGAAGTTAAGATGAGAATAGTGAATGATCTTAAACATTTGATCAAATTTGACAGCGAGGCATCAATTGAGACCGAAGGATTGGTGGGTAAAAAAATTGTTGCTATTACTCCCGGGTCCTCTGATGCTGCCGAAGTTATGAACGGCGGGGTTATAAAATCAAAAACACCGATGAACATTGCTAAAATTATTGAAGAGACGGAATCTGTAATGGGTTATATGAAAGATCTCACAAAAGATTTTTCTGAAATTTTTGCTAAAGTAAATCAAGGCAAAGGATCGATTGGTAAACTTGTGAATGATGAGCAGTTATATAAATCGGCTGTTAACGTTACACAATCCGCCGATAAAAGCATGAACACAATAACCAAACGATTGGATGAAATCTCAGATATCATAGTAAACACAAGCGGCAGTTTAAAATCTATCGTTGGTAATGTTGATGTTACAATAAATGATCTTCGAAATATTCTTTCAAATGTTAAAAACGGAGAGGGCGTTCTCGGTAAATTGATCTCGGATAAAAAAATGGCTGATTCTATAAGTTCCGTTATTCATAATCTCGTTAAGACCTCGGATCAAACACGCATTGCCACTTCAAGCTTGGCTGAGAATATGGAAGCGTTAAAACATAACTGGCTGTTCAAAAGTTATTTTGAAGAACGGGGATATTGGAATCAATCGGAATATGAAAAAGCGATTGATCTGCAATTAAGTGAGTTGAAGAAACAGCAGGAAGCTGTAGATCAGAAAATGAAAGAACTGAAGGAGCTGGAAACACGATTACAGAAAAAATAATTTCGAATTACAATATTCAATTTGAGATTTACAATTTTTCGCTTTAGTTAATAAATCGTAATTTGAAAATTGTAACTCGTAAATCATAAATAATTCATGTCAAAAAAACCCGATACAAATCCACAAGACAAAATAATAGTTAAAGGCGCACGTCAGCATAATCTTAAAAACATTTCGCTGGAAATTCCGCGCAATAAACTTGTAGTATTTACCGGCGTAAGCGGCAGCGGTAAATCTTCTTTAGTGTTCGATACAATTTATGCAGAAGGACAGCGCCGTTATGTTGAAAGCCTTTCTTCTTATGCGCGTCAATTCCTTGAGCGTATGAACAAACCGGAAGTGGATTTTATTTTTGGAATTTCTCCCGCCGTTGCAATTGAGCAGAAGACCGGGGCAAGAAATCCGCGCTCAACCGTTGGAACAAGCACTGAGATTTATGATTATCTAAGATTGTTCTATGCACGTATTGGAAAAACTATTTGCTTTAGCTGCGGCAAAGTTGTTAAGAAAGATACCGTAGCAACAGTTTCAGAATGGCTTGAAGAACAAAATGAAGAACATAAATTTTATCTCGGCTTCCCTATCCATTCCCATGAAGGAAGAACTATAAAAGAAGAAATGAATCTTCTTCGTAAAAAAGGATTCTTTAGAATTTTTGTTAAAGATAAACTTATAGACCTAAATGAAACGAAGACGCTTCCAAAATCAAAGCATGAAATAATTATAGTACTTGATAGATTTAAAATTAAAAAAGGAAAAGTAAGAGAATCGCTCGCCGAGTCAATGGAAGCGGCATTCAAAGAAGGCGAAGGACGGTTAGCAATAATCAATGCTGATATAAATGAAATAAAAAAGTTCACAAAATTTTATGAGTGCTGCGGAATCCGCTACGAAGAACCCGAACCAAGATTTTTCTCTTTTAACAATCCGTTTGGTGCTTGTCCTGTTTGTCAGGGATTCGGTAAAACGATGGGCTACGAAATGGATCTTATCGTTCCAAATCCAAATCTGACTTTGATGGAAGGAGCTATCGCACCCTGGCGGACAGTTAAACACAGCAAATACCTGCGCGATCTTATCCGCAATAACAATAATAGAATTCCGCTTAATGTTCCTTTCAAAGATTTATCGCCGGAACAAGTTTCATATATAAAAGAAGGTTATAAAGGATTTGATGGCATAGACGGATTTTTCAAACATCTTGAAACAAAAACTTACAAGATGGGAATCCGGATTCTTCTAAGTAAGTACCGGGGATATACAACTTGCGCCGCATGCCGCGGCTCGCGTTTAAGGCGGGAAGCACTTCAAGTTCACATAGATGAAAAATCAATCCATGATATTGTGCTGATGTCTATTGAGAGAACGTTAATATTTTTCAAATTACTTTCGCTTTCCGATTATGAAAAATCTATCGGGCAGAGAATTTATGATGAGATCGTAAAGCGCCTCATATTTTTAAATGATGTAGGATTAGGTTATCTCACACTTGACCGTTTAAGCAGTACACTTTCCGGCGGAGAAACGCAGAGAATAAATCTTGCAACTTCACTCGGCTCCGCTTTAATGGGAACGCTTTACGTCTTGGATGAACCGTCTATCGGTTTGCATCCGCGAGATAATGCCAAGTTGATTAATATTTTAAAATCGCTCCGCGATCTTGGTAATACCGTCTTAGTTGTAGAACACGATCCCGAGATGATGAAAGAATCAGATTTAATTTTCGATATGGGTCCGCATGCAGGAATAAACGGCGGGGAAATTGTTGCATCCGGTCCTTACAGCGAAATCATACAAAATGAAAAATCTCTGACAGGAAAATATCTAGCCGGTAAAGCCAGCATTCCAATCCCCCCAAAACGTAATACAAAAGAAACTGAAGTAATTAAAATCAGCGGCGCGAGGGAAAATAATTTAAAAAATATCTCCGTT